>Ga0256404_1004246_pt1 | contig 27408 bp, 22 predicted proteins | sample RumenRJG_01DNA_FD_185990 | JGI IMG/M metagenome (GOLD analysis project Ga0256404, IMG submission 185990) | Bovine rumen microbial communities from Lethbridge, Alberta, Canada - RJG_01 | ecosystem: Host-associated > Mammals > Digestive system > Stomach > Rumen | place: Canada: Alberta | collected...
CGGGCTCGAGGCGCCAAAAAAGACTCAGCCTCATACCGTCTAATTCTATTGTATCATGGGAGGTGATGTTACTACCGTGTATACTTTTCGTTTATCGTGACGTCGGTAAGACGTGGATGTTTTGCATGTGTATTTTTGGTTTTTCTGTTAAAAGATGATCGTGAGGATAGCGGCCAGGGCGAAATAGGGGCCGTAGGCCATGTAGTCGAGGCGGCCTTTCTGGCGGGTGAGCAGCAGCACGAGGGCGACGAGACCGGCGAGGACGATGCCGGTCATCGCGATGTGCGTGAGGGCCTCGGTGCCGAACCAGAGGCCGAGCGCTGCGATGAGCTTGATGTCGCCACCGCCGATGCCGCCCCTGGTGAGGATCGAGAGCAGCAGGAAAACGATGCCGCCCGCGGCTGCCGCGAGCAGATGGTTCAGCAGGCCGCCCGTGATGAGCGTGAACAAGAGACCAAGCACGGCGAATGGGATGAGCATGCGGTCAAAGATCACATGCTGCTCCCAGTCCGTCGCGCTGAACAGCACGCAGAAATAAATGACGATCATCGCGCTGAGCCAGGCACTCACCGTGCTGTAGTCCCCCTGCAACGACGCGAAGCAGAGCAGGAACCCCAGCGACATCGTGAGGAACGACTGGCGCTTTTTCGTATTCTCCGCCACGCGGTACGGCTTGTCAAGAATATCCGGCGCACTGGCGTAGAGATACGTGATCCACCGCTGTCCCGCCATCGATCCGGCGACGGCCAGCACGACAGAGAGGGCAAATTTCAGGATGGTAGCCATCATAAGAAACACCTCCGACAATATAGCTATGCCTCTATTATACAATGTTTCCGCTCGACTGCAAACGCCTGCTGGATGTCATTTTTCAAGAGGAATGAACAGGTTAATGCCTTGCGGAAGGAGTGGGAGCCTTGGCGGGGGGATAGTTCAAATTTTCATATTCTGCGATAAAAATATGGAATTTGTGGTAAAATGGCAATATGAAAATGTGGATTTTGCAGGAATTGACCAAAATAAAAATTGTGATTTTGCAGGAAACGAGGTGCGATGATGTTTTACCGCAAGATTTATGACCGGATGAAGGCTTGGAAGGAGAAGGAGGATGGGCGGACAGCGCTGTTGATCGAGGGAGCGCGGCGCATCGGAAAATCTACGGTGGCGAAAGCCTTTGCAGAGAACGAATATGAGCATGTGCTGTTGATTGACTTTTCTATAGCATCGCCAGAAATTGTTCGCCTGTTTGACGACCTTTCCGACCTTGACACGTTCTTTTTGCAGCTTCAGCTTTTTTGCCATGTCAGTCTGGAATCGAGGAAGTCCGTCATCATTTTCGATGAAGTACAGTTTTGTCCGCGGGCGCGTCAGGCCATCAAGCACCTCGTGGCTGATCGCCGGTATGATTACATCGAGACGGGATCGTTGATTTCCATCCGTAAGAATGTGAAGGATATTCTCATCCCAAGCGAAGAGACGCGGATGGAAATGGTTCCGATGGACTTCGAGGAATTTTGTTTGGCGACGGGAAAGGAGGCCGTGCCAACACTCCTCCGGACGGTTCTCGCATCGGGAAAGCCACTCGCGGACGCCGTTCATCGGAAACTCCTCCAGCAATTCCGCATCTACATGCTTGTCGGCGGGATGCCACAGGCGGTGGAAAGCTATCTCGAAACAAATGATTTCCGAAAAGTGGATGATGTTAAGCGAACGATTCTTTCACTGTATGCGGCGGATTTTGAGAAAATCGATGGAACGGGCAAGGCTTCCATGATTTTCCGTTCCATTCCTGCACAGCTGGCGAAGAATACGGCCCGTTACCAGGTGTCGAGTGTCCTGAAGAGCCATCGTGCAGAGGATATCTTGGAACTCGTCTCGGAAATGCAGGATTCCAAGACAGTGCTCGTCTCGCATCACGCCGATGATCCGAATATGGGAATGGCCGCGAATCTTGACCTTGCTCAGTTTAAGCTATTCCTTTCTGATACAGGGCTTTTCGTGACACTAATGTTTCTGGACAGCAATTTTGTGGAAAATGACATCTACCAAAAACTCCTCAGTGATAAGGCACATGTGAATCTCGGCTATCTATACGAAAACATCACGGCGCAGATGCTGGTCGCTCAAGGGTATCGCCTCTATTACTATACGTTTCCAAAAGAAAATACCAGGCTGCATTATGAAGTGGATTTTCTGATTCCGGAACGGAGCAAGATCATTCCCATCGAGGTTAAATCTTCAGGATATCGGACGCATGCCTCTCTTGATGCATTTGAACAAAAATTTTCGTCGCGGATATCCAGACGCCTGCTCGTATATACAAAGAATCTGCAAAAAGATCGCGACGTCATCTTCCTCCCTGTGTATCTTCTCCCATTTTTGCGGGAAACTATAGCTTTGACGATGTAACAGGAAAAATCCTTCTTGTTATGGAGTATCGATTATAATAAAATATCTTATCTAGGGAGGGATTAAAATTCGTAAGGCAATTATTATCGGTGCTGGTCCAGCTGGTTTGACTGCGGCCTATTTTCTGGCCAAGGATACTGATATTCGTCCTATTGTGTTGGAAAAGGAAGCATTTACCGGAGGGATTGCCAGGACTTTTTGTTACAAGGGCAATCGTATGGATATCGGCGGCCATCGCTTTTTTACGAAGGATGAACAGGTAAAGGCATTGTGGCAGGAGTTGATGCCATTACAGGGGGCTCTGTCTATAGATGATCGTTTGCTTGGGCGGCAGGTTCCTTTGGAGACTGGCGGCCCTGATCCGGATAAAAGTGACCATGTGATGTTGCAGAGAGAACGTATCTCGCGTATCCGCTATCGTCACCAGTTCTTTTCTTACCCTCTTTCTCTTGGATGGGATACCGTGCATAAATTAGGATGGCCTAGCTTGTGGCGGATGAGCAAGGGATATATCAAGGCAAGAGTGGCGCCAAGGCCAGAGCAGAGTTTGGCAGATTTTATGATTAACCGCTTTGGTGAGCCACTCTATGCAACGTTTTTTCGAGATTATACGACGAAGGTATGGGGGCGTGCGCCAGAACATATTGCGGCGGATTGGGGTGCTCAACGGATCAAAAGCCTTTCCTTAGGCAGAGCGGTGGCCGATTATATCCGACGAAAATGGAAACCGTCAGCAAAGGCGCAAGACACGTCTCTTATTCGGCATTTCTGGTATCCCAAGCACGGTCCTGGTCAGTTATGGGAAACAATGGAGCAAAAAATTGTTTGTCATGGCGGTATCGTAAGGCATCATGCTCAAGTAATATCCTTGGAAGGCAATGGAGAGCATCATATCAAAAATGTGCGGATACGGGAAAATGGTGTTGAGCAACAATTGGATGCAGATTTTGTCCTATCATCGATGCCTGTAGCCGAGCTTGTGCCGTCAGTTTATGGAGAAGAGTGTCCTTCGGCTGTTCTTGAGACGGCTGAGAAACTCCCGTATCGGGATTTTATGACAGTGGGGCTGCTTGTGCGCCGTCTGTCTGTTCGTAGCGATGGCAGGCGTAATATCGTGCCGGATTGCTGGATTTACGTGCAAGAACCTGATGTAAAAATGGGACGTATTCAGATTTTTAATAACTGGTCGCCTTACTTGGTAAAGGATCCGGATCATACGGTTTGGCTGGGACTGGAATATTTTTGTCAGCAGGGCGATGCGATGTGGAATATGTCCGACGCAGAATTTTTATCTTTGGCTACGGAAGAACTTGTGAAGATGGGCATCATTCAGCGTGAGGATGTGCTGGATGGTGTCTGCTTGCGCGTTCCAAAAGCGTATCCGGCGTATTTCGACAGCTATGAGAAATTTCCTCTCGTTCAAAACTGGCTTATGCAGTTTGACAATCTTTATTGCATCGGTCGAAACGGGCAGCATCGTTATAACAATATGGATCACTCTATGTTGACGGCTATGCAGGCGGTAAAGCTGATCCAAAATCAGGAAAAGTCGCAGCAGGCATTATGGTCTGTCAATACGGAACGGAATTATCAGGAGAAAAAATAGTATGGGGGAACAAGAGCGGATTTCCTATGCAGCGTGGCTACCGAAAATCTTTTTTGCCAGTATTTTTATCGGCCTGATTATTATCCCACGTGTGTTGGATAATGATATTTATTTTTTACTTAACGATGGAAAGTATGTTATGCAATATGGGATACCGCATATAGAACCTTTCACGATGCATACCAATATGCATTTTGTGATGCAGCAATGGCTTTCCAGCGTTATTTTTTGGCAGTTGTATCACCATTTTGGTGTGGTAGGCATATTGAGCTGTGTGTATGTCATGGCTGTGCTTATGATGACGGTATATTATCGCTTATGCATGTTGGTGAGCAGCAGAAATTGGTATATTTCGTCGATTTTGTCGGCGATTGTCGGCGTATTAGCTTGTGCGACCTTTATGGTAAGCCGCCCTCAAATTTTTTCTACTTTTTTTCTGTTAATGGCAGTATATTGCCTGGAGTTATACCACAAAAGAAAAGAAAAAGTATATCTTGCCATTTTGCCATTCTTGTCCATATTGCTAATTAATTTTCATGCGGCAGTATGGGGAATGTTGCTTTGTATCATCGCTGCTTATTTTGTAGAGTTACTATTTTCATATCGTCAGCAAAAAAAAGCAATTGGGATATTTTTTACGGTGCTTCTTGCTGTCTTTTTTTGCGGTTTTATCAATCCATATGGGATGGAGTCTATGAGCTATGTGCTGCATTCTTATGGTATTCCACTTATCAATCAATTAGTAGGTGAAATGCACCCTTTGAATAGTACTACCGTAACGGGGAAAGTATATTTAGCATGGATAGCTTTTTGTTGGTTTATCTATATCAGGCACGGAATGCCCAAGCGTTATATTATTCTGTGTCTGGGATTGACGTATATGAGTTTTTCTGCTGAGCGCAGCTTATTTTTATTTCTTTTTTTAGGAACTTTTCCTTTAGCAGATTGCTTATCTAGTTGCCGCTTTCAAAAGCAGGTGGGGCATCTAAGCAAGAAAAAATATGTTTTTCGCCTGGCTTTGGTGATGGGGATCGCGGTAATTGGTTTTTATGATATATATCAGTGGAAGCACTCGGCAGATATTCCAGCTCGAAGTTTCGTCGTGGAGCATCCTACCGTGGATTATTTGTTGACACAGGCACCTGTTGAGAATATCCGTTTATGGAATACATACAACGAAGGCTCATATGCAGAATTTAAGGGCATAAAAGCCAGCATAGATACACGGGCCGAAGTCTTTTTGCCGGCGAATAATTGGCAGGATAATTATTTGCTGGAGTATTATGCTGTAGCCGTTGGGGCTTTGCACTATGAGGAAGTTTTTCAAAAATACCACATCAATTATGTTTTAACCAGTGATTCTGAAGTCTTGTATGAATATTTATTGCATGATGAGCATTATGAATTGCTATTTGAAGAGGATCATCCGTTAGAGAGTCATAGACTATATAAAAGAATTACGGTAGATGAGTGAGGTGCATTCCCTTATGAAAGAGGTTAGTATTGTTGTACCATGCTATAACGAAGCAAAGGGATTGCAGTTTTTTTATAATGCATTAAATGAGATACTTACCACCCTCCCCTATCGATTCCATATTTTGTTCGTCAATGATGGCAGTAGCGATAGGACATGGGAGATCATGGAGGAGTTGCGGGCAGGGGATCCGCGGGTGGAGACGTTATCCCTTTCTCGTAATTTCGGTAAGGAGCTCGCGATGCTCGCGGGGCTCGACTATGCAGATGGTGCGGCGGTTATCATCATGGATGCGGATTTGCAGGATCCGCCGGATCTCATTCCGCGTATGTTGGCGCTTTGGGAGCAGGGCTGGCAGGATGTCTATGCACGCAGGCGGGAGCGCCGGGGCGAGTCCTGGCTGAAGCGGCATAGTGCAGGTCTGTACTACCGTCTGCTGCGTCGTGCGGCAAATATCGATATTCCCGCGAATGTGGGCGACTTTCGCCTGCTCGATCGGCAGGCTGTGGACGCGCTCTGCCGTTTGCGCGAGCGCAAGCGCTACACGAAGGGGCTGTTCAGCTGGATTGGCTTCCGTAAAAAAGAAATCGTATTCGATAGGCCACCGCGGGCGGTTGGCAAAACGAAGTGGAACTATCTGAAGCTTTGTGGATTGGCTTTGGATGGGCTGTCCTCTTTCTCGGAGCTGCCGCTGCGCCTCGCTTCGGTGTTCGGGCTGATCTGCTCGGCTACAGCATTCCTCTACATGCTCTTTATCTTCGTGCGCACGCTGCTCTATGGCGATCCGGTCGCTGGCTATCCCTCCCTCGTCTGCATCATTCTGTTCATCGGCGGGATCCAGCTCATCGTGCTCGGCATCATGGGCGAGTACATCGGCCGTATCTACAGCGAGGCGAAGCATCGGCCGGATTACATCATCAGTGCCTATCATGGTGTACAAAAGGCGGATGATTCTATCGGAAAGGAGCAGGATGCATGAGCTGGCGTAAATCTCTCGCAGGCTATGGGGTACTTCTGGGCATCTTTGCCTATATCTGGTACCTGAACCACATCATCCCCCTCTCGTTTGGCGATGATTATGTCTACCAGTATGTCTGGGATGGCAGTACGGGGTGGAATATGTTTCATTCCTTGGAGGATAATGCGCAGCTCGTGCAGAGCTGGGGAGATATTTTTCGCTCGCAGTGGTCGCATTATTTCACGTGGGGCGGGCGGACCGTGGCGCATACGTTGGCGCAGTTCGTCCTGTGGCAGGGCAAATGGCTGTTTGATCTCCTCAACAGTTTCGCGTTTGTCCTGTTGCTCCTCCTGATGTACTGGCATAGTCTGGGCGGGATCGTGACGTGGAGACTTCGTCCCTCGCGCGTGTTGTTCCTCTTTCTCTGTGTCTGGGCTTTTGTGCCGGCGCTGCCAACGGTGCTGTTTTGGGTGATGGGGGCATGCAACTATCTTTGGACGTTCGACATCCTGTTGTTGTTCCTGCTGCCATATGTGCGCCATTTCTTCCGGCGCGGGACGGGCGGCGGCGCATGGTGGCAGGTGGCTTTGATGCTGCCATTTGGCGTGATCGCTGGCTGGACGAATGAGAATACGGTCTGCTGGTGCATCGTTGGCATCGCCCTGTATGCGTGGCAGTGCCACGAGCAGGGACGTCTATCAAGATGGCAGGTCACGGGGCTTTTGGGCCTGTGCATCGGCTATGCGGTGCTGATCCTCGCGCCAGGCAATCAGGTGCGGCTCGCGGCAGAGCTGCAGATGGGGCTCACGACTGGCTGGTACCGGCTGCATGGGGCAATGGTCAACTACGGCGTATGGCTCATTTTCTCCCTGCTGTTGTTGTTCTTTTTGTTTCAGGCATGGGAACGGCGCTGCTATTTTGGCACGAGCGGCGAGGCGGATCGGCGGCTGCCACTTGTGCGCGGGTTCTTTTTGATTTTTGCCGGGAGTGCTGGCATCATGCTGCTCTCTCCGGATTTCCCGCAGCGGTCGCTGTTCCCCTCCTCCATCTTTCTCATTATCGCGGCGACGGCGATGCTGGAGCTCATCCGGCGCAGCGGGCGGAACCGGCAGGAGCGTTCTCTGCGGCGTTTCCTGACGGGCGTGGCGGCCGTCTATCTCTGCCTGACCATGTCGGTTACCGTCTATGGCTATGGCCAGCTGTACGATGTGCAGCGGCAGAACGAACAGCTGATCGCAGAGGCCATGGTATCGCCAGACGCGAAAAAGGTCATCGAGGTGTCACCAACAGAGGTGCCTCGTAACCTCTATCTGCTCAGTGGATTCCATGTTGTGGCGACACATTTGACGCCGGATGAGGAGAGCTGGGTCAACCGATCCTATGCCAAACGGATTGGTGTATACAGAATTCGTACATGGGATAGGAAAAATGTACTAGAATAATTCCCTAAAGCGTGCTATCATGTAACAAGAGGAAATATGAATTAAACGATGTCATAAAGAAAGACTTATATTTTCTATTTTGGTTGGAGAAGGATCAGACCTATGCCCAAGATGCCAAAGTTGCCACGGCTGGGGAATTTGTTTAAAGGCAGCCAGTTCGGGGGCAGCAAACTGAATCAGACGCAGTTGCTGGTGCTGGCGGGAGCGTTTTGCTTCCTGCTGGCCTGCGTGACGTTTTTCCTGCTGCCGAGTGGCGAGCAGAATAACCAGCAGAAGGCCGTACCCATGACGCAGGTTGTCGTGGCGAAGCAGGATATCCCGCAGCGCACGGTCATCACGGAGAGCATGCTGAAGGTTGTGGACATGCCACAGGATGCGGTCCCCAGTGGTGCCATTGTCAATATGAGCGACGCTATCGACAAGCCGGCGAATGTGCCCATTCAGGAGGGCGATATCCTGACGGACAAAAAGGTCGTGAACGATCCCAGACTCGCGGGATTTGCGGGGATGATTCCGCCGGATTGTCGTGCAATCTCCGTGGGAATCACGGACATTACGGGTATCGCCGGCTTCGCGAAGCCGGGCGACTATGTGGACGTGATGATTATCCGCAACGACAAGGATAAGCACAACGTCTCCGGTGAGATCCTCTTGCAGAACGTGCTGCTGCTCGGCATCAACAAGACGGCGGAGAGCGGCGATGCACAGCCCGCAGATAAAAAAGATAACAAGGACAAAAAGAACGATAAGGCAAAGAGCGTCGATGCCAATGCCTCCAAGGACGCCATGGCTACGGCTACGCTGGCGCTGACCTCGGAGGAGGCCCTGAAGCTGGCTGTCGAGGCACAGACGGGCACCGTCTATCTCGTGCTGCGCCCTGTCGTACCGGATGACATCTATCAGGTCGACACGGAGTACAGCCGCCAGAATGGGGAGCCGGCACCTGCAACGCAGAGCCAGCCAGCACCGTCGTCGTCGCCTGCTCCCGCCGCCCCCTCCTATACGCCGCCTGCGGCCCAGCCAGCGCCATCCAGTGCGCCTGTGGCGGTGCCGTCTGTCCATGCGTCCGATGATAGTATCGAGGTCATCCGTGGCGTAACCAGCAGCAATGAGGGAGGCAATTAACGGTGTTCCAAATGAAATATTTTGCCTCCGCCCTGGCTGCTGCCGCTGTCGTGAGCGCATCGGCAGCGCCTGCCTATGCCTACGTGCAGCCCATCTGGCTGGAGGTCAACCAGTCTTACTATATGCCACAGACGAGTGCCATCAAGCGCGTGGCCGTCACGAATCCGAAAATCGCGGATGTCAAAGTCATCAACAACCACGCCATTAATATCGTTGCCCTCGCGAGCGGCTCGACGAGCCTCACGATATGGAATGCCAACGGCATGCGTCAGGAGTTCACGGTCAGTGTCTCGCCTGCGGACTCCAACCTTGCGGCTGTCATCCAAAAGGCTATCGGCTTACCAAACGTCAAGGTGGAAAAGGTTGGCACGAAAATTCTCCTGCGCGGTACAGTGATGAACCGCCGCGAGATGGAGACGGCAGTCAAGATTGCCTCGTTGTATTTAGGCTCCAGTGGGAATAAGGGCGCAACTGCATCAGTAGGCAAGACGACGAATACAGATGATGATAAAGTCCAAATGGATCTACCAAATGATGATGGAGACTACAGCGATCCGAATGTGCTCAATCTCCTCGAAATGGAGAATCCGGATCAAATCAATATCGAGGCGGAAGTCATTGAGATCAGCAGCGACGATGCCAAGAAAATCGGCATCGAATATGGCGAGGATTCGACAATGTCCAGCCCGGGCGTGTATTCCACGGGTGACAGCTCGACGAAGCGCCGGGAGAAAGGGAGTCATTGGTATTCAAGAAACTGGCTCTATACGCATTTCTCCGATGTCAATGCCAAGGTGCATGCACTGATCGAGAACGGGAAAGGCCGGATTATCTCCCAGCCGAACATTACGACGATGAGCGGCAAGAATGCCGGTATCCTGGTCGGCGGCGAGATCCCGTACCCGAAACCGGACTCGAATGGGCAGGTAGCTGTGGAATTCAAATCCTACGGTATTCAGCTCAAGCTATTGCAACCCACTGTTGATAGTGATGGGAACGTCACGGCGAAGCTCTTCGCTGGTGTCAGCCGTCTGGACTGGTCCAATGCCGTTACGTCAAATGGCTATAACATGCCGGGACTATCTACGCGTTCGGCCACGACGATGGTGAATATCCCATCCGGTATGACGATGGCGATCGGCGGGCTTATGAATTCGGACGATGCCGATAGTGTTAGCGGTGTGCCGCTTTTGAGCAAGATACCGGCATTGGGGAATTTATTCAAATACCATACGAAGACGAAGCAAAAGACCGAGATTCTGATTCTCATCACGCCGCGTGTCGTCAATGAGACAACGCCGACGAAGATGACGAAGAAGATGGAGCAAGCCTACATGGATGCACGGCATGAGGATCAGGCGATGTATCGCGTGGATTTGAACCATCCACAGGAAAATATATCTGAGAAAGGTCAGCACGCTGACCAGAAGAAAACGCAGGTGCCTGCCAATAAGGCAGCTGGACAGCAGAAATAAGGGGGGGATGCGATGTGGCGGAGCAGCAGGAGACGATTAACGGTGCGATTATCACGTATTTCAGTACGGCCTCGGCTGTGGGCAAGACGCTCGTGAGCATCAACTCGGCGGCGGAGCTGGCCCGCGAGGGCTATCGTGTCTGCCTCGTGGATTTCGACCTGCAGTTCGGCGATGTCTGCAACTATCTGCAGCTGCTGCCGGAGAGCACGGTAGCCGACGTGCAGCAGGGTATCGCCACGAGCGGTGCGGATTGTCACGTCGAGGACTACCTCACGCCCTATGTGCATGAGGCAGCCACCTTCTACGTCATGGCCTCACCGCTGAAGCTGGAGGAGGCCTACAACATCAAGACGGCACCGATGAAGGCCATGCTGACGCAGCTGCAGACGCTCTTTGACTACGTGGTCGTCGATACGACCTCCATGTTCAGCGAGCTGAACCTCGCGGTGCTCGATCTGAGCACCGTGGTGATTTTCCTCGGCATCCGCGACTTCTTCCCCACCATCAAGAACATGAGCATCGGCAACGAGACGCTGAAGAACCTGCACTATGACCAGAACAAGCTGCGCATCGTGCTGAACCGCGGCGATTCGCAGTCAGATATCCCCATGGGGCTCATGGTCAAGACGCTGGGCGGCGAATTCTATCATATTCTGCCCAATGATTTCCGGGTGGCCAATGAGTCCATCAAGAGCGGCGTGCCGCTGGTGCTTTCTCATGAGGAGACGAAACTGGGCCAGTCGCTGCGCGAGCTGGTCTACCGCTCGACGAATCAGGATTATGCGCCGGAGGATGAGTCTGTGGCGGAGCATGAGATGCATGGCGGCTTCCTCAGCCGTCTGTTTGGCGGAAGGGAGTGAGCGGCATGGCATATCGCGTGATGCTGATCGAGAACGACCGCCTGCTCTTGGAACAGCTCGCTCAGGCGGTACAGAGCGCGGAGGGATTCCAGCTCGTCGCCCGCTACCAGAGCGCCAGCGACGCCCTGGGACAGGGCAAGCTCTTCAAGCCGAACATCATCCTGCTGAACATCGATAATCAGGACGGCGCGACGCTGATGGAGCAGTTCACCCGGGTCTATCCCGAGGCCGCCATCATCTGCATGAGCGAGCACTCGCAGGCTGAGGGCGTCAGCAGCATGGTGCAGGCTGGTGCCAAGGGCTTCATCATTAAGCCATTCAGCGCAGAGGAGCTCAAGGAGTCCGTCGAGACCTTTGCCAAGAGCGGCATGGAGGTCTCCTCCCATGTGATGACCTTCTTCAGCCCTAAAGGCAAGAGCGGCAAGACGACACTGATCGCGAACCTCGCCCTCGCCCTCGGGCGGCGTACGCAGGAGCAGGTCGGCATCATCGACGCGGATCTGCAGTTCGGCGATATGATGGCGTTCTTCAATCTGAAGCCGAAGGCGACCATCGTGGAGGCAGTGCATGAGATCCGCTACATGTCGCCCGTGACGCTCAACAGCTATTTTGAGAAAGTCACGGATCATGTGCATGTGCTCTGCGGCACGTCGGCACCGAACCTCATCGACAGGGTATCCATCGATGGCTTCGAGAATGTCGTGCGCATGGCGCGCAATTTGTTCCGCTACATCCTCATCGATGTGCCGCCCGGCTTTACGCCGACGTCGATTTCTGCGGCAGAGCTTTCGGATGTCACCTATGTCGTCACGATGCTCAACGGCGGCTATGAGCTGCAGCATACGAAGCGCGCTCTGGAGATCTTCAAGGATTGGCAGGATTACGACAAGCGGGTCAAGCCCGTCTTCACGCGCGTGACGCCCTGCGATATTGCGTCGCAGCGGCGGCTGGAGCAGGCACTTGGCGAGCCCGTGGAGGCCGTGATCCCGAATGCCTACCAGATCGTATCCGAGGCCGCGAACAACGGCAGCATGGCCGTCGATATTGAGCCGGACAGTGAGCTCTCGCAGAGCGTGAACCGTCTGGCCGAGAAGGTCATCGGCCATCATCATATCCGGTGGGATAAGCCATGAGGGCCTTGATTGCCCTGCTGGTCATGGTGGGCAGTTTCCTCATCTGTTATGCCATCATCCATGCCCAGCAGCAGAAAGAAAAACAGCTGGTGGAGAAGCTGGAGAATTTCTCCCATCTCCACCAGCCCGCGCGGCAGCGCCGCCAGACGCCGCAGACGCGCAGCCAGGCGAAAGCGCAGCTGCGGGAACATGCCTTTGCCTTCGTGCGCCGTCTGGCGCAGAACTGGCAGGGCATCCACCTGAAGAAGGTCGACTACGACCTCAAGATGCAGCAGGCGGGCTGGCCACTCCTCGGCAAGGAGTTCCAGATGGGCCTGCTCGTCCTCGCCGTCATCGGTGCCGTGCTGCTGGGCGTCATGCTTTTGCAGCCGGTATGGGCACTCGTGGGTGCGGCGAGCGGCGTGCTGCTCGGGCTCATGCTCATGAATATTGCCATTGCGAGACGGCAAAAGGCGTTCGCGAATCAGCTCGGCGATATGCTGACCATGACCTCGAATGCCCTGCGGGCTGGCTTTTCCTTTATGCAGGCGGTCGAGATGATTTCCCGGGAGATGGATGATCCCATCGGCGGTGAGTTCGCCGAGGTCATGCGCGAGATGCGCCTCGGCGCTTCGCTGGAGAAAGCGCTGGAGGCCATGGCCAGGCGCGTGCAGAGCAAGGATTTCGAGCTCGTCGTGACGGCTGTGCTCATCCAGCGGCAGGTCGGCGGCAATCTCGCCCAGATCCTCGATACGATCAGCGAGACCGTTGAGGATCGTATCCGCATGCGCCGCGAGATTAAATCTCTCACGGCGCAGGGTAGGGCTTCCGGCATGGTGCTGGCGGCCTTACCTTTGGGCTTGGCTGGTATCCTCACGATTGTCAATCCGGGCTACCTGCAGCCCCTCATCACAGAGGATCTCGGTCATTTCGCTATTGCTGGGGCCATCGTCCTGGACATCATCGGATTTTACGTTATTAATCGTATTGTTAACATTGAGGTGTAAGATAATTTTGATGCAATTCCCATAAAGGGATGCACATATATCATTTTTTTCCTTGAAAGGGAGGATTTATTATGTTGGAGATTCTGAAGTACTTAAAAGCACGTTACATGACAGAGAAGGCACAGGGCATTGTGGAGTATGCCCTGATCCTCGCATTTGTTGTGGTTGTTGCAGCCGCTATTGCTAATGGTGGTGAATTGTCAAACAAGGTTAGCTCGGTATTTACGGCACTTTCGAGTTCCTTTGATAAAAAGTCTGGAACCTGACTGCGTCTTGATTTTATGTAGAAAAAGAGGGATTGTGCTATGAGAAAATTCCAGCAGGGTCAGTCGATCGTGGAATTCGCTCTAGTACTGCCCCTCTTTTTTTTGCTTTTATGGGGCTTTGTTTACCTTGGTATGTTTTTTGCGGATTACCTGATGCTGAATGATGTGGCGCGCAGCTGTGCGCGGGAAGCATCGCTGATACAGGCATCTACGCTGAAGGGCAACGCTCAGGCAAATAATTTGCAGGAGAAATACCGGACAGAATGCGAAAAGCGGCAGAACACGACACTATACCAAAAGCCCACGATTGCGATTACAGAGGAGAAAGCTCAAAAGGGAGGTACGAATGTTTTGGTGATGATCACGGAATCCTTAGAGGGCGACAGTGGACCAAATCAGGGACTGGCAGGTACATTTAAGGGCTTTCTTACTAAAAAAGTCGTTAAGGATAAGGTTCAGGTTGAGTATCGCATGTACTGGGAAGGCAAGCAATAAGTTGCTATCCGTTTATCGTACTTTTTTAGGAGTTGAATGCCCATGTCACTTTTGACGCGTCTGGGCCGGCCGGAGGGGTCGAATCAGCAGGTGCGCATCTTTGCTTCACAGGCCAGTGAGGATACTGGCGTGGAGTCATACCTGCTGGCGAAGCAGCGGGTGCATCAGCGCATCATCGATGAGATGACGCCGGATGAGCAGAAGGTGCTTCTCTCCGGCCATCAGGACCGCAATCAGGTCGAGCAGATCATCAATGGCTATATCCAGCAGTTCGCGGAGGAAGACCCCTTCGCGATTCCGCGCGGCTTCCGCTCGCAGATGACGCACGATATCGTCAACGATATGCTGGGCCTGGGGCCCATCGAGTCGCTGCATCAGGATGAGACGGTAACGGAAATCATGGTCAATGGGCCGTCGCAGGTCTTCGTCGAGCGCATGGGCAAGCTGGAGCTCACGAAGGTGAAGTTCCGCGACAGCGATCATCTCATGCATATCGTCGACCGCATCCTCGCGCCCCTCGGGCGGCGCATCGATGAGTCCTCGCCCCTCGTGGATGCGCGTCTCGAGGATGGCTCGCGCGTGAACATCATTATCCCTCCCCTCTCGCTCAAAGGCCCCTGCCTGACCATCCGTAAATTCTCCAAGAAGCCGTTCACGGTTGAGAACCTCATCGCGTTCGGTACGATGGATCACAAGATGGCGCAGTTCCTGCGCGCCTGTGTGCAGGCGCGTGTGAATATCCTCGTCTCGGGCGGCACGGGCTCCGGCAAGACGACGACGCTGAACGTGATTTCCTCGTTTATCCCCGAGGGCGAGCGCATCGTGACCATCGAGGATGCGGCGGAGCTGAGGCTGCAGCAGCGCCATGTCGTTACGCTGGAGTCCCGCCCGGCCAACATTGAGGGCAAGGGCCAGATCACGATCCGCGACCTCGTGCGCAACGCGCTGCGTATGCGTCCTGACCGCATCATCGTCGGCGAGGTCCGCAGCGGTGAGGCACTCGACATGCTGCAGGCCATGAATACGGGTCATGATGGCTCGCTGACGACGGCCCACGCCAACAGCCCACGCGATGTCCTGTCCCGCCTGGAGACCATGGTGCTCATGAGTGGCCTCGACCTGCCCGTGCGCGCGATTCGCGAGCAGATTTCGTCGGCCATCGACCTCATCATCCAGCAGTCGCGTATCCGCGATGGCAGCCGCAAGATTACCTACATCACAGAGGTACAGCGCATGGAGGGCAATACCATCACGACCCAGGACCTCTTCCGCTATGTGCAGACCGGGCTGGATGAGAATGGCAAGTCCGTGGGCAGGTTCGTCTCGACGGGGCTGAAGCCCAGCTTTTACGATAAATTTGCCCTGTGCGGCATCGATTTGCCGGATGATTTCTTCGAGGCTGAGAATCAGGAGGAAGGAGAGCGATACTGATGTTGCGTGCCCTATGCGCCATCGCCGTCGGCCTGTCGGCCTTTATCGTGCTCTACTTCATGCTCACGCGGCGCTCCGCCTCGCAGAAGCAGATTGCCCGGCGCCTGCAGGAGCTGCATCAGCCGGGCATGCAGGCGCGCGGTCCGCGCCCCTCAGGTTCGCGTACGCCGGGTATGCGCGAGAAAAAGGATATCCCCTTCAGGGAACGTGTGCTGCTCCCGCTGCGCGATGCGTTGGAGCGTACGGCGAACCAGCTGACGCCAGTAGAACTGCGCGCCTGGCTCAAGCGGCAGATCGTGCTGGCGGGCAAGACGCAGCAGCTGACGCCGGGCTCGGTCTTTGCCTCGATGATGATATCCGGCGGGCTCTGCTTCGGCATGGTCTGGATCTATGCCGATGAACACAGCATGCCTTTTCTGCAGATGCTGGCTGTGGAGCTGGTGGGCACCTTCGTCGGCATGGAGGTGCCGCTGCTGGCGCTGCAGAATATGATCAAGCAGCGGAAAAAGCGCATCATGAAGGAGTTGCCGGAGGTGCTCGACCTGCTCTGCGTCAGCGTGCAGGCGGGGCTCTCCTTTGACGCCTCGCTGGAGAAGATCACCGCGCGCATGCACGGCGATCTCATCGACGAATTCCGCCGCTTTCAGGATGATGTGCGCATGGGCATGGTGCGCCGCTCGGCGATGAAAGCACTCGCGGCGCGCTGTGAGCTGCAGGATGTGTCGCTTTTCATGACGGCGCTCATCCAGGCAGAACGCCTCGGCACGAGCATGGGCAAGACACTGCGCAGCCAGGCGGACAATATCCGCGAGCGTCGCCGCCAGTACGTCAAGGCCGAGGCCATGAAGGCGCCGGTCAAGATCGTCTTCCCGCTGGTGCTCTTCATTTTCCCTGCCATCTTCGTCGTCACGCTGGTGCCGACGCTGCTGTTCCTGATGAAAAATATGTAACTGCCGGAGTTTATCATGAAAGAAATCTTTTTGCAGGCAGGCAAAAAGAATCCGCCCCTCACATTGGAGGTGGCGGATTCTTTCTTTGCCCGCTTTCGCGGTCTCATGCTGCGCCGTGGACTGCCAGCAGGCTACGGCCTGCTCCTCGCTCCTTGCAGCAGCATCCATATGTGCTTTATGCACTTCGCGATCGATGCGGTCTATATTGATCGCGATTACCAGATCCAAAAGGTCGTCTCCCATCTGCGTCCCTGGCTGGGGCTGTCCTGCTGCATGGGGGCATGGGGCGTTATCGAACTGCCCGCAGGCACGGCACAGCAATACGGCCTGCATACCGGTCAGGTGCTGCAGGCCGTAGGGGAAAAGCGTAGGGATTAGGAATTCCAGTCGATATCGCTGGCGTCGTTGGTTAACTTTACGGTTGGTTTTGGCGTCTTGCCAGAACCGGAGCCTGAACCGCCGCCATGATGCGTGGAACTGCCACCGCCACCATGACCACTTGATCCACCGTCAATCGGCTCGTAGATATAGGTGCCAGAGCCGCCTTGCAGGTTGATGCTCCTGGCGACGACACTGCCGCGGAATGTACCATTTTGGGCATTGATGAGTACGCCCTCATCGCTCATCATGGGCGCGTAGATGATCCCGCGGAACGTATGGCCGTTCAGGTTCATATGGATCTGAGACCATTGGTTCATGGCTGTGGGCTCCACGGCGATGATAAGCGGTCGCCCCGTGTCGGCGTTCAGGTTGATATTGAGGACGCTGAGACCGTTGTTCTGTCCCGCTTTGATGATGAGATAGACAGGTGTGTTTTTGTCACCAGACAGAGCGTTATTGATCGTGAGATTGATGTTGCGGTCGTCTTTATTCAGATCGTAGACGAGTGTGTTCGTCTTGGCAAAATCCTTTTCGGTAGGATTTTGTGTTTGTCTTGATCGTTTGTTTTGATCCGGCTCCTTGGCGTCGCGGGCGTTGCGTGCATCGATGATCGTCTGCGCCTTGGCATTTAGTGTCGTGTTCCAATAGGCGTTGAGGTCGAGAGACTGATACTCTGCCTGGCTCCAGTAGCCGCTGCTGGTATCCTTGCCCTGATCATTGTATGTGGCGCTTTGTTTGCTCTTTGCCTCGTTGACGGAGAGGTGCTCGTCTTTCGCCCGTTGGGTCAGGAAGCAGCCTAATTTATCCGTCTGCGTGCTGTACTGGGTTTCGGCGTCCTTCTGCGTATAGGTGGCATGTCCATCAAACGTTGTGCGGATCCTATCCTTGAAGTTGAAATTGTCCGGATTGTCGATGGTATTGACGGCGCTCAGCTTTTTGCTGTAGGTGAATAGATCGGTAAAGGTAGAAGAAGGATCGTCGTTTCCGGGATCGTCGCCTGAATTACCTTTTATCGATATCTTCGCATAAGCCTGTGCATCTACGGGAAACGTGTCACTGATGTTTGCCAAATGAGCAAAATAACGCCAAAAATACAAAGGCACATCCTCATGCAATTGTACGGTGTAATAATGCACATTTTCGTTGTTATGGCTTTTGTGATATTGAAGCTTACGGTTGCCTGCATCGATGGGAAACCGTTTTTGATTCGCATCGATAAGTTCGTTCGCCTTGGCATCAGCGGTTTCTTGTGTGAATTTCTGCTTGCTTTTGTCCCATCCGACCTTCGCTCCCCCCAGTGCGGCGGCGTCGGCGGAGTTTTGCAGGTAGGAATGGTGGATGTAAATGTTGCCCAGATCGACGACGGAGCCGGTCAGGAAGACCAGCGTGGGCAGCAGGAGCGCGGTCAGTACGATGAAGGCTCCTTTTTGCTGTCTTGTCTTCAGCCGTCGCCAGGTCTTGCGATATGGGGCTAAGGGCATGCCCCTCCCCTCCTCTCTTTGGCATATGCTCTATGCTTTCTATTATACGTCAATTCGCGTCGTCTGTGTTCCCTGATGGGAAAAAAGCGCAAAAAAACTGCTCGTCGTAAAGGCGGGCAGTGGCGTTTATTTTGCGATAGCGCGGAATTTCTCGGGCGGCAGGGGCTGGCTGAGCCCCATGATGCTCAGGAGCTGGGCGAGAGAGACGGCCGGATCGTGAATGTTCTTGATCACGAAATCGGCGTTTTTCCAGCCGTTGAACAGATGGTTGGTCTCGTCGTACTGCAGCAGGTCCTTGATTTCGTCGTTCGTGCAATGGCGTTGCAGCAGATGCTCGACGATGGAGACGTAGTCGGCCATGATGAAGATGGTGAAGAAGTTCTGGCGCAGGAAGCGCCGCAGCTGCTTGGCGCCATTCTCCTCCAGCATGGTCACGCTGACCGCATGGTCGCGCACCGCCGTGAGCAGGTCTTCCTTCTGGATGCCGTAGTAGTCGCCGTGGTAAGTGAACTTGGCCAGGAACGTGCGCTTGGTATAATCCTGGGAGGAAATCTCCTGCACCAGCTCTCGGTCGGGGTCATCGTCCTTCCAGTTGCTGCGCGTCGTATAGATGGGAACATAGTGGATGCCCAGGTCCTTGATCCGCTTGATGAGCTCGGCTTTCCCCGAGCCACGTGGTCCAGTCAGGGCAAAGATTTTATTTGCCATGATATGACATCTCCCTTATCGATTCGCCTGTCGTGACGTTCTGATTTATCTGATGGCTTATACTTTCGCCATACGTAACAGGAAATCCTGCCTCTTTGGCGAATAGTTAAGATAAAGATTATGGCTGCGAAAGGAGTGCCGCTATGCTGTACGGAATGATCGATATCGGCTCGAATACCCTGCGCCTCGCCATCTATCTCATCGAGGGACGGCGCGCAGAGATGCTCATGAAGAAAAAGGAGCTCGTGGGGCTCGCGGGCTACGTCAGGGATGGCGTCATGCAGCCGGAGGGCATTGCGCGGGCGGCCAAGGTACTGCAGGGCTTCCAGAAGTTCCTGCAGACGTTCCGCATCACGCAGGTCGTGGCCTTCACGACGGCTGCCCTGCGCAACGCGAAGAACAGCAAGGATGCCGTGGCGGAGCTGGAGCGGCTCACGGGGCTCCACATCCGTGTGATTTCAGGCGAGGAAGAAGCGGCCTATGATTTCGTCGGCGCGACGCATGACCTCGTGGCGGATGACGGCCTCATCTTCGACATCGGCGGCGGCAGCACGGAGGTCGTGGCCTACCGCGGGCGGCAGATCGCGGCCAAGGTGAGTATCCCCCTGGGGTCTCTGGGCCTGCGCACGGGCTGCGTGCAGGACGTGCTGCCGACGCGGGCGGAGTGCCTCGTCATGGAAAAGCGGGCGGAGAAGGCCGTCGCGCAGCTCGCGGACTTCCCCGCAGGCGAGGTCGCGGATGTCGTGGGCATCGGCGGTACGTGCAAGGGCGCACAGGCACTCTACAATACGGTCTATAACCAGCCGATGACGAACCAGCGCATGGCCATGCGCGAGCTGCGTGCGCTGATTCCTGAGTTTCAGAGCGATGCGGGCATCTCCGAGCAGATGACGATTCAGCTCATGAAGGCCGTGCCCGAGCGTATGCACACGATCCTCCCCGGCCTCATCATCGCCGACGCTCTCGCGCGCCGGTTCCACACGCAGAACATCATCTACAGCGACTCCGGCGTGCGGGAGGGCTTTATCTATACGGAGATTTTGAAGGGATAGAAAAAGCATCGAGCGTGCTTGTCAGCGAGCGCAATCCGTTATATAATAAAAGCATGGAAGCCACCGATAGACGGTTGGCAACCTCGCTAGTTAGTTATTACATCGGAGCAATAACCGCCTAAGTTTGGTCACTGGGGGCGGTTATTGTTGTTTTAGAACAACCAGAATGCAGAGCATCAGGAATAAAATCACGATGATATCATTCATGGGCTACACCTCCCGTCGAGGTTTTTCGACCTTTCCGCGAGGCTTGACCAACCGCCTACCGTTATGGCAGCTTCCACGCGTCGATTATAGCATGTGCTATGTCCGTGTGCAATATGAGTTTTGGGCGAAAATAGTAGATTTTTCGCGGTGTTTATGCTAAAATAGACATAACAAGGCGAGCCGACAGGTTGGAGTGTCGGCACCCTCGTTAATACGGTTTACGTGAAGGGATGCGTTACTCACAAACGTGACACCTCCTTTTACTTAAGGATCGTGACAATCAGAGTAGCAAGGCCTATCAAAAGCGATAGTTTCTCGTACATCGTCATGTTACTCACCCCTTTCAGCGGGGGCGCCAACTCTGTCGGCTACGATAGACATTGTACCACGGAGCTATGCTGGATACAAGCTCAGCTGATTTTGGCTGGGCTTGTTTTGTTGATTTTATTTCTATATGAGGTGAGATTGTGGATTTTGGTCAGGGTAAGGTAGTCCCGGTCGATCTGTCGAACGAGATGCGGAACTCCTATATCGACTACGCGATGAGCGTCATCGTGTCCCGCGCGCTGCCGGATGTCCGCGATGGCCTGAAGCCGGTACATCGCCGCATCCTCTACGCCATGCAGGAAGCCGGTATGGGCTCGACGAAGCCCTACAAGAAGTCGGCGCGTATCGTCGGTGAAGTCCTCGGTAAATATCATCCGCATGGTGATACGTCGGTCTATGATGCCATCGTGCGCATGGCGCAGGATTTCTCCATGCGCTATATGCTCGCGGATGGCCACGGCAACTTCGGTTCCGTCGATGGCGACCCCGCAGCTGCCATGCGTTACACCGAGGTTCGTATGTCGAAGATCGCGGAGCTCATGCTCCAGGATATCGACAAGGATACCGTGGATTTCGTGCCGAACTACGATGAGTCGCTGAAGGAGCCGTCGGTATTGCCGGCGAAGTTCCCGCAGCTGCTCGTCAACGGCACGAGCGGCATCGCCGTCGGCATGGCGACGAATATTCCGCCGCACAACATGGGCGAGGTTATCGATGGCACGCTTATGCTCATCGATCATCCGGATGCGACGGTCGATGAGCTCATGACGGTCATCAAGGGCCCGGACTTCCCGACGGCCGGCCTGATCCTCGGCAAGGAGGGCATCCGCCAGGCCTATACGACGGGCCGCGGCGTGATCAAGATGCGCGCGAATGCGCACATCGAGACCATGTCGAATGGCAAGCCGCGCATCATCGTGACGGAGCTGCCGTATCAGGTCAACAAGGCGCGCCTTATCGAGAAGATCGCCGACCTCGTGCGCAACAAGGAAATCGAGGGCATCACGGATCTGCGCGATGAGTCCGACCGCAACGGTATGCGCATCGTCATCGAGCTGCGCCGCGACGCGAACGCAAACGTCCTGCTGAATCAGCTCTACAAGCACACACAGCTGCAGGAGAGCTTCGGCACGATTATGCTGGCGCTCGTCGATGGCAAGCCGAAGGTGCTGAACCTCAAGGAGATTCTGCACTACTATATCAAGCATCAGGAAGACGTCATTACCCGCCGCACGAAGTACGAGCTGGCGAAGGCAGAGGCCCGCGCCCATATCCTCGAAGGCTTGACCATCGCCCTCGATCATCTCGACGCGGTCATCACGACGATCCGCGAGAGCCGCACGGCCGACATCGCCCGTACGGCTCTCATGCAGGGCTTCAAGCTCTCCGAGAAACAGGCTCAGGCCATCCTCGACCTGCGTCTGCAGCGCCTGACCGGCCTCGAGCGCGAGAAGATCGAGGAGGAGTATCAGGAGACGTTGAAGGCTATTGAGGAGTACAAGGCCATCCTCGCCGACGAGAGCCGTATCCTCGGCATCATCAAGGATGAGCTCACGCAGGTCAAGGAGAAGTACGGCGATGCACGTCGCACGCGCATCACGATCGATACCTCCGAGCTCAACGTCGAGGATCTCATCGCGGAGGAAGATGTCGTCATCACCCTTACGCATAACAACTACATCAAGCGTATGCCGCTCGATACCTATCGCCGTCAGAACCGCGGCGGCAAGGGCATCAAGGGCATGGGCACGAAGGCGGCGGATTTCGTCGACAACATGCTCATCACGACGACGCACCACACGATCCTCTTCTTCACGAGCCGCGGCCGTGTCTACCATCTGAAGGCCTACGAGATCAACGAGGCCAGCCGCACGGCCAAGGGTACGGCGATCATCAACCTGCTCCAGCTCGAACCGGGTGAAAAGATCACGGCCATCATCCAGGTTAAAGAGTTCCAGCCGGATCATTTCCTGTTCATGGCGACGAAGAAAGGTATCGTCAAGAAGACGGATATCATGGAGTTCCGCAACCTGCACAAGGGCGGCCTCATCGCAATCCGCCTCGATGACGACGATGACCTCATCGGCGTGAAGTTCACGGACGGCGACAGCTATATCATGCTCGGCACGAAGGATGGCCAGGCCATCGCCTTCTCCGAGGAAGATGTGCGCGCCATGGGCCGCACGGCGCGCGGCGTGAAGGGCATCAGCCTCAAGCTCGGCGACGAGGTCGTGGGCATGGATATCGTGCGCCGCAATGCCGAGGTGCTGACCGTGACGGCCGGCGGCTACGGCAAGCGCACGCCGACCGAGGACTACCGCGCACAGACGCGTGGCGGCAAGGGCCTCATCAATCTCAAGGTCACGGAGAAGACCGGCGTCGTCATCGGCTTCAAGGTCGTACATCCGGGCCAGGAGCTCATGCTCATCACGACGGGCGGCATCGTCATCCGCACGAACGTCGATGACATCTCCACCATCAGCCGCAATACCCAGGGCGTCAAGCTCATGGATATCGCCGAGGACGACCAGGTCGCCTCCATGGCCACGATGGATCAGAAAAACGATTAAGCATTAGCATGCATGGCACCTTCCTGCGGGAGGGTGCTTTTTTGGCGCGCAAAAATCCCCTGTGCTGACGTCGTGCGTGACACAGGGGATTCTTGTTTCCAGCTTATTTTATTTTTGCGCTGAGGCAGCAGACGGCTTTGCCGTTGCCGATGGTGTTGCTGGGGGCTCTGATGCAGGGACAGTCGCTGCTGTTCCTGCTGGCTGGGTCGTTCCTGTCGTAGCAGGCGCTGTCGTTGCGGGTTTTGCCGTTGCTGGCGCTTTTTGCGTTGCCTGCGACTGAGTTGCCTCTGCAGGCGAGGCCTGCGGCTTGTCCGGCTGGGGCAGGGACTGGAGCATCTTTTCGACGGCGGGGCGGTCGCTCTCACTCAGCTTCGGCAGCAGGGAAAGCAGGGCGGCGGAGTCCTCCTGCGCCCCGGCGTTGTTCTTCTGCTGCATGCGGGAGAGGCCGCGGTAGAGATGGGCGTTGGCCGTGAGCAGCAGGCGCTCCTTGCGGCGGTCAGGCGGCGCGGCGGGCGGCGTAGTGGGCTGGCTGCCCTGCTGGATGCCAGGAGCCTGCGCCTTTCCGTCAGGGGCTGGTGCGCCCTGCTGGGGTGGTGCGGGCGGCACGGGTGGATGCTCCTCCGTCACCTCCGGCAGCTGTGCGAGGAACGTGAGGAGTTGCGTGTAGTGCTGCTCGGCTTTCGGGTAGTCGCCTTGCAGCAGCTCGATGCCGCCGTAGTCGAAGAGGAAGTGACCGTAGATGTTCGGGCGCACCATCTGGATATCGAATTTCTGTGCGTTGGTCTCGGCTTGCTGGAAGGCTTTGAGCGCTTGCTCGTTCTCGCCTCGCAGGAAATGCACGCTGCCCTGCATCTGTGTGAGCACGAACTGCATCATGTGCGTTTCTTCGGGGCTGTAGTCTTTGCCGTTTTCGTTAAGCGCCTTGAGACCGGCGGCGGCATCGGTCATGCAGCCATCCAGGTCGTTCGTGCCCAGGCGATGGGCTGCCCGGGCCGTATAGGCGGGGACGTTGAGTTCATAGAGGCTGATGGCCTTGTCGAGCAGTGCGGTACGCTGCTCGGGCGGTGCCGCATAGGCCTGCTGCAGCATCATGTAGGACTGGTAGGCGGCCTCATTCTTATGAATGGCCTTCGTGATCTCCGCTTTCTCCTCCGGCGTCTTCGCGAGCTTCAGCTGTTTCTGCAGCAGGGCGGCCTCCTGCTGCAGGCGCTGGTAGCTGCTCGTGAGCTGCTGGTAGGCCGCGACGCGCGAGGGCTCCGTGGCCATATGGCGCAGGCGTTGCAGGTCGCTGTCATCGACGATGGCCCGGATGGTGGCTTTTACGGTGATGGCAAGCGTGTCACCATGCGTGAGTGTCGTATAGGATGGCGCACCGTCGAGGCGCAGGAAGGCGGCCGTCATGGTCGTGACCGTATCCTGTGTCAGCATGAGATTCCGCACGGTCGAGGAGCTCGTCACGTAGACACCCACCTGTTCGGCGGCGTTGCGCTTCGCATCCTCGAGGGCGCGTTCCCGTGCGACGAGCAGGGTCTCGGCCTCGCCCATCGTGTATTCGCCTGTCGCGGTGATGGCATGCGGCTCCGCGCTCGCTGCGATGGGCAGGAGCGCGATCAGCATGCCGCATACGAGCGCGCAGGTCAGGGAGAGAAAACGTCGGACTGATATCATGGCATAAGATCCTTTCCTCATGATGATATAGAGATATACCCTTATCATACCATAGTATATACTTTTTTTGTAGACTTAAAGTCTTGCCGGGGGGGGACAACGATGATATAATGTGATTAATATGAACCTTTCATAAAAATGTCGTTGCCATCAGTTGGGAATTACCTTTTGGATGGCTTAATGTTTTTAGAGAGGACATAAGGGATTCTATCATGCTGGACGGCCTCTTTGTGAGGCAGGCAAATATATGGTATGATTTCATGGATTGAAAGAAAGGGTCGATGGATTGTGGGAATCTTGAAACAGATGCAGACCAGACAGGCTGCGCGCCGTCTGGCGATGGGCGTCAGCCTGACGCTGTGCGCCGGTGCCTGGGCGATGATGCCGCAGGTGACGGAGGCAGCAGCTGCGCCAGCAGCGGCGACGGCGGCCAATGAGCTGTCGAAGCTCAACGATGCGCAGAATGCCCTGCTGGAGCAGGAGAAGCAGATTGCGCAGCGCCAGCAGGCCCATCAGGAGGCTGCGGTCAAGGGTGCGAAATCCGGCCATATCACGGTACCGGTCTCCTCGCTCGTGGTCAAGAGCTATCCGGGCATGAGCAAGGATATGATCCTGCGCGTCATCCCCGAGGCGCAGAAGGCAGTCGTCGATGTGCATCAGCTGTCCAAGGAGATCCAGTTCATCAACGACGCCGGTGCCATGAAGATCGGCGCGAACTTCAGCAAGGAGAACGCAGGCTACCTGCTGACGCTGACGGCGGAGAAGGTGCAGGAAATGCACACGACCGTGAGCCTCTCGAATACGGGCAATGACTACACGGGCAACTGGCGCCTCACGACGAGCTACACGGATCGCAACCTCACGCATCAGGCGGATACGCTGGGCGTTGCCTACGTGACCTCTCCGGCCTCGGGCCATCTCTCCGATGTCAAGCAGGGTGCCATCGCCTACCGCCTGCCGGTCGGCCACGACACCGATGCACTCACGCTGATGACGAGTTATTCGGATGTAGACCTCGGCTCTGTCGACCATGAGGTGACGCCGTTCGGCCCGTTCGATGCGACGGCATCCGGCAAAGGCTTCACGGCGGGACTGCATTATCAGCATCACATGGCCTATACGTCCCGTGAGAAAGACGGCGTGGACTTCGGCGTGAATTACTGGAATATGAAGAACACCTACGGCTACCTGTTGAATAACAGGCCGATGGATGCACCAGAGACGCGCTACAATATCTCCACGGTCGCTCTGTCCTTCTTCCATAACGACCGTGATGCATCGCATTCCCTCTCCTACCAGGCGGGTATCGAGACGAATCTCGGCAACGTGGGTGGAGACTATCGGGATTCGGTCTACAAATACAACCGTAACTTCCAGATCTATCATGCTGGTGCCGGCTATAACTACCGCACGCCGAGTGACTGGATCTTTGCCGTGCGTGGCGAGGGCCAGTACAGCAACAACAACCTCGTACCGGCCCTGCAGGTAGGCGCTGGCGGACGTACCTCCGTGCGCGGCTTTACGGAGCGCGCCATCGCAGCGGACAAGGGTATCACGGGCTCACTCGAGATCTATATGCCGAAATTCGCCACGGGCTCGCGCTTCCTCGTGTTCCTCGATGCGGCCAAGCTCAGCAACAACGAGCAGGCGGGCACGCTGTTCGATGACAAGGGTATCGCATCCTGGGGCGTTGGCTACCGCTATATGGAGCCGACGGGACGCGCTACGCTCTCCATCGATTATGCTGATCCGATCAAGGATGTGCCGGACAGCTGGCAGCAGCAGCATAAACGTTGGAACATGCAGATGAGCATGAACTTCTAAGGAGGGAACCGGGAACATGAGCAAGAAAATGAAACATACCGCGCTTGCCGCAGCGATTGCGCTGGCGCTTTCCAGTAACTTTGCCTTCGCTATGCCGAGTGGCGCCACAGTGGCCACAGGCGCTGATTCAGTCAGTGGCCTGACGGCTGATGGTACGATTGCCAGTGGTGGCACACTGAAAGCACTCAAGAATGCGATTATCAACTGGAATTCGTTCGATATCGCCAAGGGCGAGTCCTTGACGCTGGATACGTCAAGTGCCTTTATGCTGAACCGTGTGACGGGCAGCATGCCTACGACGATTGATGGTATCTTGAAACAGGTCGGCAGTAATTCGGCCATTGTCATCAATCCGTATGGCTTCACGTTCAGAGGAACCAGCTCGATCGATGCCAACAACTTGATCGTCTCCACGCTCGCGCTGTCGGATAATGACTTCAACAGCATGGCGGGAGGCAAGCAGGTCACCTTCACGTCTCAAAATGTGAATAATGGCATGACGACGAGTGGCGACATCAGCTTTGATGCAGGTGCCAAAGTCAACACGACTTCCCTGTTCGTCGTGGCAGGCAGCACGGTG
>Ga0256404_1004247_pt1 | contig 27404 bp, 20 predicted proteins | sample RumenRJG_01DNA_FD_185990 | JGI IMG/M metagenome (GOLD analysis project Ga0256404, IMG submission 185990) | Bovine rumen microbial communities from Lethbridge, Alberta, Canada - RJG_01 | ecosystem: Host-associated > Mammals > Digestive system > Stomach > Rumen | place: Canada: Alberta | collected...
TCCCGAGCTTCTTCGCCGCATCGTGGAGGGCCTGTGTTACGTAAAAATCCGGTACCGCCGGCCATTCGATGGGGGCATACTCTCTCGAGGTCCCCTCCGCGCGGATCGCACCGGTCGCAATGCAGAGGTCTCCTCCGATGACGTCCTTGCGGATGCCGCCTGAGGTGCCGACCCGGATGAAGGTATCCGCGCCGCAGTGGATCGACTCTTCGATTGCGATCGCCGCAGAGGGTCCGCCGATGCCCGTGGACATGGCGCTGACCAGAACGCCGTCCAGGGTGCCTGTCCAGGTAACGAACTCTCGGTTCTGGGAAACAAACTTCGGGTTGTCGAAATACCCGGCGATCTTTTCGACCCGCGCGGGGTCTCCGGGCATGATCACGTAACGGCCGATCTCGCCCTTCCTTACATGAATATGGTATTCGCCCTGATCAAGTTTATAGGCTAATTTTTCTGGCATAAGGGTCCCTCCTTGAGAATTTTCTTGACCTGCAGCGGTTTCAATGCTACACTGTCAGCGCTTTGCGGCCTGCCGAAAGCAAAACGGTGAGTTCGAAACCATCCTCACCTTAAACAAAACTACGGGAGAATTGAACAATGAAAGAAAATCACATCCAGTACCTCTGCAAGGCGGCTGCGATCGCTGCGGTCTACGTTGCCTTGAGTCTTGTCTTCGCTCCGATCAGCTTCGGCCCGATCCAGTGCAGGATCAGCGAAATGCTGACGGTGCTCCCGTCATTTACCCCTGCCGCGGTGCCGGGTCTTGCCATCGGCTGTGTGCTGGCGAACACACTGGGCGGCGCGATCGTGCCGGACATCATCTTCGGCTCGCTCGCTACTCTGATCGGCGCTGTGGTGACCAGGGAACTCTGCAAGAACATCATCGGTAACGCGATCGCTGCCGGTAAGCCCGACATGAATCTGCGTGTGCGTGCGACTCTGCCGCCGATCATCAGCAACACAATCATCGTTCCGCTGGTCCTGAAGTATGCCTATCACTTCGAGGACGGTCTCTTTTTCATGATCATCACGGTCTGCGTAGGCGAGATCATCAGCTGCGGCATCCTCGGAAGCATACTGATCGCCGCTTTGTGCCGCACAAGCCTCGCAAAGATGCTGGATCACTGATCGGCCGGGATATATAATCCGCTTTTACAATTGAATATCGAAATCAGGCTGCTGCTTTATGCGGCAGCCTTTTTTACTGTTCAAGTGCGATGATCTTGTTGACTCTCATCTCATGACGTCCGCCGAGGAATTCTGCGGAGAGGAACTCATCAATGATCATCTTGGCCATCTCCGGACCGACCACGCGGGCACCGAAGCAGAGAACGTTGGCATTGTTATGCTGACGGCTCATGCGGGCGCTGTAGGGCTCGGAGCAGCATACGGCGCGTACGCCCTTGACCTTGTTGGCGGCAATGCTGATGCCGACGCCGGAGCCGCAGATCGCGATACCAAAGTTCGCGTCGCCGTTTACGACCGCGCGGCCCACTGCTGCGCCGTAGTCCGGATAATCCACGCTGTCATGGGTATCGGTGCCGAGGTTTAAGACCTCATAGCCCTTCTCCTCGAGATATGCCTTTACGGTCTCCTTCATCTCCACTGCTGCGTGGTCATTTCCCAGTGCTATTTTCATGGTATTCCATTCCTTTCATATTTTCAGTTTCCTATTTCATGGCTGCAGGCTTTCCGGGATCCGGAAAGTAACTGCATTTATTTGGGGGATTTGCAGTTGCTTCCGGAAGCTCAATCGACTCTGCTCCGGGGCTCTGCGAATAACTGTAATCCTGTATTTCATGTTTGCGGTCACTGCAGTCTCTCAGCCTTCCTCGCCGCGTTTTACGAAGGTCTCGGGCTCGTCGTGAATGAGGGCGGTGCCTTCATTTTCAAAGCGGAAGGGGATGTAGAGGAGGTCGCTCATTGCGCGCATCACGGCGTCGCGGTTTTCGGGCTCCACATAGAATAAGAGGAATCCGCCGCCGCCTGCGCCGAGGAGCTTTCCTCCGAGAGCTCCCGCCGCACGGCCTGCCGCGTACATCCTGTCAATGCCTTCGGTAGAGATGCCGGAGGAGATGCCGCGCTTTAACTGCCAGGTGTGGTCTAAAAGGCGTCCGAACTCGTCAAGCCCCTGCGCGGGGTTGCCGCTTAAAGCTGCTGTCCTGGCACCATCCGTCCGGTCCTCGAGGATCCGCTGCGCCTCGTAGACGAGAGAAGTCATCTCTTTAAGCTCCGGAATCTTGTCCTCCATAGCCTTCCTGGTGGTCTCCTGGATCACCGAAGAGAGCCGGGAGAAACCGGTAAAGAACAAAAGGAGCCTGTCATTAAGCGCATCCTTACGCGCATCGGAGATCCGGACCGGCCGGACATCGTAGCCATTTGCACCAAACTCTATAAGGTTGAGGCCGCCGAATGCTGCTGCGATCTGGTCCTGAATACCGCCGCTTTCATTGCAGAGCACGCGCTCCAAATAAATGGCCTGGTCCGCAAGCTCGCGCTTTGTGTTCCGCTTTCCCTTGAGGGCGCTGAACGCGTGGAGCATTCCCACCGCAAAGGAGGACGAGGTGCCGAGGCCCGAACGCGCGGGAAGGTCCGCGTCGTAGGTGAGGCGGAGCTCATGCATGTCGCGCATCAGCATGGCGTTTCTGATCGCCGGGTGTTTGATCTCGTCCGTGTGCTGCACCCGCTCGATGATCGAGTAGATCAGCTCGTTGCGGTAGTCAAAGAAGCGCGGCAGATGCCGCACGCTGACGTAGCAGTACTTATCGAATGTCGTCGAAAGCACGGCGCCGCCGTACTCCTTAAAATAGTCCTCAAAGTCCGTGCCGCCGCCGAAAAACGACATGCGGAAGGGTGTTCTGGTAATGATCATTTTCCGTCTCCTGAAATTAACTCGACTATTAGTATAGCATAGATTTCCATGTATTGACATAGGGTTGAATTTCTAAGTATACTGTATATGGCCCGGTCGCAAAGCAGGAAAAGCGTGTCCGGGGACAGAACAAATGAAAAGCCGGTCTAACGCGGCTTTCGGCGTTTTGCAAACGCATTAACAGCATCATTTTAAGAAGGAGAATCAATTATGAAGACATGGGTTTGTACTGTATGTGGATACACCGTAGAAGCTGAAACTGCTCCCGAGCAGTGCCCGATCTGTAAGGCTCCCGCTTCCAAGTTCAAGGCAAATGAGCCCGACGAGATGACCTGGGCTGCAGAGCATGTTGTCGGCGTTGCACAGGGTGCTCCGGAAGACATCATTGCAGATCTTCGCGACAACTTCAACGGCGAGTGCTCTGAGGTTGGTATGTATCTGGCTATGTCCCGCGTAGCTTACAGAGAGGGCTATCCGGAGATCGGCGAGTACTGGAAGACGGCTGCATTTGAAGAGGCAGAGCATGCTGCGAAGTTCGCAGAGCTTCTGGGCGAGGTCCTGACCGACAGCACCAAGAAGAACCTCGAGATGAGAGTCGCTGCAGAGAACGGCGCTACCGCCGGCAAGACCGATCTTGCAAAGCGCGCAAAGGCTCTGAACCTGGATGCTATTCATGACACCGTGCATGAGATGGCAAGGGATGAGGCAAGACACGGCAAGGCATTCGCAGGACTCTTAAAGAGATACTTCGGCTAAGCCTTAAAAATCGCATAGAATAAGGATATCTCAGATGCAAAAAGAGGATGGATCCGATGGGATCTGTCCTCTTTTTTATTGTGATGATGGTACTTTAATGGTACCTTCACATCTTTCACAGTCGTATAAGCCTCTGAAATGGTACTTTTGAAAATGGTACCTTTTGCGGCTTTAGCATACCACTTTGCACGTCTTTCATACAAGTCTGATACGGCTGTTTACATCTTTCAAAGCAGTTCGAATGCCTTCCATTCTGTTCTTCATTTATCTAAATATCCTCGCCTTTTTCCGAATTACTGGAAATATTCGATTTTCTATAATTGGTCACTTTATAACGACATACATTCATCTGCAGTTTCAGGGGTGCACATCAGAGGTGAACATCACATCAAAGCGCGCAAAATCTAGTTTTATCCATAAAGTACCAATCTCTGATAATCCGGGATAAAAATGCTCATTTTGCAGCAAGTTGAAATCAGCTTTTTACCCGTATTGTTTGATTTGAAATCAATACGGGATAAAGTATCTTTCCAAATCCTGATCGCCAACACTCTTTATTATCCTGAATGTTGTCTTGGGCACTGTTTCCGGATAAGAAAGGCTTTTTAGATGCTTTCATATCTTATATTTTTATCCGCTATACGGTGCTCTCAAAGGCAGGCAGGATAAATGGCCAGTTATAAGAGACCCAGGAGGATCGAACTCACAGAATCTGACCTGAATCTTTCGCTGCCTGATGTGAAAAGTGCTTGACATACGAGTTTAGATACTATACACTTTGCCCATGAGTAATCGTTCCGAAGCGAAAACTGCATATGATGAAGCCTTAGATGCCGGTACCGGCAAAATCAACCTATATGCAGGTCCCGAAGCTTCCGCTGCTTCAAATGGCAGCATGGAAAGGGATCTCACCGACCGGCCCAATGCCAACGGATCTTTCCTCAGCATGATCGACCAGGTGGAGCAGATGCGGCGCTGGTCCTCGGTGAAGTCGGGCGATGTCCGAGTGATGAACTCGGAGATGCAGCTGATCCGGACGGTCGGGTATCATGACGGGATCAGTGTCGGCGGCGCGGCCACGGAGCTCGGGATCACCAAGGGAGCGGTCTCACAGACGCTTGGACGCCTGGAGAAAAAGGGCCTGATCTGTAAGGAGCAGGATCCGGTCAATGCTTCCCGCCTGCGGCTTCATCTGACTGAGCGGGGACTGGAGATCCATAAGGCACATGAACGCTATCATGAGGAGCTGAAGGCTTTGGAGGAGGGACTTCTCTCCGAGGCTGATGAGAAAAGCCGGGCCTTCCTGGAGCGGTACCTGACCGTCATCTGCGGGAAGCTCAATCAGGAGTACGAGATCCTGAGCGAGTACCTCGGATAGTTCCTTAGTCAGATCCGTAAGAGGCCACCCTCTCAGGATGAGTGGCAGCATACTTCAAAGCTATAGGGTATTCTGCTGCGAGGCTGCCGCAATTGCATTACTCTGTTTCATCGGAATGAATTGTTTAATGACAGAAATACTGACCTGGTCAGCTTTTTCTTTAGGTAATGGGTTTAGCATCTAAACAGTTATAAGGTCCTTCCATTAATAGGCAACTATAATATTATTTGGATGATAAACAGAAATCGAAACTACTAATGACCTGGAGGAGAACATGATTAATATCAATGATATCAAAGAAGCAAGAGAACGAATAGGAAGCTACGTACACCGGACGCCCCTGATGAGTTCGGAGGGGATCAGCAAAATCGCGGGGACAGAGCTTTATTTTAAGTGCGAGAACCTGCAGAAGACAGGATCCTTTAAGACCCGGGGCGCGTTTAACAAGATCCTCTCTCTTCCGGAGGAGATGCGTGCGAAAGGCGTCTGCTGCTACTCTTCCGGCAACCATGCGCAGGCAGTCTGCTATGCAGCCAGGACGCTCGGGATCGATGCCTACGTTTATATGCCGGAGACGGCGGCGCCTTCCAAGGTCGCTGCCTGCAGGGCATACGGCGGGAACATTACCCAATACGGGCAGACTGGAGCGGACGTGTACCCGGTGGCGAAGGCATTTGCCGAAGAACACGGAATCGCGTACATCGATCCGGTGGAGGATCCGTATATCATGGCGGGGCAGGGTACTGCGGGACTTGAGATCCTCGAAGATCTGCCGGAGGTGGATACGGTATACGTGCAGATCGGAGGAGGCGGGCTCATGAGCGGGGTCGCGACTGCTGTAAAGGCACTGAAACCTTCGGTCCGGGTGATCGGTGTGGAACCCGAGCATATGAATTGCATGAGTGCCTCGCTTGCTGCAGGCAGGATCACAAAGATCGAACGCCGCTACTCCATCGCGGACGGGCTCGCAGGCGACGCGCCCGGGCCTCTTGCTTTTGAGACAGTGAGCCACCTCGTGGATGAGGTGATCACCGTTTCCGATGAGGAGATCGCAAGGGCAACACTTCTGTTGATGGAGCGGGCCAAGCTTGTCGCCGAACCCTCGGGAGCATGTACATTGGCAGGATTACTCTCGGGGAAGGGGCCGAAGGGCTCGAAAACGGTGTGCATGATCTCAGGCGGCAACGTGAACAACCAGATTCTTGCAAGGCTGCTCGCGGAAAGCTCTGCTACACTGTGATCTCCTATGCAGGTTACGCCGCAGCAAGTCCTGATACAAACGAAACCAATAAAACATTAACAGCCCCTGGAGAGTTAGGGAGAAAGGAAATCCGGCCGTGACAACGGAACCGGAGTACGTGTGAAAAATGAGTACTTTACTGCTTAGCAACGAAGACGTCGGAAAGCTGATCGATCTGGACGAGATCTACCGGGCCGTGGAGGCAGGTTATGCTTCCTTCAGCAACGGCAAGGTGGTGCACGCGCCGATCGTGGACTTGTTCAAGCCCGGGACCTCGGAGATGTTTGACTACAAGTTCTGCCTCGATGAAGAGGCGGGGTTCTTTGCCATGAAATCCTCCTCCGGCGGGTTCGACAAAAACATTGCAAAAGGCATGCTGCCGGGATTTAATCTCGTCTATCTCTTTGACGCCGAGACCAGCGACTGCTCCTGCATCATGGAGGGTAATTACATCCGCAACCTCCGGACTGCGGCGGGTGCTGCCATTGCGAACAACTATCTTGCACGCAAGGATGCCTCCGTCTACTTTGCCTATGGAGCCGGCAGGATCGGAAAGGCCGCATTCCGGGCGACCGCTCGAGTAAGGGATCTGAAGGATGTGTACGTCTTCGGATGGATGGACGGGGAAAATGATGCCTTTATCCGGGAAATGGAGCCGGACTTTCCGGGGATCCGCTTCCACTCCTGTGCAACACCCGAGGAAGGCGCGCGGGCTGCGGATATCATCGTTTCTGTTACGCTGGCCAAAAAGGGCCCGGTCATCCGCCGGGAATGGCTGAAGCCCGGTACGCATGTGACCGCCATCGGCGCCGACAACCCATCCAAGCAGGAGCTATACGCCGATGTCCTGAAAGATGCAAAGGTAGTCAATGATTCCATCGAGGAGGCTTCTGCCCGCGGTGAGACCTATCATGCGATCCAGGAGGGCTTCCTTCGGAAGGAAGACATCCATGCAGAGATCGGTGACATCATCCTCGGCAGGAAACCGGGCCGTGAGAATGATCAGGAGATCACCGTCTACGACACGGTCGGCATGGCGATCCAGGATCTCTCCATGGCAGTCTGCCTGTATAGGAAGGCTTTAGCCGCGGGCATCGGCACGGAGTTTACGTTTATTTAATGATAACAAGGCTGAGGCTGAGCAGCTGAGTTCCCTAAATTCAGATAATAAGAAAAGCACTGACCTGTTTTGTCCACATCCGTGTGGGGTCAGTGCTTTTTTATTTGTTGCAGTTATTGTTCTTTTGACTATGTTCAGAGCCCCTATAAACTATAGCAGTCTTACAGGTGAATTGTTTCAACTCAGCTTCTCCCGGATCAGTCCAGATATAACTAAGTTGCCTCCAGTTTACTCTGCCTCAGTCTCTGCTACGGCGTCTGTGGCATCCTCAGCTGCATCTGCGGGCTCTGCTGCTGCTTCTGTTTCCGTTGCTTCTGCGCCGGTAGCCTCGGTCGGCTCGGTGTAGGTTACGTTGGAGTTTGCGACGACGAAGTCGGTGACTTCGTTGCTTAAGACTGCGAGCTCGAGCTCGGACTCGGAGGTTGCTGCCGCAAGCTGATCAACGTCGTCATAGCCGAAGGTCTTGGCATACTTTTCCTTGGACTCGTCGGATACGGTGAGGCCTTCCTTTGCCGCAAGCTCGTATACAAGGGCTGCGCGGGTCGCTGCCTCGGTCGCGCCTTCGGTCAGGCTGTCTCTGAACTCCTCATAGGTCTGGCCGTACATGGAGATCATGGAAGCCAGGTTCATGCCGTAGGCTCTGGAAAGTGCAGCGTCATAGGTGGTGATGTAGATATCCTTCTGCCAGTCAATGGCTTCCTGGCTCGGGGTGACCTCACTGGTCTCAAGGACCTTCTTGAGGACAGCATCCGCCAGCTCTTCCTTGGCTGCAATGTCATTGGAGCGCTGCAGGTTTTCCTTGATGAATGCCTTGAATTCAGCAACGGTAGAGTTGTTTCCGTCGGTGATCTCCTTGACATAGTCATCGTCGATCTGGTCAAGGGTGCGCGGACGCTCGATCTTGTTGATGTCGACTACGAAAAGGGCATCCTTGCCTGCGAGATCCTCTGCGCCGTAGTCCTCGGGGAAGGTGACATTGACATTAACGGTCTCACCGTAATGCGCACCGATCAGCTGGTCCTCAAAGCCCGGGATGAATGCGCCTGAGCCGATGACGAGCGGATAATCCTCGCCCTTGCCGCCTTCGAACTCAACGCCGTCGATGGAGCCGACGAAGTTGATGGTCGCAGTGTCGCCGTCCTGAACCTCACCGTCCGTGATTTCTGACGGATAATTCGGAAGGATGCTGTTTGTAATGTACTCGTCAACAGCCTCATCGGTGATTTCTTCCGCCCTGGGTGCGGAGATGTCAATGCCGGTGTAGTCGCCAAGCTTCACAGTGCCGAGGCTCTCCGGACGCTTCGGGGAGATCTGGCTGATCTTGGAGATCAGCTCTAAAGTAGCGGTATCGAGTGCGCCGGAGCTTGCTGCGCTTTCAGAGCTTTCAGTCTCTCCCTCTGCCGCAGCGCTTGTTTCTGCTGCGCTCTCGCCTGCTGCCGTGGTTTCCGCTGCTGCGCTAGTCTCAGCTGCTGCAGTTGTAGCTGCTGCCGTAGTCTCAGTAGTCTTGGATCCGCAGCCGCTCAAAGCGCATGCAGATGCGAGCATGCAGGCTGCGGTAACCGTGATCAGTTTCATGTTTCTCATATCTTTGATTCCTCCCTTGTTGTTTTGTGAATAAGCTGTCCGTCCAAATGTGTTAAAAAACCAGTTTGCGCCACATTTGACATTCGTCCGAAGTTTATTTTAAGATCTTCGGCGTCTTCCAGTAACGGAAGAGCACCTTGGCGATGATCTTGTCCTTGTTGATGTAGCTCTCGTTCCAGTAACGGGCGTCGAGCGAGTTGTTGCGGTTGTCCCCTAAGAAGAAGTAGCAGTTCTCCGGCACCTCGAAGGTCATGTCGCCGGTGTAGAGCATCGGCTCCTTCAGGTAGTCCTCCTCGAGCTTCTCTCCGTTGACGTAGACGGCTGCGGTCATGAGCTGCGCATCCGCTCCGCGGCTCGGGTCAAGTCCCGGGTTGTAGTCAAGCTCCGACTGGGCAACAGCCCCGTCCGCTTTGATCTCCACGGTATCTCCCGGCACGCCGATGCAGCGCTTCAGATAGTAGAGGGTCTTCGGATGGTCAATGTTTTTCCCGCAGTGCGGGCAGACCTCGGGGGCCGTACCCTCTCCCATCGCCACCTTGCAGTGATTGCAGATCCAGCCGAACTTGAAGATCGAGATATCCCCGCGGGACGGCTCTCCGAAGGTGTAGCTTAAGCGCGATCCGATCACGCGGTCGCCCTCGAGGATGGTACTCTCCATCGAGGAGGTCGGCACGGTCGAATTCGCGATGATAAAGGTGTTGCATAAAAAGGCGATCACAAATGCCGCCACGATCACCTCGACCCAGCTTAAGATCTCTTTGAGGACAGGATTCATTTGGCTTTTCTTCTCAGTTTCGCTCATGAAATCAGTCGTTTCCTTATCAGCCTTGAAAACAGTTTTCAGGGCAGTCCCGCAAAGAGAATGCCCTGAGTACTAATATTACTCCAAATTTGTGGAAAAATTGTGTTCTTTCCCGTACAAGTCTTACTTCGCGTTGGAGGCTGCGATCTTGACCTTGCTCCACAGCTCGGCGATGGTCTTGCGGGTCTCCTCGTTGTAGTTGAAGACCTCGTCATTGGGGTTGCCGCTGCGAGGGATGTAGGCGTCGATGCCCTCGTACTCGCCGCCTTCCGCGGTCAGGTCCTCATTGACCTTGGTGATCGGAGAGGTGTAGCCGACATACTCAGACTTGTCAAATGCCGCGTCATACTCGGAGATGTAATTAATGAACTCATGCGCGAGCTCGACATTTTCCGCATTGGCCGGAATGACCATGCAGTCGGACCAGACGTTGGTGCCGGTCTCGGGGCAGAAATACCCCATGTCTTCATTTTCCGCCATGACATAAGCAGCGTCGCCGGAGTAGATCAGGCCGAGCGCCTTGCGGCCGTTGGCCATGTTGTCAATGATTTCGTCGGTGACGATCTCGGGCTGCATGGTGTTGACGCACTGCAGCAGGAATTCATAGGCCTCGTTGAGTTCGTCGGTGTTGTCGGTATTCATGGAATAGCCGAGGTACTTGAGCGCCATCATGAAGGAGTCACGCTCGGAGTCGTACAGATAGATGTCGCCCTTGTACTTTTCATTGAGGAAAATGCCGAAGCCCTGCTCCTCGAGGTCCTTCTCGTCGACCTTGGTCTTGTCGTAGCAGATACCGACGGTGCCCCAGAAGTACGGAACGCAGTAATCATTGTTCGGATCGTAGGGAAGGCCGAGAACGCCCGGGTCCATACCCTCAAAGCAGGTGAGTTTGGACTTGTCGAGCTTCTGCAGACGGTCCTCCGCGAGGAGCCTCTCGATCATGTAATCACTCGGAACCAGGATGTCATAGGAGTCGCCGTTCGCGATCTTGATGTACATCTGCTCGTTGGAATCGAACTCGTCCATCATGATGTGGGCACCGGTACGTTCTTCGAACCCCGAAAGGGTGTTCTCGCCGACGTACTCGCCCCAGTTATAAAGGTGCAGGGTCTGGCCTGCGAACTGGCCTTCGCTCTTCTTGGAGCAGCCGGCTGCGATTGCAATGGTTCCAAGCAGGATTGCCGCCAAAACGATTGCTTTTCTTTTCATTTACTTTCTCTACCTCCGTGTGTGAGTCGTGCCCTGCGGCACAAAGCATACGTGGTTAAAACGATGCGCAGCATGCGCATCGGGGCTGATTGTAGCATTTTCCGACGCCTGTGTCTACTTAAAATATAACGTCATATTGGTTTTTCTTGGTACAGCGCTTTACTTTCCATCTGCGGGTGCATTGGCAGCAGCCTCCGCGGCGGCTTTCCGTGCGATCATCCGGTCACGGATGAAGGGCACGAGGTTGATGATGATAAGCACCAGGGTGATCACGCCGACGATCAGGGAGGAGATCGCGTTGATGGTCGGGTTCACGCGCTTGCTCATGGTGTAGACCATGATGCTCAGGTTCTTTACGCCGCGTCCCGTGACGAAGTAGGAAATGATGAAGTCGTCAAAGGACATGGTAAATGCGATCAGTGCGCCGCTGAAGACGCCCGGCATGATCTCCGGCACGATGACCTTGATCAGGGCCTGCCAGGGGGTGGCGCCAAGGTCCATCGCCGCATCCGCAAGGTTCGGGTCCAGGGACCGGATCTTGGGCATAACGCTTAGGATCACGTAGGGAATACAGAAGGCAATGTGCGCGAGGATCATTGTCATCAGTCCGCGCTCCACGCCGATCGTAATGAAGAAGAGCATGAGGCCGATGGCCGTTACGATCTCCGGGTTCATGATCGGGAAGTCATTGATCTGCAGCACCAGGTCCTTTACGACCTTGCGGGACTTGGAAAGTCCGACGGCAGCCAGGGTGCCCGTCACGGTGGATACGACGGTTGCGATGACCGCCACCAGGACCGTGGTGTAGACCGATTCCATCATCTGGGAATCGCGGAAGAGCCGCTCATACCACTGCAGGCTGAAGCCCTTCATGACAGTCAGGGACTTGCCGCTGTTGAAGGAGAACACCACCACGCAGACGATGGGCAGGTAAAAGAAGATCAGGCAAAGGATCATGATGGTCTTTCCGAAGATCCGCTTGTTTTTTTTCATAGTATCCTGCCTCCTTCCTTACTGGTTTTTCACGCCGCCGGAGTTCCGCTTTTCGAGCTCGCGTACGACATACATGCTGAGCATCATGATGACCGCCATGATCACAGAGATCGCGGAGCCGAAGTTCCACTCGCCCACGGTGATGAACTGGTTCTCGATGACATTGCCGATGAGGAAATACTGGCCGCCTCCAAGGAGCTTCGGGATGAAGAAGGAGCTGACCGCCGGCAGGAATACGAGGCTGATGCCGCTGATGACGCCGGGAAGGCTTAAGGGCAGGGTCACCTTCATAAAGGAGACCACGCCGTTTGCTCCGAGGTCCGCCGCCGCCTCTAAGAGGGACTTATCCATCTTGCAGAGCGAGGTGTTGATCTGGAGGATCATGAACGGCAGGAAGTTATATACCATACCGAGAAGCACTGCGCCCTCGGTATAGAGGATCTCCACGTCCTTAATGCCGATGAGGCTAAGAAGCCAGGAGAAAAGGCCGCCCTTTGAAAGGAGCCCGATCCAGGCGTAGGTGCGGACCAGCATGTTGATCCAGGTCGGAAGGGTGATCGCAAGAACGAGGATGTTCCGCATCCGGTCGGAGCTGTTCGCGATGAAATACGCGACCGGATATCCTAAGATCACGCAGACCACCGTGGTCTTGAAGGCGATCTTTAAGGAGCGCCAGAGTACCAGAAGGAAGTCCGGATCGGTGAAGAAGCGGACGAAGTAGTGCAGTGTGAAGCGGAAGGTCAGGATGTCATTGCCGCTGTCGGTGATGGAATAGAATAAGACCAGCACCATGGGCAGAAGCAGCATGATCACGCTCCAGACGATATATGGAACTGCCAGCTGGGAAAAACGTTTCAACTTGGGTCTCCTCTATATTAATAAATGCGCTGCATAGTTAAAGTCTTTTACATCTTTCTCATTACGTGGATGTCTTCGGGTCCGAAGCGTAAGCCCACTTCGCTGCCTTCTTCCACGTAGTCGGTGGTGCGGAGCTTGAATTCGCGGCCGGTGGTGGAGAAGGTGACGCGGTAGGACTCGCCCTCGCGGATCTTGTCGAGGTCAAAGTCGTAGTCTACGTAGATGTCGACGGATTCTTCCTCGTTGGAGAGCTTCCAGCCCTGTGCCGAGGCCCAGGTCTTAAGGTCCGTATCGAGGGTCTGCGCTTCCCTGAGCTCGTCTACGGTCTTGAAGAAGTTGAACGCCATGACGGCTTCATTGGCCTTCGGGTTCTTTACGACCGGCTGGTTGACCACGTAGATCATCTTCTGGATCATGGTGCCGCTCTGGGTGGAGAATACGACCGGGTACTCTCCTTCTTCTTCCTTTACCTCATACTGGATATTGCTGATGGAGAGGTAATCGTCCGTCTCGGGATTCCATGCCTGGGCATCCGCGCGGGCGATCACTTCCTTGTCGTCCAAGGACGGGACGTCCTCGATATCCACAAAGAAATCATTGGCAGAGATCTTCTCCTTGCCGTCGGCAGAGGTGACCTCGTTGTTCTTTACAACACGCATACGGACGCTCACCGAGGTGCCGGGGACGGTCTCCACGATCACTTCGTACTGCTGTCCCTTGAAGAGGATGCTGTCGACCGTGCCGGTGAGCACGCCCTGATCCACCGGGACGATGTCAATGTCCTCCGGGCGCAGGACCACGTCGACGGGCTCATTTTTCGCAAAGCCTAAGTCCACGCACTTGAAATCCTGGTCGTCGAAGCGCACGAGGTAATCGTCGAGCATGCGGCCCGGGATGATGTTGGACTCGCCGACGAAGTCCGCAACATAGCGGTTGTTCGGCTCGTTGTAGATCTGCTCCGGGGTGCCGATCTGCTGGATCTCGCCGTCCTTCATGACCACGATCTTGTCAGACATGGTCAGCGCCTCTTCCTGGTCGTGGGTGACATAAATGAAGGTGATGCCGACCTCCTGCTGGATGCGCTTGAGCTCGTACTGCATCTCCTTGCGAAGCTTTAAGTCGAGTGCGCCAAGAGGCTCGTCAAGGAGCAGGACCTTGGGCTCATTGACCAGAGCACGGGCGATCGCGACTCTCTGCTGCTGGCCTCCGGAAAGCAGAGTGACGTTCTTCTGCTCGTAGCCCTCGAGGCCGATGAGGCGCATCATTCGCATGACCTTCTGCTCGATGACGTCCTTACTCATCTTCTTGATCTTGAGGCCGAAGGCGATGTTGTCATAGACGGTCATGTGCGGGAAGAGGGCGTATTTCTGGAATACGGTGTTGAGCTCGCGCTTATAGGGCGGGAGCTTCGCGATGTCCTCGCCGTCGAAGATGACCTGGCCCTCTGTCGGTTCGAGAAAGCCGCCGAGGATTCGTAAAAGCGTGGTCTTGCCGCAGCCTGAGGGGCCGAGCAGGGTCACGAATTCATTTTCCTGGATGTCCAGGTTGATCTTCTTCAAGACCAGCTGGTCCTCGAAGCTCATCACGATATTTCGAAACTGGATGAGGGTCTTGTCTTCCATGTACTATTCCTTCCTGTTTAATATAGAGGGGTTCGCGGGCAACATGCCTTCCAAACGGCTTCGGAGCCTAAGCTTTCCTGCCTGAAAATTCTGCTAAATGCATGCTCAGAATTTCAAACTCGCCTCCTTAAAGGAGGCTCGAACAGTAGAAATTCTTCGCATAACGCAGAATTCTCAGCCTATGGGAAAGCTAGACGGCTCCTGCAGATTGTTTGTCAGGCATGCTGCCCGGCTGACCTGATTCACTGCATTTGATATATCACATATGAGTTTTGTCTTTTCTCACTGTTTTGCTGCAAACCTGGCGCATCGGGTAGAATGTGATCTGTGCATCCGGTTTATTAATCGAATGCATCCTGCAGGTCTGTTGCGTCAAGCGCCTCGCGAATAGCCGCAGAGCTGAAACCCTTGCGGGCCAGGTATGCGTAGGCTTTCTGCCGCTCTTCCGGGCTCAGGCCGCCGTTAGTATCAGAATAATCAGGATCTTCTGCCCCGTAAGTATCATTGTCAGTGTCCCAGGCTGTGGCACTCTCTGAAGTTATAAATTCAACTTGTCCTGAAGTATGTTTTGAAGGCGTAAATGCAGCACGCCCTGCAGCGGATCCGGTTGGCCTTCCCGGGTACTTCTTCCGAAGCGCCTTCCTGCAGGCTGATAGCTCGTCATCTTCGGTGAGGGACTCTAACGCGAGCCGTACATCCTGAGGCTTCAGGCCCCGCTGCATGAGCTTGGCTTCGATCTCCCTCCTGGAGTAGCTGCCCCGCAGCTCTTCGATATAGCTTTCAGCGTAGGTTTGATCATTGGCAAAGCCGTAGTGATCGAGGAATTCCATCACCGCGGCGATGACCTCGTCCGGGTAGAAGCCTTCCTTCAGCTTCCTTTGGATCTGCCCGCGGGTCTTGTCCGCATTCTTCATATAATAGAGGACGCGTTTTTTTGCTCTCGGGATCAGGATCTCGTCGCGGATCGCAGCGTACTCATCATCGGACAGCGAGGGGTTCTCGCCTATCCCAAAGCGCCGACACTCCCCTTTATACAAAAGAAAGGCCACCTCGCCATAATCGAGGGTGACCTTTGTCCTTTTATGATCAAATTCTTCTACACCTGTGATGTTGTATGCCATTGATCCTTATTCCGGGGTGTCGGGAGCGGGCACATCAACAGCGGCAGCGTCTGCTGCCTCCTCTGCGATCAGTCCCAGTCTGACACGTAACTTATGGTCGATCTCTTCGAGGACCTCCGGATGCTCTGCCAGATAGTTCTTGGCATTCTCCCGGCCCTGTCCGATCTTGCTGCCGTTGTAAGCGAACCAGGCACCGCTCTTCTCGACGATGTCCTCCTTGACTGCGAGGTCAATGAGATCGCCTTCCTTCGAGATGCCCTTGCCGAACATGATATCAAACTCCGCTTCCTTGAAGGGCGGAGCTACCTTATTCTTCACGATCTTGACACGGACATGGTTGCCCACGGGATCCGCGCCCTGCTTGATGGTCTCCGTGCGGCGCACATCCATGCGGACGGAGGCATAGAACTTCAGCGCGCGTCCGCCGGTGGTGGTCTCCGGATTTCCGAACATCACACCGATCTTCTCACGCAGCTGATTGATGAAAATGACGACACAGTTGGACTTTGCGATGACGCTGGTGAGCTTTCTCAGAGCCTGGGACATCAGTCTTGCCTGCAGGCCGACCACGGAATCGCCCATCTCGCCCTCGATCTCCTTTTTCGGGACCAGAGCCGCGACGGAGTCGATAACGATCACATCGATCGCGCCGGAGCGGACCATCGTATCCGCGATCTCAAGCGCCTGCTCGCCGTTATCCGGCTGCGAAATGTAGAGGTTGTCAATGTCAACGCCGATGTTCTTCGCGTAAACGGGATCCAATGCATGCTCTGCATCGATGAAACCGGCCACGCCGCCCATCTTCTGCGCCTCTGCCACGACATGCAGTGCCAGGGTCGTCTTACCTGACGACTCCGGTCCGTAGATCTCGATCACTCTGCCCTTCGGAACACCGCCTACGCCAAGCGCGTAATCAAGGCTTAAGGAACCCGTCGGGATGACCTCGATGGCCTTATTCCTTGCGGAATCGCCGAGCTTCATAACCGCGCCCTGCCCGAAATCACGCTCGATCTGCTTGATCGCCGCTTCTAACGCTTTCTGTTTATCTTCCTTGGTAACTTCTTTGGATACATCCTTTGCGACTGCCATAAATGTAAACGCTTCCTTTTCTTATTTATTTCAGTCTTTCAGCCATTTAGCGTACACAGTATTGTAACATAAGCCCTCCCTTTTTTGAAATAGAAAATTTTATTTTATAAAAGTTTTAGAGAACGATTAGCACTCGCCTCTTGACAGTGCTAACAAAAGTGGTATTATAAGTGCATAAGCTCCCGAGAAATAGCGTGGCTGCATCAGTTCACTGAATGCAGCCATGATATTTGGAGGGGCAACAGATACGAGGAAAAAAGAGACGCGACCAAAGGGAGCGGATCGATTTCCGAGTTTCTGTTAGTGCTGCTAAAGCCGGAACGGCGAAGCAGCACGCAGCTTATGCACTGCCCTCCCTTGTGCGAGGGCAACCGACAACACTGAGTTCCAGGGAAAGGAGGACCTTCCTTATGAATATTAATAAATTTACCCAGAAATCCATTGAAGCCGTGAACGGCTGCCAGAAGGTGGCGCTTGAGTACGGCAACCAGCAGGTGGAGCAGGCCCATATCCTGATGAGTCTGATCTCTCTTGATGACAGCCTGATCTTAAAGCTTCTGCAGAAGATGGGGATCGACGGCAATGCCTTCCGTAAGGATCTGGAGGATGTCTTAAGCCGGTATCCGAAGGTCAGCGGAAGCAGCGCCAATATGTATTTTTCCAATGATGCCAACCGTGTGCTGACAGAGGCGGAGGATCACGCCAAGGCCATGGGGGACGAGTATGTCTCCGTGGAGCATCTGTTCCTTGCCATGTTTGACCGTGCGGACCGCGACATGAAGGCGCTCTTTGCCCGCTACAACATTACCAAGGACGGCTTCTTAAAGGTCCTGTCCGATGTCAGGGGCAACCAGAAGGTGGTCTCCGACAATCCGGAGGCGACCTATGACACCCTCAATAAGTACGGCTACGACCTCGTGGAGCGTGCACGCCAGCAGAAGCTCGATCCCGTCATCGGACGTGATTCCGAGATCCGCAATGTCGTGCGTATCTTAAGCCGTAAGACCAAGAACAACCCGGTCCTGATCGGTGAGCCCGGCGTCGGCAAGACCGCCGTCGTCGAGGGTCTCGCACAGAGGATCGTGCGCGGCGACGTTCCGGATTCCCTTAAGGATAAGCGTGTATTTGCCCTGGATATGGGCGCGCTGATTGCAGGCGCCAAGTACAGGGGCGAGTTCGAAGAGCGTCTGAAGGCAGTCTTAAAGGAAGTCGCGGAATCCGACGGCGAGATCATTCTCTTCATCGATGAGATCCATACGATCGTCGGTGCAGGCAAGACCGAAGGCTCCATGGACGCAGGCAATATGTTAAAGCCCATGCTGGCAAGAGGCGAGCTGCACTGTATCGGTGCAACGACCCTCGATGAGTACCGCCAGATTGAAAAGGATCCGGCCCTCGAGCGCCGTTTCCAGCCCGTCATGGTGGATGAGCCGAGCGTCGAGGATACCATTTCCATTCTGAGAGGTATCAAGAACCGTTATGAGGTCTACCACGGCGTCAAGATCACCGATGCCGCCCTGGTGCAGGCCGCGGTGCTTTCCAACCGTTACATTTCGGACCGTTTCCTTCCTGATAAGGCCATCGACCTCGTGGATGAGGCCTGCGCGATGATCAAGACTGAGATGAACCAGCTGCCTGCAGAGCTCGACGAGCAGCAGCGCCGGATCACCCAGCTTGAGATCGAGGCAGCAGCTCTTAAGAAGGAAGAGGACGCAGTCTCCAAAGAGCGTCTTGAGGAGCTGCAGAAGGATCTCGCGGAGCTCAAAGAGGAGTTCAACGCCCAGAAGGCAAAGTGGGAGTACGAAAAGGGCAGCGCCGACCGGCTTTCCTCTCTCCGTGAGGAGATCGAGGAGCTTAAAAACCAGTCGGAGATCCTGCAGAGAAAGGGCTCCTATGAGGAAGCCGGACAGATCCTGTACGGAAGGCTTCCGGAGCTGCAGAAGAAACTGGCCGAGGAGGAAGAGCGCGTAAAGACCGAGGGGCATGACCTCGTGCACGAGTCCGTCACGGACGATGAGATCGCAAAGATCGTCTCCAAGTGGACCGGCATCCCGGTCTCCAAGCTTTCCGAGTCGGAGCGCGCAAAGGTCCTGGCACTGCCGGATCAGCTGCATATGAGAGTCATCGGACAGAATGAGGCCGTGGAGAAGGTCTCCGACTCCATCATCCGTTCGAAGGCAGGCATCAAGGATCCGTCCAAGCCCATCGGCTCCTTCCTCTTCATGGGACCGACCGGCGTCGGCAAGACAGAGCTTGCGAAGGCATTGGCAGAAAACCTCTTCGATGACGAGAACAACATGGTGCGTATCGATATGTCGGAGTACATGGAGAAGCACTCGGTGTCCCGTCTGATCGGAGCGCCTCCCGGATACGTCGGATATGACGAGGGCGGACAGCTCACCGAGGCCGTACGCAGGAAGCCTTACTCCGTCATCCTCTTTGATGAGATCGAGAAGGCGCATCCGGATGTATTCAACGTGCTCCTGCAGATCCTCGACGACGGCCGTGTGACCGATTCCAAGGGCAAGACCGTGGACTTTAAGAACACGGTCATCATCCTGACCTCGAACTTAGGCTCCCAGTACCTGCTTGAAGGCATTGACGAGAACGGCGAGATCAAGGAAGAGGCCAGGGAGGCGACTGAGGCACTGTTAAAGCAGAGCTTCCGTCCGGAGTTTTTAAACCGTCTCGACGAGATCATCCTTTTCAAGCCTCTTACCAAGGATGATATCACGAAGATCATCGATCTCTCGGTGCTCGATATCAACAAGCGCTTAAAGGGCAGAGACATGAAGCTCGAAATGACCGACGCCGCCAAGACCTGGTGCGTGGATCAGGGCTACGACCCGCAGTTCGGCGCGCGTCCGCTGAAGCGTTTCATCCAGAAGAACGTGGAGACGCTTGCGGCAAGGGCGATCTTAAAGGGCGAGATCATGGAAGGCGACACCATCCTGGTGGATCTCCTGAAGGACGCCGACGGTGCGGAGCTCACGGTAAGCAGAAAATAACTAATGTATTCAGCACTCTCCAAATATTTTTCCCTTATGTGAACAGGGAAACCGTGGTTCAATAGCTTCGCTATTTCACCACGTATACATGAAAGCTAACACTCGAGCTGCATCTTCGACTTGCTCTCGTTAACTTTCTTTGTAAAAGCCAGCGAGTCACATACGATTCGCTGGCTTTCTTATTATAAGTGACTACGTCAGTTCCGGCCGCCGGATCACCATTAACCTGCCAATGCCGCCCTCCCCGAAGGCCGCCGCCCACGGTTCAAAAACTGATCTTATCCGGCAGCAATTGCTCAGGTGTATCCGGCTCTAAAAACATACACATATATACCGGCAAATAAGTCACTTTTTCAACCCTGGACACGTTGCAGTCAGCAAACACGAACGCCTCTTTCATCTCATACTCCGGATTCTTCAGGCAATTGTTGATCGCCGAATGAATATAGTAATCCTTACCGCTTTTTATCTCGATCGGAACAACACCGCCATTATACTCGATCACAAAATCCAGTTCACCAAGCCGGTTCGAATTATAATAATAGATCCTGTGTCCCTTGGACGACAGTTCCTGTGCGACAGCATTTTCAAAGATGCCTCCCGCATTCAGATTCCGATCCTTTGCAATCAGCATTCTTTTTGTATTCATTCCATATTCTGACGTCAGCATCCCGACGTCAGACAGATACAGCTTAAACAGACTCTGCTTTTCATTCAGTTTAAGAGGCACGCGGGGTTCCGTAGCATTAAATGCCGGGATGGCAACACCCGCATTATACAGCCATAAAAATGTACTTTCTATACGTTCATAGCGCAGCCCTTTTTTAATATCCGACACAATATATCGACGGTTCTGCTTCAACAGTTCGGCCGGAATCAGATCGTATGCATTCGTGATCAGAAGTTTCCTGTCTTCTGCCTCATACTGCGTAAAATCCAGCCTGTACAGCGTCCTGATGTCGCGGTGAATGTCGAGCACTTCGTTCACATTATTGGTTTCCGCGAAAATACTGACTGCCTGCGGCATCCCGCCGACAAGCAGATACCTGGTGAACAAATCCATCATCTTTGCATTGACTGCATTCATGACCGGTGTCCGGTTCAGGAAATGATCCCGCAGCATCTTCAAAAGGTCATCGCCGACATTCGCAAGCTGGAGAAACTCCTCGAAGTCCAGCGGGTACATATCCAGAACACTGAGATACCCTACTGGAGCAGATGACAGACCCGTCAGTTCAACGCCAAGAAGCGATCCGCTCAGAATATACCGGAAGCTCCCTTCCTCGGCCAAAAACTTGATCTTCGTCACCATTTCCTTATATCTCTGTACTTCATCAATAAAGATAACGGAGCGCCCCTTCGTCAGTCTGACTTCACTTACTGTAGAAAGGCCCAGGATCAGATCATCCACACTCGCAGCCTGTTCCAGTATCGACACAGCCGCGGGAGATTCAATCAGATTGATCTCCAGAAAGTCCGCGTCAAGTTCCCTGAGCACGCTGCGGATCAGATGCGTTTTCCCCACCTGCCGCGCACCCCTGACCAAAAGCGCCTTGCCGGCTCCATGGTGAAACCACTTCTTAATCTCAGCGCTGCACTTACGTTTCAATTCCATTCCCAAAACCCCGTTCATTCTTATTTATCGAAATGTATTTCTTGTATTGTACTTCGTCTGATTCATATTATAAAGCTATCTGTCAAATAAACAATAAAATATTCAGTGAATTTGTCAAAATTACGATAGATTTTGCAACGAATATGTCAAAATTACAATGAGATATGTGAGCTATTTGTCAAAAACACAACATACTTAACTCCACCGTTTCTCAATACTATTTATCTACAAATAAAACATAACGCCGTCTGATACCCTCAGACGGCGTCAAACATAATTGCTTATAGGTGTTCGCTTATCAATATACCACTACATAACTCAGTTAATGGCTTTTTGCAAATCTCCATTTTCAAAAGTCAAATTTGGAAGCAGAACTGCTGATCACTCCGGCAGGTTCGACATGAACACCCATCTGCCGTTTTCGATGCGGAAGGTGACCACATAGGGCCAGGTGCCGAAGTCGTGGTCCGGCGCGGCGACAGTGTAATGCAGGCGGTAGGCATCATTGCCCAGATCCCAGCCACTTTCGAACTGAACGGACTGATAGTTGGTGTCTCCGTGCTGGAATACATAGATGTTTGTGCCGGGCACGATATCCCAGTCTTCTTTCAGCGGATACTTCGCGTCGTCGTAGGGCGTGCCGGTTGTTTTCTTCACGAAATTCCGAAGATCCGTTTCATCGATCGCGGTGATGTCCGAATAGAACTCTGTCTCACCGAGCAGGTCGAGGTAGGCTTGTTTCTGCTTGCCGGTGAGGCCTTTATCGATCCCCGCGCCGCCGTAGCAGACTTCTCTCCATTTGATCTCGGTCGGATCATGATAATCGGAGAGGAAGAAGCCATAGTAGTCCGGGTTGAGGCGCTTCGCAAGATCCTGAACCTCCTCCGGCGCAAGGCGCCTTGCGGCATCCACCGAATCGATGTGGCGGAGACCCTTGGTGTCTGTTCCGGAAGCATCCGAAGAATCGAAATATTCATAATTGGTACGGACCAGGCGGTAGGCATAGCGCCATCCGATGTCCTCCTCCGGAGCCCTCGTGGATTCGGTATACATGGTGAATACCTTGCCGCCGACGTACTCCATGACCTGCTCGTTGCAGGAAATGTCGTCCTCCGAAGCATACTCAAACTCGGGGAGCCAGTTTTCAAAAACGGTCTGCGCATCCTCGGAGCTGAGCGCCTCCGGGCTCTCATAGAGGACCAGGTCAAATGCGCCGTCATTGTACCGCAGGCCAACCTCGCCCGCTGCATGATAGGAGAAGCCAAGCTTTCCGGAGCCGTCGAGGTACATCTTCATGGATTCCTCTTCATACGTCTCGCCGGAGTTTCCGGTCTCCTTCTGCAGCTTCTCAAAGAGCCTTCCGCGCACAGCATCTGCCTCTTCATCGAGGAGCTCCATGCTGTCCTCCTTGCCGGGGATCGCTGATACATAGTGGCTTCCCGCATAGAAGTGCCCGGTACCCTGACGGTACTCTACGGAAACATAGACCCTGTCCTTTGCCGGAAGGAACTGCACAAACTCTGATGAGCTTCCTTCCTCCTTCGGGAATACGCCAAGACAGATGAGCTTTCCGTCCCCGTTACCGACCGGGCTCTGCATCTGCCAGAGCTCATCCCGCTCTTCATCAGCACTATAGTTTCGGGAAATGAAGTAAAGGTCTCTTCCGACCGCACCGCAGCATACCAGGTGCTCGCCTTCCGTGGCATAAACGACCTGATCCATCTCCTCCTCGCCGGTCACAAAGAAGGCCTGGGTTCCGTTATCCAGTGTTCCTTCATAGACCAGATGGGAGGCATCGGAAGAGATGCAGGCGATCCTGCCCCAGGTAATGTCATGCTTTTCATAGGTTTCGAGATCCACGTTATAGACAATGTCGCCGTATTCCGTGGAACGGTTCAGCCAGAGCGCATCCTGGAAGAACCAGAGTCCGCCGTATCCGCCGTCATTGAACAGCTTCTCGTATTGGTTGGTCTTTAAGTTCAGCCTCCAGATGGAAGACATGCTGCCGGGAACAGGCTGCATAAAGCCTGCAAAAAGCGCCGTATCGGGAAGCGCATCCGGCCCGTAGATCCGAAAGTAAACATAATCGCCGCAGCGCACAAAATACCCGCCGTTGTTCTCGATCTCAGGAGCTTTCGCTGCTTTATTCGGCTTCTGAGAACTCTTGCCGCCTTCCGGCTTTACTGCGTCTTCGTCTTCAGTAGAAGCTGCCGCATTTTTGCCGCCCTTGCTGCCTGAATCAGCTGCGGAGTTCTTTATATCTTCCTTATCGGCTTTAGCATCGGCCTTATCTTCTGTATTGGCATTGCTGCCTGCTTTGTCTTCAGACTTCTCTTTGGGAGACTGCACTTTTGAAGAGTTCTTATCAGAAGCTTCTTCAAAGGCTGTCTCTAAAGCTTCGGACTTGCTGTTTGCCTTTACGTCCTCTGCCGTGATCTTTTCTATTTTGGATTCTTCTATACTGCTTTCCTCTTTTGCTGCCGATTTCTCGTTAGCTGAAGCAGGTCCCCTGGTGACAGGTGCTTCTACCCGCCCTGCGCATCCTGCGGCGAGCAAAGCCGTGATCAGCAGGCTGGCCGTAAGCAAAGCGGCCCGGCTGATGTTTCTTTTTCCAAATTTTTTCTTCAGATTCATCTTGTACCTCCATAAATGAGCCAAGTGACACCTTATATTGTTTTATTTTAGCAAAAATATGAGCATTCGCCACTACCAAAAGAACGTAATAGACAAAAAAGAGCCGGTGCTCAGGGACCTTTTCGGATCCGCAATGCGTCGGCTCTTTATAATTTCATGTAAAAACGTCTTATATATAAGTTACCTTGTCAAATGTCCTGATAATAGAAAGCAAGCTTTCTTTTTCGTCCATTTTCCAGGAGCTTATACAGTTCCTTACTGCTTCTCGATCTTGACTGCGTCGACCATGATGCCGCTCAGCGCGCCCTCATAGTAAACCTTGATCTCGTCTTCCTCATCGAGGCCGTTCAGCATGTGCTCCGGAGCGGAGACCTCGAAGTTGACAGCGTCGGTGGAAAGGGTAAGGTTGCCGTTTTCATGATCGATTTGGTCAATGACGCCGGTCAGGTAGTTGGCTGCTGCCTCCTCAGAGTTGAGGGCGTCTGCAGCAACGATCTTGATGGTGATCGGCTTTTCGATCGGGTTCTCCTCATCGGGATCCTCTTCCTGATTCAGAAGGGATCCGAGATATGTCACATAGACCTTGTCGCCATTCTTGATGTCGGCAAAAGCAACGGTACGTGCCATGGAGTTATCCAGGTCACGCTCTACGCCGCCCTGGTCGATAAGCTCGAGGTCGTTGATGTCGTTGAGCTGTACAGTACCTGCGATCATCGGATCACGGTTCTCGATTGCAGCCTGCTGCTCGATATCCATCTCAACATTGACATCGAGTGCCGCGATCTTGCCGTCTGCAAGAGTCGCATAGCCGATCTCAGCATAGCAGCCTTCCATCAGAAGACCGTCATCATAACGCTCTGCAGCAGCAATATCAAACTCCTTGCTCTCACCGTCGTCATTCTTGAGCGTAACGACCGTTCCGTCAAATGCGGTGACAACGCCGGAGAAGTACTCCTCGTCAAAATCATCGGGAAGCTCTGCCAGAACTGCTGCCTGGGATCCCTCAGCCGCTGCCTCGGTGCTTTCCTCCGCTGCTGCAGTAGTCTCGGCTGCCGCAGCCTGGGTCGCTGCTGAAGTCTGTACGTTTTCTGTCTGCTTGCTGCCGCATGCGCTGAGCATAAGCGCAGCCATCAGACCAAGTGCCAGAATGTAATTTCTCTTTTTCATATCTTTCATCTCCACCTATCTTTTATGTCCCGGTCTCACTGTATTTGACCGGCAAATTTACACTATTAAAATACTGCCGCTTCGCGACAACTGCTGTATAGTGTACAACAAAGTTCTTAGACATTCTAGAGGAAATTTCTTAAATTAGAATGAAAATAGCGGTAATGCGACAGCTCCATTTTCATGCTTTATCGTGCAGCTCCTCAAAACCGGGCCTGCCGGTCATTGTGCCCGCATGGCGTCCGATCCGCTCGAAGTTTTGACGGATCTTTTCCTCGTACCCGTTATGCGTCGGCTCGTAGAAGACCTCCCCTGCAAGGGCATCCGGCAGATACTGCTGCTCCACGTAGTTGTTGGGATAGTCATGGGCATATTTGTAGCCGGTGCCGTTTCCTTTGAACTCTCCTCTTCCCTCACCGGCATGATCCGCCTCATAGTGCACGTCTCTTAAGTACACCGGCACGGGGAGGTTTCCGGTGCGGCGCACGGCCTCCTGGGCCTTGTCGATCGCCATGACGACGGCGTTGGATTTGGGTGCGCAGGCCACGTAGGTGGCGGCATGGGTCAGGATGATCCTTGCCTCGGGGAGTCCCACACGTTCCACTGCGAGAGAAGCATTGACCGCAACACAAAGCGCCATGGGGTCAGCATTGCCCACATCCTCGGAGGCGCAGATCATGATGCGGCGGGCGATAAATTTGATGTCTTCTCCCGCTTCGAGCATCCGGGCCACATAGTAGGCGGCAGCATCCGGATCGGAGCCGCGCATGCTTTTGATAAATGCGGAGATGGTGTCGTAATGGTTGTTGCCGTCCTTGTCATAGCCGATGGCCCGCTTCTGGATGCATTCCTGCATTGTGTCCAGGGTGAGGTGAATGCGTCCGTCGGGCTCAGGATCCGTGGTGAGCACGGCAAGCTCGATGGCATTGAGCGCGGCACGGGCATCGCCCTCCGCGATGTCGCTTAAGAACTCGACGGCATTGTCATCAATGTAAGGCCGGTACATGCCCATGCCCTTTTTCTCATCATTGACCGCCCGAAGGACGAGGGTGCGGATGTTGCCCCGGGACAGGGGCTTTAACTCAAAGAGGCGGGAACGGGAAATGAGGGCGCGGTTCACCTCGAAGAAGGGATTCTCCGTGGTCGCGCCGATCAGTGTCACGGTGCCGTCCTCCACAAAGGGCAGAAGGTAATCCTGCTGCGCTTTGTTGAAGCGGTGGATCTCATCAATGAAGAGGATGGTCCTCTTCCCGTAGGCAGCGAGGTTCTGGCGTGCTCCCTCCACGACCTCCTCCATGTCCTTCTTGCCCGCGGTGGTGGCATTGAGCTGGCGGAAATCCGCATGGGTCGTATGCGCGATCACGCGGGCGATCGTGGTCTTGCCGGTGCCGGGAGGTCCGAAGAGGATCACGGAGCCGAGCTTATCCGCCCGGATCGCGCGGTAGAGGAGCTTGTCCTTTCCGATAATGTGCTCCTGACCTACGATCTCATCGAGAGTCTCCGGCCGGAGGCGGGACGCCAGGGGACCCTCCCCCTTTTCATTTTGCTTCTGCATGTTCTGTTCACGCATGTAATCAAAGAGATCCATTGATTTTTACCACTTCAGTCTGCCTTCCTCCCAGACGGTGACGCACAGCGCACAGGACATGTCACCGGTGATGTTGAGGGTCGTGCGGCCCATGTCGAAGATACGGTCGACGCCGTAGATGATCATGATCATATCTACGGGGATGCCCATCGCGGTCAGCACCATGGCAAGCATGATCATGCCGGCGCCGGAGACGCCTGCGGTACCGATGGAGGCGATAGTCGCAGTGATCACGACGGTCACCATCTGGCCGATGGTAAGGTTGATGCCGCAGCAGGCGGCAAGGAAGATCGTCGCCACACACTGGTAGATCGCGGTGCCGTCCATGTTGACGGTGCAGCCAAGAGGCAGTACAAAGGAGGAAATGTTGTCATCCGCGCCCATGTTGCGGACACACTCGGTGGAGACCGGAAGGGTCGCCGCAGAGGATGCGGAGGTAAATGCGAAGATCATGGCCGGTGCCGCACCCCGGAAGAAATCAAAGGGATGCATGCCGGCAAAGAGCCGGACCGAGAGGGAGTAGACAAGGATCGTGTGCAGGATGTAGGCGATGTAGGCGCAGAGGATGACCAGCGCGAGGGAGCCGATGATCTGGGCGCCCTGGGTCGCGACCACCCATGCGATCATGGTGAAAACACCGATCGGGGAAAGACGGATGATAAACGCCATCATCTGCTCGACGACCGCATACGCTGACTCAACGATTTTCTTGCAGAGTTCACCCTTCTCTCCTGCTGCCAGGATGCCG
>Ga0256404_1004248_pt1 | contig 27397 bp, 25 predicted proteins | sample RumenRJG_01DNA_FD_185990 | JGI IMG/M metagenome (GOLD analysis project Ga0256404, IMG submission 185990) | Bovine rumen microbial communities from Lethbridge, Alberta, Canada - RJG_01 | ecosystem: Host-associated > Mammals > Digestive system > Stomach > Rumen | place: Canada: Alberta | collected...
ACCCTGTGATATTATAGCAGAAGAATAATGCATCAGGGCCGGCGGGGATCAGTCACGTCGGTCTTTTCTACAAAATCATCCATCTTTTTGTCAAAAAAGTACATTGTTTACGGGAAAGAAAAGGGCTAATATCTTTAAAAACCGAAAACGATTAAGATTTCTTTGTAAAAAATCAAAAAAGCGTATGGATTTTGAAGAAGAACTGCGTAAGTAAAAATGTCCGGTGGGGCAGAGAGTTAAAAACAGCCGCCGCCGGTTTACATACAGGCAATACTCCGCGGGAACAATCTTCCGCCGGTTTATATATAAGCAAGATGATTAATTAAAGAAGTTAAGAAGTTAAGAAGGAAGTAAGAAAAATGGAAGCATTTAAAAAATGGAAAACAATCGCGATCGCATCGATCCTTGTCGCGGTGATCTCCCTCGGCGGCCTCTGCTACACAGTAGTACGCACCGGCTCTGTACAGACGGGAACACAGACAGCGCCGGCAGCAGAGCAGACAGCAGCGGCAGGCGGACAGACTTCTGCAGAGACTCAGGTCAAAGCAGTCGACGCCGACGAGATGCTCAGCCTCTGGAACGAGGGAGCTCCGGCAAGAGAAGCCCTGACCGCTTATATGGATACGATCACAAAAGAGGGAAGTCCTGATTTCATCCCTGTTGAGGACCGTATCGCGGTATTCGACTTCGACGGAACGCTGTTCTGCGAGACAGACCCGAACTATTTTGACTATACACTGCTGGTATACCGTGTGACTGAGGACCCCGAATACAAGGACCGCGCGTCTGAGTTTGAGAAGATGGTCGCAGCGAAGATCATTGACCAGAACACTAACGGCACCAAGTACGCGGAGCTTCCCGTAGAGCACGGACAGGCAGTAGCTTCCGCTTTCAAGGGCATGACAATGAGGGAATTCCTCGACTATATCCAGGAGTTCAAAAAACAGCCTATGCCCAGTTATGAGGGTATGACCCGCGGCGGCGGCTTCTATGAGCCCATGCTTCAGATCATCGAGTACCTCAAGGCTAATGATTTTACAGTATATGTCATCAGCGGCACGGACCGCTTCATCTGCCGCGGCATTATGGAGAACAGCCCTCTCGAGCTTCCCAACAGCCAGATCATCGGTTCTGATGAAACCATTGTGGCTGGTCTGCAGAATGGAGAAGACGGCCTTAATTATACTTTCACACAGGGCGATGACCTGTATCTCGGCGGCGAGTTCATCATCAAGAACCTGAAGATGAACAAGGTTTCCGTGATCAACAGCGAGATCGGCGTACAGCCCGTTCTGTCCTTCGGCAATACGACCGGTGACGCCGCGATGTGCAACTACGCGCTGAGCAACAATCCTTACAAGAGCCTTGCTTTCATGCTCTGCTGCGACGACCTTGAGCGCGAGAACGGCAACATCAAGAAGGCCAACGACATGTATAAGCTGTGTGAAGAGAACAACTGGATCCCCGTTTCCATGAAGAATGACTGGAAGACCATCTACGCAGAGGGCGTAAAATATATCGGCAAGCAGGCGGCTGAGCCCGCTGCAGCGGAACAGCCTGCCGAGCAGACCGTTGAGCAGCCCGCTGTTGAAGAGCCTGCTTCCGAGCAGCCTGCAGCCGGGGAACCTTCTACAGAGGAGCAGGAAGTCCTGGATAATGCGGCCTGACCTTCCTGAAAGCAGGAACTCTTTAAAATCAAGCTGATGACAGCTGTATGAGAGACATACAGGGCCATCAGCTTTTTTGACGCCGGAAACTCTTTAGCAGGATGGCCCGCTTTTTTGTCGAAAGATGACCATCAGGCGGACAGAAGTGGTAGAATATTCGGGTAGGCGTGTTTTAGACCTCGGAGGGAGAACATACAATGTCGGTGGAAAAAGCCAAGAAGTATCTGAGGGAGAAGGGATATCTTGACCGGGTCATCGAGCCGGATGTATCCACTGCGACAGTGGAACTGGCAGCAGCCGCCATCGGTGTAGAGCCGGGCCGGATCTGCAAATCTCTGTCTTTTATCATCGATGACAGGCCGATCCTGATCCTTGCTGAGGGCATGGCCAGGGTCGATAACAAAAAATATAAAGAAGAATTCGGCAAAAAAGCGAAAATGATCCGGCGGGAACAGGTGGAGGAACTGATCGGCCATGAGGCGGGCGGCGTATGTCCCTTCGGAGTCAATGAAAACGTCGAGATCTATCTGGACGGGAGCCTGAAGAAATGGGACACGGTATATCCGGCGGCCGGCAACGCAAACAGCGCGGTGAGACTGGAACTGGGCGAGTTGGAGAAACTGGTGAGCGCCAGAAAATGGGTGGATGTGTGTAAGTAACAGGGAAGCCTGTGTTTTGGCAAGCTATATGGTAAGTCGGGCAGAACTCAAGCGCTCCCGGCGGAAAGGGGAAATACATGAAAAGAGCAACATTATTTGCAGCGGCGGCGGGACTTCTTATGTCCGGGACGCTCCTTGTGACGGCGGTGCCGGTCACAGTATTCGCGGCTGAGACTGCCGAGGCCGGAAGCGCGGCGGTCGAGACTTCCGGAACCGGAAATTCAGCGGCGCAGGCAGCAACGGCTGCTGAGACCGGAAGCACAGCGGCCAAAAAAGGATATGTTCATGATCCCATGGAGAATCCTAAAGCGGCGCAGGATATTATCGTGAACCGCGAGGCTGTATACGGATATTCTCCCAGCCCGCTCTCCACGCGGCTCAGAGAGTTCGTGGACATCATAGATTGGACGAATGAGGCGGAAGTCGCCGAAGCGCGTGACAAGAGACTTCAGTATTACGAGACGGAAGAGATCCTGTATCAGACGATCGAGACAATGCTCGACGAGAATAAGAGTATTGAAGAGATTGCCAGGGCAGTCAGCAAGAAGAGAAACGAGCTTCGCCTTGAAGCCTACATCGGAGATCCGGACGGCCTCAAGAGGGTGAAGCAGAGCAATCTCGACACTTACGGCAACGAAGAAGGCCCTACTATCGATTATCTCTATGAGAAATACGGTTCATGGGAAGCGATCCTTCAGAAGGCACTTTCTTCGAATCCCGGAATGGATGCCTGCCTCGGACTGTATGACGACTTTTATGAGTTCTACGGCATCGAAGAGAAGGTGCAGCTCAAGATCACGGAAGAAGCAGTAAAGACTGACGCGAGCGGGAAGAAGCTTTACACAGTCAAGAAGGATGACAACCTCTGGAAGATCGCGGAGACGATCTACGGCGACGGATCCAAATGGAATCTCATCTATGAGGCCAACAAAGAAATCCTGGAAAATCCGGGTGATCTCAGGGTGGGCATGGAACTGGTGATCCCGGAGGCCCCTCAGAAGAAGGGCGGCGAAGCGGCGGCTTCTGCGACTACAGCGACAGCTTCCGCAGCGACGACAGCTTCCACGGCGGCAGCGGCTCAAACGGAATAGGCATTGAATTAAAATGAAAGGTGGTATTGCACCTTGCTTGTTGATTGGCAAGATGCAATACCACCTTTTTACTTGTCCTATATGTTTGATCTGCAGGCTTCAGACACTGACCTCTCCGGCCAGGATCCTCTTATAATCTGCCAGATTCTTGCGCAGTAGTTCGGGCGTATCGAGTTCATAGGGACAGCGCTTTGTACACTGGCGGCAGTTTATGCAGTTCTCGATCTTCGCCATCTTTTCCTGCCAGGTCTCGGAGAGCCAGGAAGCGGAGGGCGCCCTGCGCACCATCAGAGACATGCGGGCGCAGTTGTTGATCTCAATGCCCATGGGGCAGGGCAGGCAGTAACCGCAGCCGCGGCAGAAATCCCCGGCGAGTTCGTCCTGCTCGCCTTTGATGTAGGCGGCGATCTCTTCTGTCATGGAGGGTGTGTTCTCCATGTAAGAGAGCCACTCGCGCAGCTCGTTCTCGCGCTGGATTCCCCAGATCGGGACGAGGCCGTCAAATTGTGCCATATAAGCCATGGCGGCGTCGGAGCGGGTGATCAGGCCGCCGGCCAGCGCTTTCATGCAGATAAAGCCCATGTCTTTTTCCACACACGCGCGCACCAGAGCGATCTCCTTTTCAGAAGAAAGGTAGCTGAAAGGATACTGCAGGGTCTCGTAGAGCCCCGATTCAATGATCTCCTGCGCCACGGCCAGCTTGTGCGTCGTGATGCCGATGTGGCGGATCAAGCCTTTCTCTTTGGCCTGCTCGAGACATTCATACATGCCGGTCCCGTCCCCGGGCCTGTAGCACCGGGGCACCATGTGCAGCTGATAGATATCGATATAATCGGTCCGCAGATTTTTAAGGGACGTCTCGAGATCTTTCCAGAAGCCCTCCGGCGTCTTGGCTGCGGTCTTGGTGGCTATGTATATTTTGTCACGCATGCCGTCGAAGGCTTCACCGACCTTCTCCTCGCTGTCTGTATAAGCTCTCGCTGTGTCGAAAAAGCGCATGCCTCCTTCATAGGCCTCCCGCAGGAGCTTCACCGCAACCTCCTTGCTGTCACGCTGGATCGGAAGACATCCGAAAGCGTTCTGGGGAACGATGATTTCCGTGCGGCCGAGTCTGACATTCTTCATGGTAATACCTCGCAGATTCCTGATCTTGTTTGCAGTTCCTTATTTCTTCACCCACTTCACTCGTCCGTCAACCGCGGGAGACTCATAAAAACGAGCTGTGCGGTCGCGGTTCGTGTCGTTCCACTTGTCAAAGCCCAGAGGGCTGATGTGCGGCCCATAGGTACAGTTCTCGAAGCGGCACAGGCCGTAGTCGCGCCAGGGCCTTGCCAGATAGATGCTTCCGTCCGTGACACCGGGCTCTGCCGTGAAGCGGCAGTTTCTGAAGAGGAAACCTTCCGTCTGCTCGAAGGCGTGGGCGGGAGCGGCGGCATAGCCGATATCCCGGGCGTCGCAGAGGGAACGGATCTCGCAGTTATCAAACAGCGTATTGCCGCAGCCGAATATGAAATCCACGGTGCCCTCGATGAGGCAGTCCTCGAAATACTGGCGGCAGGAGATATCCCGGCGAAGATGATCCGGCAGGAAACCGTCATAGCGCTCGATCAGATCTTTCGGGAGAGGTCCGAGGAACAATGTGTCCTGGGTGGAAGTGAGCCGGCAGTGCTTCATATGGAAATCGTCCGCGTAGACAGTCAGAGCGACCTCCTGTCCCTTCGTTTCCGGGTGCAGAGAGCCGTTTACGACAGCCAGGTCCTCCATGGTGATATGGTCCGCGCAGACCGCCATGGTCCAGGTCCGGAAGGTGTTGTATTCCTTCCCGTCGGCGTGGATCTTGTTCGCGTAGTCATCCCAGATGATGCGGGTTTTGTCCATGCCTGCGCCCCGTATCGTCAAAGAAGGTACAAAAACAGTGCATTTTACGCGAAAATCGCCTTCCGAAAGTTGAATAAAGTCACCTGGAGAGGACTGATCCAAAACGGCCTGAAGGTCGTCATCAGGGGTCAAAATATTGTGAAAAGTGCCCATAAAACCTCCGGTAATATAGTAAAAATAGTACAATTGACAAGAAAATCTTCCTGATAATCATTATACCTGTCCTGACAGATAAATAAAGAAAATATCCGAAAAAGTCGGTTTTGTATATAAATATCGCTATTCTGTCCATGTACTTTGGACAAAGTAGTAATTTATAATTTATACACTTGTTTTAGGTCTTTTGTTGCATTTTTAAGACAAGAGACAGCAAATTTAGTGTAAAATGTCAATGAGGGGACGAAGTGGGGAAAAAGAGAAGCTGGAAGCAATATCGGGCGATAGACCTGACGATGTTTGCAGGGATGCTGGTCATCTTTGAGTTCATTATAGTGATGGCAGCACGGTTCTGGTTTCCGGGACAGCCGTTTACAGTTTCTCTTGTGGCCGCGATCACGACCATTGTTTACATGAGGTGGGGATACTGGGGAGTCATCCACGCCATGCTGGGGGGAGTTGTCTACAGCTTCATGTCAGGAGCGGCAGCTCATCAATATCTGATCTATGTAGTGGGTAATATCTTCTCACTGATTTCTGTATTTATTTTGATAAAGGTCGGCAAAGAAAAGGTTCGGACCAGTACACTGGGAATGCTGTATCCGATCCTTGTTCTGCTGCTCATGCAGACCGGAAGGGCGATCGTGGCCCTTCTTTTGGGCGCAGAACCGGCGAACATTGTGGGCTTCTATACAACAGACAGCCTGTCAATGCTCTTTACATTCGTGATCATCTGGATAGCCCGTAGGCTGGACGGGGTCTATGAAGATCAAATACATTACCTGTTGCGCGTCAACGCGAAGGAGGGAACGGAAAAGGAGGTAAATTATGAAAGCTAAGGCGGCGGATTTCCTCGTCTACGACCAAGAGTCGGGGACCTATCGGGAAGATCCGGAACAGGCCGTACGCGACGATGTGGAAAAGCATTATTGGCGCCATGTGGGTCAGACGATCCTCAAAGACTGGCGGCTTTACCTGATGCTCATCCCCATGCTGCTGGTATTCCTGTTCTGGCGCTATTTTCCGATGTACGAACTCCTGGGGTGCTTCAAGGTGTCGGACAACGTTAAGCCCGTATCCGAGCAGTTCTTCTCGGGATTCTCGTATTTCAAGCGGCTCCTGTTCGCAGGCGACGGCCTTTCCACAGATTTCTGGAGGGCGCTGCGCAACACGTTCCTGCTAAGTTTTTACGGCCTGTGTTTCGGCTTCCCTATGCCGATCATACTGGCACTGTTTTTCAACGAGGTGCGCTCCAACGCGGCGAGAAGCGTATATCAGGTGCTCACCTATCTGCCTAAGTTCATGTCCACCGTTGTCATGACATCACTGGTAACCATGCTTGTTAAGCAGGGCTCCCTGACAACCGGTATGGGAATTGTCAGCCAGTTCCTCGTCAAAATCGGAGCGATCAGTTTTGATGTTGCCAACGCGGGTCTTCTGAACAACCCGGCTTTCTTCAGGTCGATCTACCAGATCAGTGGTATCTGGGAGAGCGCCGGTTACGACAGTATCGTATTCTTTGCTGCCATCATCGCCATTTCACCTACCAGCTACGAAGCGGCACAGATTGACGGCGCAGACAAATGGGCTCAGATGAGATATGTAGTCCTGCCCAGTATACTGTCAACAATCGTTATCATGCTCATCACCAGGATCGGTTCACTGCTGAACATCGGCTATGAGAAAGTATTGCTGCTGTACAATCCCAACACATATGTGACGGCGGACGTCGTTTCCACCTTCGCAAATAGAAATGGTATGGGTTCCGGCGCCGGTGTCGGAATAGCGGCGGCTGCCGAAATGATGAACAACGTCATCGGTATGCTGCTGGTCATCGGTGCTAACACAATCGCCCGTAAGGCATCTAACACATCACTATACTGATAAGGAGGGGCTATGAAGAGGAAACTGGAAATCTCTGAGTTGATCTTTAAAGTCATCAGCTATACCCTGCTTACGGTATTTGCCCTTTGCTGCCTGTATCCGTTTGTATACGCGATCAGCGCTTCCATAAGCGGAAGGTCGGCAGTTGAGTACGGCCAGATCGTACTCTTCCCCAAGGACATTCAGTTTGACGCCTTTAAGCTGATGTTTAACGACAACATGTTCTGGAACGCGTATTCCAACACGCTGTTCCTGACCCTGTTCGGTACTCTCTGGTCAATGTTCGTCGCCATTCTCGGCGGCTACGCACTGTCAAAAAAGAGACTGCTGTTCAGAAAGACTTTTAACTTCTTCCTGGTTTTCACCATGTGGTTCTCCGCAGGTATCGTACCTCAGTACCTGAACTACCTGGCAACCAAGGACGTATTCAATTCCATGGGAATCATGGATGATAAGTGGCTCGTAGTTATCGCCATGGGTATGGCGGCCATGAACATCATCCTGCTTCGAAACGCTTTTGAGGGAGTTCCTTCTGAGATCGAAGAAGCCGCGATCGTTGACGGCGCGACTGAAATGCAGGTCCTCACACAGGTATATCTCCCGATGAGTAAATCCACGATCGCGACGGTAGCGCTGTTCTTCGCAATTTCGCGTTGGAATGGATATTTCTGGGCACGCCAGATGATCTCCAACCAGAACGAGCATCCGCTGCAGGTATTTATCCGTCTGAGACTGGAGCAGTACACGGATCCCGAGGCAATGGCAGGCTGGAACAAAGCGTTTGCTTCTGACTCAGTAATCTATGCACTGATCGTTTGCTCAATCGTACCGATTCTTATCATTTATCCTTTCATCCAGAAATACTTCGCCAAGGGCACAAATGTCGGCGGTGTCAAGGAGTAATGATAGAAATAACGAGAGTAATCAAAGGTATTATTCATATTATTCAGGAGGAATAGTGATGAAAAAGATTAAATCAGCACTCGCTCTGACGCTTGCAGCGGCCATGAGCACATTGCTGCTCGCGGGCTGCGGACCCAAGATCCAGGTCCAGCAGAACGGCGCACCTGCAGGAAGCGGAAGCCAGGAGACACAGGCAGCCGCTGATACAGGAGCAGCACAGCAGACAGCAGAGGCAGCTCCCGCAGAGGCAGCTCCCGCAGCAGCTCTGACCTATGCACCCGGAACCAAGCTTCGCATGGCTACCGGTTACAACAGCACAAAGACCGGCCTCAGTTTCGACGCTGAGACAGCAGGCTCCGGTATCACACTGGCCGACGGCGTTACCTATAACGCAGGCGACCTCAAGCCCACATGGGTAGCAGTTCAGGAAAAGCTCGGCGTTGAGTTCGAAGACAAATATCAGGGCAACAGCGCCAGCAAAGAGTTCGAGTATTGGAAAGAGCGTCTCGGCGACGTGGATATGGTCTCCGGTACAGCAACTCTGCTGACAGAGAACGGCGAGGCAGGAAGCCTTGTAAATATCGCTGAGTATCTTGATTCCATGCCTAACTTCAAGGCATATCTGGATGCCAACCCGATCGTACGTCTCTCCATCACCGGCAACACCGACACGGGCGCGATCTACTTCAGCCCCTATTTCGACGGTGTTAACGATATCGAGCGTATGCCCCTTATGCGTGTTGACTGGGTACAGAAGCTCCTTGACGGCGAAGGCGAGTTCACCGCAGATGCTTCCAATACCACTGCAGCACCTGTTTACGAGCCGTATATGCCTACTTCCGGCAAGGTCGAAGTTGACGTAGTCAGCGCTGACGGCACAAAGGCTGAGAAGGTTACAAAGGATTATGATGCAGCAGGCAACATCGTTGCCAAGATGAACGAAGCAGGTTCTATGGACGGCGTAGCTGCTGTCAACATGCTCCGTACATACATCGACGAAGCTTACGGCGGATACTATGGAACACAGCGTTCCGATCTGTTCGTTGGCCAGAATGCCGCATGGGACGCAGACGAGCTGGTAGCTCTGCTGCGCTGCGTGAAGGCTAACCCTCAGACACTGAATGGCACAGATACCATCCAGGGCCTGTTCACACGTGAAGAGAACAACAACCAGCGCCGCGTAGATCTGTTCCGTTTCGCCGGCACACTGTTCGGCGTCCGCGGCCTTGAGTCCCGTCAGGATTACCTGTATGTAGGCAACGATGGCGCTCTGCACGATGCACGTCAGGATGCAGAAGCTTATGAGGCTCTTAACAGAGTCCACACAATGTTAGAGGAAGGCCTCATTTCTGACGGCTTTGTCGGCAGCACAGAAGAGAACACCGGTAAGTATCTTGAGAACGACCTCGGCTTCATGCACTATGACTACAACCAGACCCAGACCATCCTTAACGAGACCAAGCTCCAGAAGGATGAGGGCGAGAAGTACATGGCAGTTATGGTTCCTGTAGCTCGCTGGTATGACGGCACAAATGACGACGGTGTTTACATGCACTTCACAGAGTCCTGGCGTTCTGTTAAGACAGACGGCTGGGGAATCTCCAAGGCAGGCGTAGGATCTGATACAGACAAGCTCAACGCAGCTCTTGCTCTGATCGACTTCGCATACACACCCGAAGGACTGGTTCTTCTGAGCTATGGTCCCGATGAATTTATCAAGCAGGGTGAGACATTCGAGTTCAACGGAACTCAGCAGCCCGTTATCGCTGACGCGACCAAGGAAGAGCTTTGGGAACTGGCAGACGGCAACTACACCAACTTCGCACGTTACTATCTCGGTTCTACACTTTCCTTCGTAAAGAACCAGGCATTCGAGTATCAGTGCACAACTGAGATCGGTCAGGAAGGCGCAGGCCACATCTCCAAGGCTATCGCTCTTGGCGTTGTTAAGCACCCTGAACTCGCAGTTGCAGATAACCAGTGGTACACCTCTGTTCCCACCGTTCTTCCCAACACCAGTGTTGAGAACGAAAAGATCGGCGGCTACACTGAGCTGAAAGAGAAATTCAGCCAGCAGAAGGATGGCGAGAACGTTCTGGTCAACATGATCATTGGCGGTTACAGCGCTCTGGATTCTTCCGTGAACGACGCGCAGGGAGCAGCGGATTATGTTGCAAACAGCTGGAGCGGCAAGCAGTACCTTGGTCTCAAGGAAGCAGCTTGGCAGCGTGACCTTGCTTATTATCAGGGCTTTGCCAAGTAATTAAACCGCTCAATTTAAGATCTTACTAAGTCCGCGGCCGGACGTCACAGGCGCCCGGCCCGGATGAAACCGTTACTCAACAAATGGTGGAGGTCATCATGTATAAAAAACAGTTGACAGTGCAGAAGATCCTTTGCATGGCAGCGGTCATCGTGAGCGCAGTGGTATTCTTCTATGCACTTGGTATTATGACCGACCTGTACGACGCGCTGTACGATACGATGCGCAACCCTAACGATGTATTTCAGACGGATGTTCCCGGCTCTATTGTTTACTACAATATGCAGGAATTTAACAACTACTTCCTGAGATACAGCATCGGTCTGATCCTGCTTGCCGTACTGCTGCTGATCACAAATACCCATGTGCGCAGGAAATACTATATCGGCAACTATGTCGCTACGGGTCTCTTTGCAGTTGCAAGTGTTGCAATCTCCATTTTCGGACATACCTATATTGAAATCTTCAAGGGGCAGTTCCTTCAGGTGGATTTTGCCGCACTTAAAGAACACGCGGAGATGTGGGGCACGCTCTACACAGAGTCCACATTCTGGTTTGATATTCATTACCTCGTATTTGCGCTCCTGCTCATCGTAGCGGCGCTGCTGGTAGCGAATGCAGTCTGGAAGACAAGACTCATGAAAGAGGAGCAGCAGCTTCTTCGCGGAGAAAAGGGGGTGCAGGCGTGAATATGAACGACGAGCTCACGATCGCGCGCGACCGGATGAGATTTATTAAGAATTCCCAGTCCGCAAACCTTTGCTACCTCGGAATCCTGCTGAATGTGTTCTATTTTGTCAGTATTTATAAGTCGGATGTAGGAACTTACTACTACAACATCCTGATCGGTGCGTCGATCGTTTACAATCTGATCTTTATGCTGGCAGTCTTCCTTTCCTCGGAAGCAGTCAAGAACTACAACAAGAACTATTCCTATGTGCTTGCAGTGGTCGGTATTCTTCAGATCATAAGAATATTCATTATTCCCATGCGTGCGCATATAGCGACGACCGTGGTAAACAATGAGCAGGTTCTGGTAATGCACAACGGTCAGTTCATCAGAGTCTGCATCTATCTTGCGCTCTCCGCAGCTTGCCTCCTGGCAGCAGCGGCGATCAACTTCAAGAAGTGCAACGAACTGAGCGAGCACTTGAAAGCAATCGGTGTCCAGAGTTAATAAGGAGAAAAAGACATGGCAACGTTAAACTTACAGCATATCGATAAGATATATGATAATAACGTTCAGGCAGTCTTTGACTTCAATCTGGACGTAAAAGACGGAGAACTGATCGTTCTGGTCGGTCCTTCCGGATGCGGAAAGTCCACTACGCTGCGCATGGTCGCAGGCCTTGAGGACATTTCCAACGGCAAACTCCTGCTGGACGGCAAAGACATCACAGCAGCACCGGCCAAGGACAGAGACATGGCAATGGTATTCCAGAGCTACGCCCTGTACGGCCACATGACCATTTATGAAAACATGGCGTTCTCCCTGACACTGCGCAAGGAGAATCCGAACGTGATCCATAAGAAAGTTCTGGCGGCGGCAGAGATCCTCGGACTCACCAGCCAGCTGAACAAGAAGCCGGCACAGCTTTCCGGCGGTCAGAGACAGCGTGTGGCAATGGGCCGTTCCATTGTCCGCAACCCCAAGGTCTTCCTCTTCGACGAGCCGCTTTCCAACCTGGACGCCAAGCTCAGAGGCGCGACAAGACGTGAGATCCTGCTGCTGCACAAGCGCCTGCAGGCGACCATGATGTATGTCACGCACGACCAGACCGAAGCTCTTACGCTGGCTGACAGGATCGTATGCATGTCCATGGGACACGTTCAGCAGGTGGGAACACCTCTTGAACTGTACGACGATCCGGACAACATTTTCGTAGCAAGTTTCATCGGACTTCCTCCTATGAATTTCTTTGACGTCACCGTCGGCGACGGCGTCCTCAACGGACAGGGATTCTCTGTGAAGTTGACCGAGGAAGAGAAGAGCACACTTGCTTCTTACAGAGGCAAAGAGATTGTTCTGGGCGTCCGCCCCGAGAATATCGAGGAAGGCACGGAAGTTCCCGTAGATGTGCAGAACAACGAGAATCTTGGTATGAACACACTGGTTCATGGATATATCGCTGGCGGCGGTCCCAGGATCGTCGCGAAGCTTAAGGGCTGGAAAGAGCTCAAGGCCGGCGATGGTATTTCCTTCTCCTTCAAACGGAAGCATTTCTTCGACAAGGAGACAACAAATGCGATCAGAGGAGGTAAGTGAAGATGGAAAAGAAAAAACCCGGAGCACTGAGCGAACTCTGGCGCAAATTCCTGGTAGCGCTTAAGCGCAGGCCTCAGAACATCGCGCTGGTATCACTGGTAATCACTTTCCTGTTCTACGCGCTTAACCTGATGTATATTTCCGATACAACGGCTAAGATCCAGGGAACCGGAATGGGACTGTGCGGATTCTGCGTAATGCTGTTCTCCATGCTGTCCTTCATGTGCTTTATCAATGCGTTTCCTTATCGCAAAAAGCCCAATGTACCGATGATCGTCCTTATGTTCATCATGTTCGCGATCATTATCGGTGCCGACTATCTGTATCTGCAGCAGATCTACAGCGCTGTTTACCGCCCGGACAACCCGATCGTGGTCACAGTAGCTACGATCTACATTGCATATGCGGAATGGTATCTGAGAATCCATATTATGCTGATGTGCATCACTATCGCGCTGATCGTCCTGCTTCCTGTTTACAGCAAGATGATCCGCAAGATCAAGACTTCGATCGAGGTCGAGGACAACGGCGAGATGGGTGCGATCGATCTTACCGGAGAAGCATGATCCAATCCTTCTGGGCGGAAGCGTCCGGCTCCGGCCGGTGCTTCTGCCCGATTTAGAGCAGAGAGTATGAGTAAGAAAACTGGCAAAAGACAGAACCGTAAACCGGATGTTACCAAAGAGGCAGGGTATTACAGGCTCAAGACACAGGCGGTAAAGGATCTGGTGGAAGCGGATGAGAGCAACTCCCCGGAAGTCAGCGAGGAGGAGCTTAACAAATACCGGTCCGGTCCCAAGATCAAACTTGCGGACGGAGTCAAAATACTTATCCTGAAATTCTGGTTCGCGGGAGCGGTATGTTTCTTCTTTATATGGGGACTGAGCGGATATATGGCGGATATGCTGGATACGCTCTTCGTGACGGCTATCGCCATGGGGATCGTAACAGATCTTCTGACCAATAACGCGATCAGGTTCTTTGAAGCGACACCCGGAGCCAATGACCGCTACATCATGGTCACACATCGCGGTTACTTAAGCTTCTTTTTGAACATACTTTATGCGTTTGTGGTGCTTTTCTTCGTCTACAGTATTTATGCGGTCATCAATTTTACTGTGACCCGGATCACCGGCAACACGGACACGATCCCCCTTGGCGTGGGACCGATCATGTTCGGGCTTTTCTACCTCGCTGTAGATCAGCTGCTGATCAAATGCAAGCATGTAATCACAGATATTGTGAGGAAAGCACAAAAAGTAAATTAAGAGGTTTTGTTATGATAAAGATCCTTTATCTGGGAAGCAGTTCCGTATGCATGGAGCTGCAGAATGACAACCCCTATTACGCACCTGAGGAATATACCGTTTCCATGGGCGGAAGACCTATTCTGCGAAGGAACACGAATGTATTCTCTCTCTTCGAGCTGACGCCGGATACGGAGTACACCGCTGCTGTCGAGTATCAGGGAATCAAGGAAGAGATTTCTTTCAAGACCCGCACGGAGACATGCTGTGTCAGCGTCAAAGATTTCGGCGCAGTCGGCGACGGTGTTCATGAAGACACGGCAGCCATTCAGGCAGCGGTGAATTTCGTGCCTGAGGGCGGCAGGATCTATTTCCCTGCCGGAACTTATCTCACACTTCCGATCGCGCTTAGAAGCCACATCACACTGGAACTGAGCGAGAAAGCGGTCCTTCTGGGATCCACGGAAAGAGAGCGCTACCCTATTTTGGCAGAGGTTGCCAGAGATCCTTTCACAGGACAGGAAACGCCGCTCTCCTCCTTTGAGGGAAATGAGGTTCCGGCCTATATGTCCCTTCTGCACGGCGCTTACGCACGGGACATTACCGTGGTTGGACTTGGCAGGATCGACGGAAACGGACAGAACGGCGACTGGTGGAAAGAGTTTGAAAACTTTCCCGCTATGCGCCCCAGAGCCGTTTTCCTCAATCGCTGTGAAGACGTCACATTCCACGGGGTTACAGTCGCGAACAGTGCGTCTTGGCATATGCACCCGTTCTTCTCGAAGAACATCGGTATGTATGACATGTACATTGAGGCTCCCAAGAACAGCCCCAATACCGACGCGATCGACCCCGAGAGCTGTGATCAGGTCGAGATCATCGGATGCCGTTTCTCGGTGGGAGATGATTGCATCGCTATCAAATCGGGCAAAATAGAGATGGCCCGCAAATACAAGACACCGGCTGATCACCACACGATCCGCAACTGTCTGATGGATTTCGGACACGGAGCGCTGACGCTGGGAAGCGAGCTGGCGGGCGGAATCCGCAACGTGAGTGTAACGAAGTGCCTCTTCCACGCCACAGACCGCGGCCTCCGCATCAAGAGCCGCAGGGGCAGAGGAAAAGACAGTATCATAACAAATGTCGAGTTTGATAATATCCGCATGGACGGGGTGCTGACACCCATCGTCATCAACTTGTGGTACAACTGCTGCGATCCTGACAGATTCACGGAATATGTGTGGTCGAGAGAACACCTGCCCGTGGATGACCGCACACCGCACATGGGAACTTTCTGTTTCCGGAATATGGAGTGCACGGACGCAGAGGCGGCGGCCTGCTATATTGACGGCCTGCCGGAGAGCCCTATTGACAAGGTGATCCTGGAAAACATTTCAATCTCTTTTGCCGAGAACGCCCAGCCGCATGTTCCGGCTATGCAGAATTTTGCAAAAGAGAGATGCAAACTGGGCCTGTATCTGGACAACGTTAAGGAGATCGAGATCCGGAACGTGAAGATGAAGGGCCAGGACGGCGAGATGGTCATCGCGGATCACTATGAAAAGCTAATTACGGAAGGATTTGATCAGGAATGACAGATTACAGCAGAATCGATGCCTATGTGCTGCGCCTGATAGAGGAGTCCACGCCTGAGCGCACCGCCTGGAATCTGGAGAAGATCCGGGAAGGCAAGAAGGTGGAATGGAACTATATTGACGGCTGCATGCTGACGGCACTTATGGAAATGACTTCCATCACGGGAGATGAGAGATATGCTGCTTTCGCGGAAAAGGTCATCGATCATTTTGTGCAGGAAGACGGCAACATTCTGACTCTGAAACCCGAGAAAGCAAATCTTGACGATATCAATGAGGGAAGAGTGCTGTTTGAGCTTTATAAAAAGACGGGAACACAGAAGTACCGCCTTGCTGCAGACCGTCTTATGGAGCAGGTCAAAGCACAGCCCAGAACCTGGGAGGGAAATTTCTGGCACAAAGCCATTTATCCCGATCAGGTGTGGCTCGACGGCATCTATATGGCGCAGCCTTTTTACGCACTGTATGTGAAGAACTTCGGAGACGGAGACTTCTCCGATATAGTGAAGCAGATAAAGACAGTGTATCTGAGAATGCGCTCTAAGGAGAAAGGGCTTTACTTCCACGGCTACGACGCCTCGAAGAAAGCTTTCTGGGCAGATCCGGAAACGGGCTGTTCACAGAACTTCTGGCTCCGCTCTCTGGGATGGTTTGCGGTAGCTCTTGCGGACCTTGCGGACATTCTTCCGGAGGGAGAGAGCAGGGATGAACTTACCGGAATCTTCAAAGAGCTCATGGAGCACATGATCGAATATGCCGACCCGGAGACCGGCCTGTACTGGCAGGTACCTGACCAGCAGGGACGGGAAGGCAATTATCTTGAGACCAGCGGCAGCGCAATGATGGCATATGCCATGCTCAAGGGCGCAAGGCTGGGGATCCTGCCGGAGAAATTTGCCGAGCAGGGAGAGAAAACTTTTAACGGCATCATCGACCGCTACCTGACATTTACCGAGACCGGACTCAATCTCGGCGGGATCTGCCTTGTAGCGGGACTTGGACCTGAGAACAACAGACGCAGAGACGGTTCCTACGCATATTATATCTCTGAGCCTGTTGTAGAGAACGACGCAAAAGGAGTGGCGCCTTTTGTCCTGGCTTATACGGAGATTAAAAGGAAAAAGGGAACTGATTGATGAATGACATCATTTATGTGGGAAGGCATGCGCTGACGCTGCGTGTGTCTGATCATGCGCATGAGAGCTGGGAATTAATATATTGCACGAGTGGTAAAGGCCAGATCAGTTTCGAGGACAGGACGTTTACCTACTATAATGACAGTGTTGTTATTATCCCTCCCATGGTCACTCATTCTAATTGGAGCGATTCGGGATTTACAAACATCCATGTAAACATCGTGGATTCGACCCTCAATTTCAGGGAACCGATCATTTTATCCTGTACCTCCAATGCTTTTCTCAGACAGGCGTTTGAGGCGGCATTCTATTACTATTCAAATAACGGAATCGGCAGAACAACGCTGCTCCCGGTTTATGGCCAGCTGATCGCTTCCACAGCGCACATGCTCTCATCGGACATTTCGCACAGCGATGTGGTCCAGCAGGTCATAAACGACATTTTAAAAAACTATCCCGATGCGGATTACGACCTGAACGCATATCTGCAGAACCTGCCTTTCAGTTTTGAATATCTCAAGAAGATGTTCAAGAATGAAGTGGGAATGACGCCCAGGCAGTTTCTCACAGATAAGAGACTGGAAAACGCGGCCAACAATCTGGCGCTTTCCGGCTGCGGATCCAGCATCTCACAGATCGCAAGGCAGAGCGGGTTTCAGGAGCCCCTGTATTTTTCCCGTCTGTTTAAGAAGAAATACGGCGTCTCGCCGAAAAACTACACACCTGACAAACTGGAACCGCCCACAACGGATTCTGACAGCACAAAGATCATTTTGTAGGCGGCAGCAGACAGGGGCGAAAGAAGCCATCAATGTGTGAGGAGGCAGTAAAATGGCATATTTAACGCTGAAAAACATCAACAAGATCTATCCGAATGGATACCACGCCGTTCACAATTTCAATCTTGATATTGAGAAGGGCGAGTTTATCGTTTTCGTCGGACCTTCCGGATGCGGTAAATCCACGACGCTTCGAATGATCGCAGGCCTTGAGGACATTTCCAACGGCGATTTCCTGATCAACGGGAACAGAGCCAATGAGTGGGGCCCCAGACAGAGAGAGGTGGCGATGGTATTCCAGAGTTACGCTCTGTATCCGCAGATGACGGTCTTTGACAATATTGCATTTGGCCTGACGCTCCAGGGCGTCGATGAAGATGTCATCGAAGAGAAGGTTAATCATACCGCCGCGATCCTGGGCCTGACAGACTATCTAGACCGTCTTCCCAGAGCTCTTTCGGGCGGCCAGAGACAGCGTGTTGCCATCGGCCGCGCCCTCATCAGAAAGGTCGGCGTCTTTTTGATGGACGAGCCGCTCTCCAACCTGGACGCGAAGCAGCGTGTCACGATGCGTTCCGAGATCGCGCAGATCCACAAATCCACCGGAGCTACGACCATCTATGTCACGCATGACCAGACAGAGGCTATGACTCTGGCTGACAGGATCGTAGTTATGAAGGACGGTTATGTGCAGCAGATCGGTACTCCCTATGAGCTGTATTATGATCCGGTAAATGTTTTCGTCGCCGGATTCATCGGCGAGCCTCCGATGAACTTCATCCGCGGCACGGTTACCGGCGGCAAGATCAAGTTCGGTGACAACGAGCTCGACCTTTCCAGGAAACTTGGCAGCAAGATCAAGGATTACGAAGGAAAGCCCATCGTATTCGCGTTCCGTCCTGAGCATATTGAGCTCGGCAAGATTGACGGCGCTTATCAGCTGACCTCCATGGTAGAGCTCACAGAGATGCTCGGCGATAATACCAACGTCTATGTGACGGCAGGCGACGACAAGGCGATCCTTAAGGTCGACCCTCACGACACACCGGAAATCGACGAGCAGATCACATTCTCTATTCCTGTGGAAAGCGTATATCTCTTCGACGGAGAGACAGAGATGGTGATCAAGTAATCAGAGCTTAGGAGGAATTATGGACATTCGTTATTCAGCAAGTCCGAACGATGTAAAAAGGTACACAACAGAGGAACTTCGCAAGGAATTCCTGATCACAGATCTGTATGTACCGGATACTGTAAAGGCAACATATTCTCACGTGGACCGCGTGGTGATCCTGGGAATCATGCCTGTCAGCGAAGAAGTTTCGATCGACAAGGGAATCGACATCTGGCACAACTTCGGAACAGAGTATTTCCTTGAGCGCCGTGAAGCCGGAGTGTTCAATATCGGCGGCAAGGGATATATCGTGGCGGACGGCGTGCGCTATGATATGGGATATGAGGACTGCCTCTATATCACTAAAGGTGTGAAAGAGGTGTATTTCGGAAGTATTGACGGAGCAGATCCTGCCCGTTTCTATCTCGCGTCATATCCTGCACACAAGGCGTGCAAGACGACATTCCTCTCTTTTGACAAGGCGAACCACCGTCCCTGCGGCGATGAGAAGAACGCCAACAAGAGAGTGATCAACCAGTTCATTCATCCCGATGTGCTGGAGACATGCCAGCTTTCCATGGGACTTACCCAGCTGGCTCCCGGCAGTGTCTGGAATACAATGCCCAGCCACACGCACGAGAGAAGAATGGAAGTTTATACATATTTTGAGATTCCTGAGAATGAAGCAGTAATGCACTTCATGGGACAGCCGCAGCAGACAAGAAACATCGTCATGCAGAATTACGAGGCGGTCATCTCCCCTTCCTGGTCGATCCACAGCGGCTGCGGCACCTCCAATTACACCTTTATCTGGGCAATGGGAGGAGAAAACCAGGCTTTTGACGACATGGACAATCTCAAGCCCAATGAATTGAGATAAAGCAACTTATAAAGGACAGGGATCCGCGGCAGGACCCTGGAAAAGGAGGATTTACTATGGATATGAAAGATTTCCGTCTTGACGGCAAAGTAGCGCTGATCACAGGCGCTGTCTATGGTATCGGATTTGCCATTGCAGAGGCTTATGCAGCAGCGGGCGCCAAGATCGTTTTCAACTGCCTCAGTGAAGATGCAAAGGAAAAAGCTCTTGCTTCTTATGCTGAGAAAGGCATTGACGCATTAGGCTATGTGGCAGACGTAACAAAGGAAGATGAAGTCCAGGCTATGATCGCCGATATCGAGGAGAAACTCGGCGGCGTTGACATCCTTGTCAACAACGCAGGCATCATCAAGAGGATCCCTATGTGCGAGATGTCCGCAGCTGATTTCCGCGCGGTTGTCGACGTCGACCTGAACGCTCCTTTCATCGTGTCCAAGGCTGTTATTCCGGGCATGATCAAGAAGGGCCACGGCAAGATCATCAACATCTGCTCTATGATGAGTGAGCTGGGCAGAGAGACCGTTTCCGCTTACGCGGCAGCTAAGGGCGGCCTCAAGATGCTGACCAGAAATATCTGCTCCGAGTACGGTGAGCACAACATCCAGTGCAACGGCATTGGACCCGGCTACATCGCTACTCCTCAGACCGCTCCTCTTCGCGAGAGACAGCCCGATGGATCCAGACATCCTTTCGATCAGTTCATCATCGCCAAGACTCCTGCAGCACGCTGGGGCACAGCTGAAGATCTGCAGGGACCTGCAGTATTCCTGGCTTCCGACGCTTCCAACTTCGTAAACGGCCACATCCTTTACGTTGACGGCGGCATCCTTGCTTACATCGGCAAGCAGCCCGGCTGATCATTTTTGTAAAAGAGTTATGGAGTAGAGTATGAGCCGGCGAAGTGTAAAAATAGCTTATATCGGCGGCGGGTCGAAGGCCTGGGCGAGATCCTTTATGCAGGATCTTGCCCTGGCACCGGATCTGGCCGGCGAAGTTGCGCTCTATGATATCGATGTTCCTGCCGCAGAGCGGAACCGGATCATAGGCACAAAGATACAGGAGAAGGAAGCGGCACTGTCTGATTTTGTGTATACAGTGTCCGCAACATTGGAAGAAGCGCTTGAAGGCGCGGATTTTGTGATCATTTCCATCCTTCCCGGCACTTTTACACAGATGCACACGGATGTACATGCTCCGGAAGAATACGGCATTTTGCAGTCCGTGGGTGACACAGTGGGACCGGGTGGGGTCTTCCGTGCACTGCGGACTGTTCCTGTTTATGAGGAATTTGCTGAGGCGATCCGGAAATGCTGTCCTGACGCGTGGGTGCTGAACCTCACCAATCCTATGAGCATCTGTGTGAAGACGCTGTACCGGTGTTTTCCGCAGATCAAGGCTTTCGGATGCTGCCACGAAGTATTTCACACCCAGGATTTCCTGTGCTGTGTTCTGAAGGAACTGACAGGCATCAAGGTCAAAAGAGAGGATATCTATACGGATGCTTCCGGCATTAACCATTTTACCTGGATCACGGAAGCCCGCTATCAGGATATCGACCTGATGAAGCTGATGCCGGAATTTATGGAACGATATTTTGACACGGGATATTACGAGAACGGACCGGCAGACCAGTGGACGCGCGACACCTTCGCCTACGGAAACAGGGTGAAGATGGATCTCCTTAAGAAGTACGGCGCGCTTGCGGCAGCGGGAGACCGTCACCTGGTGGAATTTGTCGATAACAGCTGGTATCTGAAGGACCGGGAGACTGTGAAGAAATGGCACTTCGGCCTGACCACGGTGGACTGGAGAATCGCCAATCAGGACAGACTGATCCGGGAATCCGTTGAGATGGCGGAGGGCCGCCGGGAAGTGCCGCTGGCACCTTCGGGAGAGGCGCTCGTCGATATGCTGCGCGGCATCATGGGTCTTAAGACAGTGATCACCAATGTCAACCTCCCCAACAGTGGACAGATGCCCGGCCTGCCGGAAGGCAGTATCGTGGAGACAAACTGTATTTTCACCAACGGATTTGTGGATCCTATAGTATCGAAACCGCTCCCCGCGGGAGCTCTCGCGCTGGTGAGAAGAAACAGCGACAATATCGATCTTCTCTCAGAGGGAATAGCGGAGAGAGACGAGAAGAAAATCTTCGCGGCTTTCATAAACCAGCCACTTTGTGCTGGACTTGAATTCGACGAGGCAATACAATTATTTAATAAGATGCGTGTTTCCGGAAAAACAATTTGAGCCAGGTTATAAGGAGACCGCGTCAAAAGGATGTTGCGACAACCCATAGTTTTACAGATCAATGTTAAGTATTTAAGGAGAGACGAATTATGGAAATTCTTAATTATGAAGTACTGGAAAAATCCGGATATGACGGATATATTCTCAAAGATGCTCCCGAGAAGGTTATGCAGTTCGGCGAAGGCAACTTCCTCCGCGCATTCGTAGATTACTGGTTTGACGTATCGAACGAGAAAGCTGACTGGAACGGCAAATGTGTCCTGGTACAGCCTATCAAGCCCGGCCTGGCTGATATGATCAACAAGCAGGAAGGCCTTTACACTCTGTATCTTCGCGGCCGCGAGAACGGCGAGAAGGTCGACAGAAAGAGAGTTATCTCCTCTGTCTCCAGATGCCTTAACCCCTATGAGGAGGAAGGCTTCAAGGCTATGATGGAACTGGCAGTCTCCGATGATCTCGAGTACATCGTATCCAACACGACAGAGGCAGGAATTGTCTATGATCCCTCCTGCAAGTTCGAGGACAAGCCCGCGAACTCCTTCCCCGGCAAGCTTACCCAGGTGCTTTATGAGCGCTTCAAGGCAGGCAAGAGCGGCCTCGTCATCCTCTCCTGCGAGCTGATCGACAACAACGGCAAAGAGCTTCAGAAGTGTGTGAACCAGTACATCGACCAGTGGGAACTTGGCGATGATTTCAAGAAATATGTAAATGAGGACTGCACATTCTGCTCGACCCTGGTCGACAGGATCGTTCCCGGCCGTATCCGCGACGCGGAAGAAGTGGCCCGCCTCGAAGAGATCAACGGCTATTCAGATCCGCTGCTGGTCGTCGGCGAAGTCTTCGGCGTATGGAATATCGAAGGCCCGGCATGGCTGGAGGAGAAACTCCCCTTCAAGAGAGCCGGCGTCAACTGCATCGTGGTGCCGGATGTAACGCCTTACAAGAAGAGGAAAGTCCGCATTCTGAACGGCGCGCACACAGGCTTCGTTCTGGGCGCATATCTTGCAGGCTTCAGCATTGTGCGTGAGTGCATGGAGAACGCAACAGTTCTCGGCTTCATGAACAAGATGCTCTATGACGAAGTTATCCCGACTCTGCCTTTGGACAAGAATGACCTGATGAACTTCGCGCAGGCTGTTCAGGACAGATTCAATAACCCCTTCGTCAACCACGAGCTGATGAGCATCTCTCTCAACTCCACATCCAAGTGGAGAGCAAGATGCTTCCCGAGCTTCGCTGAGTATGTTGAGAAGTACGGCAAACTTCCTGCATGCCTGACGACGAGCTTTGCGGCCTATATCGCGTTCTATTCCAGCAACATCCAGGAGCTGACGGATGCGGGCCTTGTCTGCAAGGATCCTCAGGGAAGAACTTACACAATTTCCGACGATCGCTGGGTACTGGAATTCTACTATGATCACAAGGATGACGATGCAGCGACACTGACACACGCTGTCATGACCAACGAGCAGATGTGGGGCGAAGACCTCACCAAGATCGAAGGCTTCGAGGCTGAGGTCGCAAGAATCCTTGGCGAGATCCGCAAGGACGGCGCTCTGAAAGCTTATGCTGCATGCCTTTAATTGTTAATCTGCAAGGCTGTGCAAAATATTGCACCCGGAAATGAGAGGTAACCATGCCTATATTTATTCAGATCAACGACATTGATAATGTAGCAGTTGCCCTCCATCCCGCGCCCGCAGGCACCGCTTTCGGCGGTGCCGCAGCGGTGGAGGAGATCCCGCAGGGCCACAAGATGGCTCTTAAGGACATCGCAAAAGGCGACATGATCATGAAATACGGCCTGCCCATCGGGCACGCCACCAAGGATATCAAAGCCGGCCAGTGGGTTCACACCCACAACATGATGACCAACCTCAAGGGCGAGGTGGAGTACACCTATGACCCCGCTGTTCCCTGCGTCGTACCGCTTAAGCCCAAGACCTTCATGGGTTACAGGAGAAAAGACGGAAGAGCGGCGATCCGCAATGAGATCTGGATCATCCCTACCGTCGGCTGTGTCAACGATGTTGCCAAGACTCTGGTCCGCGACAATCAGGACCTGGTCAAGGGAAGCATCGACGGACTGTACACATTTACCCATCCCTTCGGATGCTCCCAGACCGGTCATGACCACGCGCAGACCAGAAGACTTCTGGCGGCGCTGTGCAGACATCCCAATGCGGGCGCTGTTCTGGTACTGCACCTTGGATGTGAGAACCTGACACACGATCAGTTTGTGACAGAACTTGGCGATTATGATCCCGACAGGGTGAAATTCCTTACCTGCCAGCAGGTCGAGGATGAACTGGAGGCGGGCAGCGCGCTCCTTAAAGAGCTCGCGGAGTACGCTTCCCAGTTTAAGCGCGAAGAGATGCCTGTCAGCGAGCTGGTGGTCGGCATGAAGTGCGGCGGATCCGACGGTCTGTCCGGCATCACAGCCAACCCTACAGTCGGAAGATTCTCCGACCTCATGACCGCTATGGGCGGCACTACGATCCTTACGGAAGTGCCCGAAATGTTCGGCGCGGAGAACTTCCTGATGAGCCGCTGCGTGAACAACGAAGTCTTCGAGAAGGCCTCCAGCATGCTCAACGGCTTCAAGGATTACTTCATCAGCCACAACGAAGTTGTCTATGACAATCCCAGCCCCGGCAACAAGCAGGGCGGCATCACCACTCTCGAGGACAAGTCCTGCGGATGCGTCCAGAAGGGCGGCAGAGCTCCGATCATGGATGTCATTAACTACGGCGAGCAGGTGAAGACCAAAGGCCTGAACCTTCTGTACGGTCCCGGCAACGATCTGGTGTCCTGCACAGCCCTTACGGCAGCGGGATGCAACCTGATCCTGTTCACAACCGGCAGAGGAACACCTTTCGGAGCTCCTGTACCGACGATGAAGATCGCCACCAACACTCCTCTCGCGACGAAGAAGGCCAACTGGATCGACTTCAACGCAGGCGTTGTCGCTGACGGCGTCAAGACTCTCGACGAGGCAGGCGCGGATCTTCTTGATCTTGTCTGCGAAGTTGCTTCCGGCAAACTGACCAGCACAGAGCGCAAGGGATTCAGAGAGATCTCGATCTTCAAGGACGGCGTAGTGCTGTAAAGCGAATGTGAACCTGACAATGGTACAGATCACGACTTAAGTACGCAGGCGCGCGCATCTGAAGATTATGGCGAAGATGCGCGCGCCGCTCTGATAGGTATGTATTGTCAGTTTAGTTTATAAAGAAGGATGATCTATCGAAGTGAGTGCTCACCAAAAGGATGAAGAATTCAGGAACTTCTCTCTGAGCGCACATCCGCTGCGGCTGCTCATTACAGTATGCGGGCCGCTGGCCATTTATCAGGCATTTCAACAGATATTTACGATTCTCGACACTATTATGGCCGCGCATGTGAGCGCGGATGCGGTATCCGCCATTGCGGTTCTCGCCCAGATCACGCTGATGATCCAGGCAGTGGGAACAGGTCTTGCGGTCGGCGGATGCATTAAGATCTCAGAGGCATATGGACAGGGTGATTATGATCTGGTTCAAAAGAGGACCAGCACGCTGTATGCCATGGCGGTGCTGTTAAGCGTTCTGCTGGCAGTCACCATGATCCCTTTTGCCAAGCCGTTCCTGCGGCTTTTAAGGACCCCGGAGGATCTGATCACGGTAGGAGTTGGGTATTTCCGTCTCCAGATGCTCAATCTGATCGTGAGTTTCTTTAATACGGTGTTTATCGCTGTGGAGAGAAGCCGCGGGCACAGCAAGCGGATCATGTACCTTAATCTGGGAGTGATCGCCGTTAAGCTGAGTTTGTCCGGATTATTTGTCTATATTTTGAAATCCGGCGTCATCATGATCGCGGTCGCGACATTGTGCAGTCAGCTGGTTCTTCTGGTCTACGCGCTGTCGCACATGCCTTCCGACGAGGGAGCCTTCCGCTTCACGCCGTCAGCGGTGCAGTTCAAGGCAAAGATCCTGATGCCTGTATTTAAGCTGTCATTACCTGTGACGGCAGAGAAAATGCTGTTTGCCGCGGGAAAAGTTACTGTCAATTCCATGGCCGGCATTTACGGCAAACTTACGGCGGGCGCGCTGGGGGTCTCCAACAATATCGGAGGACTGACGACGAACTGGCATTCCGGAATGCTGGATGGCGCTTCCTCTGTCATCAGCCAGAACCGCGGCGCGGGCAAATACCGCAGGACGGAGAGGCTGTTCTACTGGCTTTTATTTATCGATGTGATGATCGGCGTGATCGGACTTGCCGCGGTCAATTTCTCGCTGCCTTACCTGGCACAGATCTTCGCGCAGTCCAGGGAGCAGTTTGACCAGTCCTTCTGCGATATGATCATTTCTATTCACCGCTGGGAGATGCTCGGATACATAACACTCGGCATTAATTCTGCATGCAATGCGCTGATGCTCGGTTACGGGTATGCGGAGAGGACGATGCTGCTGAACATGGCCAGGGTGTTCGTGTTCAGGATCCCTGTCCTGTGGTATCTGCAGAATTATACACAGATGGGATCGGAGGCGGTCGGCGTGACAATGATGGTCAGCAATATTGCGACCGGAATATGCTCCGCGCTTGTCGTGATCCCGGTGATCAGGAAGATCCGCAGATTGTCGGTAGAATATGAAAAATGACCAGCGCCCCTGAATATAAACAAAACATATGCAGGGCGCCGGGTTAATCAAAATTTTCAGGAGGTGAGCGTATGCAGCTTGGAATTCGTCTGCACGATATCCACACAGGTCTTGGGCCGGAATTCCAGACAATGGAGAGACGGGCCGTGACGGCGAGAGAAGAAGGGTTTACCTGCGTTCATCTCGCTTATTCTAAGGTGATCAAAGGTTATACATTTGATGACTGCGCCCTGACAGAGGGCCTGGCAAAATATACCAGGAGAGTATTTGAAGGTCAGGGCCTGGACGTAGCTGTCCTTGGCTGCTATCTGAATCTGGCCCATCCGGATCCGGATAAGCTTAAGGAGATCCAGAGCAGGTACTACGGGCACCTTCGCGTGGCATCCCTTCTGGGGGCGGGCGTTGTGGGAACCGAGACGGGCGCGCCCAACGCACAGTACAAGATGGACGCCAATACGCACTCCGAGGAGGCGCTCGATTCCTTCATCCGCGGCCTGGAACCTGTCGTCGAGAGAGCCGAGAAATGCGGCGTGACCATGGCCATCGAGCCCGTATGGAAGCATATCGTGTACAGCCCCGACAGGGCGGTCAAAGTGCTGGAGGCCATTCCGAGCCCCAACCTGCGGATCATCTTCGACCCGGTAAATATTCTGTATCCCGGGAATCTCGATGAGCGCGACAAGGTGATCGGAGAGGCCATGGAGAAGCTTTGTGACCGCATTGCGGTAGTGCATTTAAAGGACTGTGTCCCCAGCGGGGACGACCTCAAGAGCATCGCGGCGGGAACAGGCGTCATGGATTACACGGAGATCCTCCGGTTCATAAAGGCGAGGAAGCCGTATATCCACACAACGCTGGAAAACACCACCGACGAGAACGCGGTGAGTTCCAGAAAATTCCTGCAGGAGCTCTACGACAGTCTTTAACGGTGCGGGTCCCGGTCTGCGGCAGGGACAAAGAACATAGCACAAAGGAGGAGAATT
>Ga0256404_1004249_pt1 | contig 27390 bp, 22 predicted proteins | sample RumenRJG_01DNA_FD_185990 | JGI IMG/M metagenome (GOLD analysis project Ga0256404, IMG submission 185990) | Bovine rumen microbial communities from Lethbridge, Alberta, Canada - RJG_01 | ecosystem: Host-associated > Mammals > Digestive system > Stomach > Rumen | place: Canada: Alberta | collected...
CACATGCTGAAACAAGCCACAGTATCTCCCAGAGCTTCCAGCCGCTAAGTTCATCCCTGATAATTCGTTTTAGCAAAATACTGCCTCCTTAAATTTATGCATTCGCTGCTTTCCTGCAAAGCTCCAGTATCCATTCCTTCCGCGCGATCACATCCAGCCACTCCGTCGGAATCCGTCGCGCCGTGTAGTACAGACCGGCCAGTCCTCCTGCGATCGCCGCCACGGTATCAGTATCTGAACCGAGATTCACCGCCGCAAGCTCGCACTCCTCGTAGCTATCGTTCGTCAAAAGACACCATACCGCCGCTTCAATCGAATCAACCACATACCCGGAGCTCCGGATCTCATTTCGAGACGCCGTACCGAAATCATCGAGATCCCTAAGCCGCACAAAATGCACCAGCTCCTTTGTATATTCAGGTTTCGGATCATAGAACCGAAACCCAGTATCGAGTCCATTCTGCAGCATCGCTTTTAAACCTTCCTTTCGTCCATCAGCCTTCGCATCCAGAATCTCCCGTGCCATGAAGTAGTACAGTCCGCATGCGATGCAGCTTCTCAGATGGGCATGTGTCAGTGCCGACGCCTCATGGATATGCTCCAATGCCTCTGCCTCGGACATCCTCCCTTCCCGTTCTTCTCTATACATGTACAGTACAAACGGCATGATCCGCATTAGCGATCCATTACCATTTTCATATTCCGTCCTGGTCCCACAGCTGTGTACATCCATCCCACTGGCATAATTCTCGATGGATTTCATACAGCTCCCGCCGACGTCAAAGGTTCTACCCCACGGCGTGTAATCACCATGCAGAAACCATCCCTCGAATCTCTTCATCACATCATCAAAATCCAGCTTCCCGCTGCCAAGACTGTCCAGAGCCGCCAGCGTCATGCTCGAATCATCCGACCACGACCCCGCCGGCAGATGAAATGTTCCGAATCCCCGCATATCCCGAACCGGATCTGCATCCCGTTCGCTCCGATCGCAGAACTCAATCGGCACACCCAGTGCATCCCCAGTAACAACACCTAATATTCCGTCAACCCAATAATTTCTATCCATCTCTGTCATGATCTTTGCTCCTCTCCGATTCCTTTTTTGTTACACCTATAGAGTAGCAGAATCCCCAGACGATTTGGTCAACTCCGAGTTGACATTTACATAACCGAAAATTCGCAGCCTTCAGACGATCTACCCTAAACGTAAAAGAGCACCGGAACCCTCAAAAGTCCCTGTGCCCCATACCGGATATTTCAGAAGAAATCCATTGAAGCATTCCAATGCTGTCGACAGCGCCACATCCTTCGGGAATCCGTAATGCCCTGCCGAGATCAGTGGAAACGCAATGCTCTTACACTGTAGCGACGCGGCCAGCTCCATCGACCGGACATAGCAGCTCTTCAATGTCTCCACCTCGCGGCTCTTCCCGTCGATCCACACCGGACCCACCGTATGAATGATAACTTTAGCCTGCAGCTTAAACGCCGGCGTTGCCTTCGCATCTCCGCGTGCAATGTTTCCGATCTTCACACGCTCCCGCAGCAGCTCCGTCTCTCCCGCCGCCTCATAAATATCCGAATCCTCCCCATCCCCGATCACCGGATACGGATTCGCCGTATTAACGATGGCATCCGCTTTCATTTTGACGATATCATTTTGAACGATCTTAAAGGACATGCCCGTCTTGCCTCCATAGTAACTATCTACATTTTCTGGGCAACTTTTAAAAGCACTTCAAAAGCTGCATCAGCATCTTCCTTCGTGAAATTCAAACGATCAATCCCTGCATCCGACAGAAGATCTGCCCCATAATCAGTAAAATAATTGGGATATGATTCAGAAAGCTCAGCCACCTGTTCACGAAATTCTACCTGCTTATCTTTTTCCAGACCGGCAAAATACTCTGTCAACTCATCATAGAAAACATCTTCGGTCATTTTACTTTCCTTATAGGTTTCCATAAAATCATTGATTGCAATACATGCTTTCAAAGAGCTGCCAGCTGTTCCACTCTGGTAAGAAACAATTGGCTCAAGAATTTTAGACACTTCTTCCCTGGTAACTATGCTGATTTCCACTCCGTCATTCTTGTTGGTTTCTACAGCTTCAGAAGCAATATCAGACATCATCTGCTCTTCTGTTGTCTCTTCAATAGTCGCGCTTGAGACTGCTGGATTCTTTATATTGCACGATGTAAGCAAAATATCAAGCATAATAATCGTAACTATAAAAATATTCCTTTTCATATTTCAGATATTTTCAAGTTCCTTTAATCGCAGATAATCCTCAATATCAAAGTCCGTAAATGGAACGTCCGGTGCCCATAGTGGATGCCGTGGATTCCCGACTTTTGTCAACGGCCCTCTTTTAACCCAGCTTCCATTAAACCCTAGCTCATAAATAGCCTTTAGCTCTGTCAGAAGATACTTCCGTAGACCAATCATATTTCCCCAGGCTGCCCAGACTGTGTATTCCTGATCAGCCAGATATTTCTTCAGTTTCTCAAGAATTAACAGATTTCTCCGCACAAGAATTGGATTTTCTTCTATATCGAGATCCTTTGGCTTCGAGGCTCTCTTAGGATAAATATTGATGATCAGCCAGCCGTCATAGGGCGTATCAGAATCATTAACAATTGCTTCTATTTCTCTCGTCGTCGGATCTAGTTTGATCTTACTCCTGTCATTTACATTCTGCGATCCAGCCGTGCTTGGGTTAATGCCTACACATAGCAAAGTATGCCTTTTGCCCAGTCTCCCCAGCACATAACGTTCATTCTCATCATCGCCAATATTGATCCATCCGGCAGGTGTATCCACATGATTTAGAGCATTGAGGCTATCCTTATTCACCACTGAATCTATGATGAATTTTTCGCGCACTTCATCCGAATTACGTAGATTCTGATCAAATACAGCCGTATCAATTCTACCTGCTAATTCATCTATAAAATTCATCTCTGACCTTATGCAATCCTGCGTTCAGCATCTCTGCCGAATGGGCTCATCAAAGTATCCCAAGCTTCTCCAGCTGCGCCCTTGCATCTTTGGCACCATTCTGTGAAGGCGGCATCATCCCGCAAAGCTCCCGCACACCCCGTTCAAAATCAGCCAGCACGCTGTCCATGTCAACGTAAATCTTCTCTACTTCCATGATCCGATCCTTTCTCAAACTTCTTCGCTGGCATTCTTAACGATATCCACATGCAGCGAGTACAAGCCGCTGATATAATTTCTTTCTCTTAGATATTTGCAGTTTTATGACTGAAACAGAATCATTTTTTTGATTTGCATGAATCTACAAATTGTTTGATCTTCTCAAGCATGCTTTCATGGCCTTTATAAACTGGCAATGTAAAAATCTCCTTATGAGCATGTGAATACACAAACTGCACTTCATGTGTACAATCATTCATTAAAGCTTCTTGTTCTGTAGCATGCCTTGCAAAATCATATAAATAATCGAAGAAGCTTTGGATCTTTTCTTCTTCAACCGGGATTGCCTGAAGATGTTCTTGTTCTTTTGAACCTACCTTCATACGATATGTAGAAATTCCATGTCGGTTCATTTCTATAATATCCTTAATAGCAGGCCTTGATTCAGTTACAATGATTTCTTTCTCGATGACCTTTACGAAAATAATCTTATTAACTGAATATTCCATGATAGACACCTTCAGCTCTTTCTTTAAACAAATACCTGATAATTATTCTTTTTGATCTCACTCGCTGTATGTGGTTCATATACCGCATGACAATACGGGCATTCAACACGGCCTTTCTTACACCCTTGTTTGCTCACATCCTCACCACAGACTTTGCAATAAAGAATCTGCCCGACGTTAAAATGCTTCAAAGGCTGTTCATGCATTAAACGCTTAGCTTCATCGATACAAACTTTTCTATGTTTGTCCGCTTCCTCTGCACCTTCTTCATCTATGGTACGAGAATTTTCTTTCAACCGTTTAGCATCTTCCCACGTCTCTGCATAATAAGCGCAGTGACTAGACCCAGGGCATGTTTTTCCAAAATACATTGACTCACGGGCACCGCATAGCTTTGAGCCAGTATAGTAATGCACACATCTAGATCTATGCCGCCTTGGATCATCTTCCTTTTTCTTAGCAAATCCAACGTGCCAAGGTGTATCGGGTAACCGCGACGAACGAGAATCTTTCATAGCCAATCTCCAGAATTTATACAAATACTCTTTGAACTATTTTGCTAATGCTTCCTTCAGCTTCTCATACTCTTCGTCTGACAAGGTAATTCCTTTGCCCATTTTCTCATGTGCCGGATCCCATTCGCGAATGTCATATTTTGCCGGTTTTCCATTCCATGAGACCTTGTTTAATTCCTTTGTCCATCCACTTGAATATGTACCAAGTACTGCAATGCTCTCAATGATATCAAATTTAAATTCTGCCATTTCTTTATACACTCCTTTCGAATTGAAAATATCCATCAGACCATGTTACATAGTTAGAATAATCTTTTCCACCATAATACTTAATGCCATCCAACCCACACATCTTACAGCATTCCGCAACAAAGCATGGAATTAGATATACTCGCGGGAACCTTTCATTTTCACTATCGTTTCGATCCATCCTGATATATTTTAAGAAAGTGTTATAGCCACGCATTGATTTGCTCGAAAGATCCAATAATTTCACAGATCGATTAGGACGTATCATTATAGTTTGAATTTCTTTTTCTTCTTTATCAATTTTGGTCATATGCTTGGCAACTTCATTAATTGCTCCATTTTGGGTCTCAGCAAAATAAAAGTGCGCTTGTCCTTCATGGTTATATCTTCCAGGAAAAGGAATTCCATATGGTGCTTTTTTCATTTCATCCCAAACATATGGTGCTGTATCTTTGCTACGAACTCTAGAATGAAAATAATGATCCTTATCAAAGTCTATAACATTTCGTAAAGATTGGATAAAATTCAAAATTTTTTGTCCGACTGGATTATCCAGGGCAAGCATAGGAGTATCAAATAAATAAGACATAAAATCCATCAACTCACAAGCCGAAAAAACTTCTTCAGATTCATTGTCCGTTATACTTTGAAACCCGGATATACTGTTTAGTTCAACCACATTAGCCTTTGAATTTGAATTTTCTAAATCTACAAACTTTCTTTTTTCAGTATCATATACAAGATTCGGTTCCGATTGAATACGAATAGCACAGGATTTATTTAACTCCTGAATAGTTGTAAGCAATCCAATTGGTGGCTGTAATTCGCTTCTTACTTGATCTAAAATGGGAGAGATTTTTAGATATGAAATATCTGGCATTGCAATAGTTTTTACGCTAATTGCAGATTGTATAGCCTGTACAACTCCTTGAAAGTTGCACTGTGCAAATGTAGCTGTGATATCACTTATCATTTGCGTCTGTTTCGATAGTTGTGAGGCGATAGCCATCGATGCTTGCATTTTAGCCAAATCAAATGCAGTTCCCTCTATGCCCTGAAATAAATTAGCCGAAAGATATCGAGTATTTAGTGTTTCTGCGATTTCATCACTCAGCTTATAAAAAGCATCGTTTTGAGTTATAGAATCCAAAAGATTGTGCCTCAATGTATCGTACTGCGAATTTATCGTAGCTGCTTTGACTGCATTCTTCATTGTATCAATCGCATCAAAATTAATTGATTCCAAAAGTCTTCTTTGTGGTTCATACATCTGTGATACAGCAGAAGCAATAGCGTCGAATGGATACTCTTTTGCCATAAATTCCTCACTTATTTTAAAGCCACCGTAATCTCATTTCCAAAGGTACTATAAACAAAATCATCATCCATCTGAATCTGCTCTCTCGAAACCTGGTAATCAAACGGAAAAAGTGCCTTAAAATCCCCTAACTGCTCTACTGTTCTATAGCTGCTCTGACTGCATTGCATCAATGTAAATAGCATATAGTCAACAACATCAGGTTTGGAAATTTTTGTCTTTTGTATATTGTATACACCGGTCTTTACTTGTTTTATCGCTCCCATATCTTTAATTGTCTGCAAGAGTTTTGCCGATGAATGTAGTATTGCCGCACGTTCACCATATTCATCATAAAGTTTCTGACGTATCTGTGCTGTTGTAAACTTATCTTCATAGACAGCGAGTTTTCCTATAATAGTTGTGATATCCATAAAAACAGGAAAAACAGAAAGCATTTCACACCAATGAATTGACATCCGATATTCAGGATATTTTTTTATTAACTGGAGTCCTTTCTCCTTGATTTTTTTCGAAGTCGGATTCTCATAAACCCAGATATTCATAAGAAGTTCTCTTGTCTTCCGGATATTTGTCGGACTTGTAATTTCAAAAGCAAGATACTCGTTCAATTGATTCTTGATTTCTGCTTCACTAAACCCTTCTTCAACAAATTCCACGACTTTATTTAGCCATGGCATTTTTAAATTTCTTGATAGACCGATCATTTTAGCCATTATTCTCTACCGCCTTTATTTTTATAAATGGAACAACTACTTCATCTAGTGTAATGCCTCCATGGCTCATTACCATATCACCCGGTGGATCCAGTGATTCGCCAGCTTCACAAAGAAGATAGCTATTATCTTCTGGAAGATAGTATCCCGGAAATTCAAACATATGATGCTTATCCTGAATGGCCATCTTATTTGCAAAATCTTTCAGAACAATCATCCTATGACTTCGGGTTTCAGTTTCTACACCAGTTCCTACCATCTTTCCAATGCCTATACACTCCGTATTGCCATGATCAGCCGTTATATAAACGTCGAAACCCTTATGAAGTAATCTTTCTGTCAATTCTCTTAGCTGCTTTCCCTTAGAAAGTTCAGTATCTCCATAAAACATGGATTTTCGACCATGCTGCGCACTATGGACCATTTCATCGCAATCCATTATGATGACTGCAACGCAACGAGCAAGACTACTTGGATCTGCTCCATAATCTCTAAGATAAGCAATCTGTACTTCATTAAAACCAAGCTCTTTAGCCGCGGAAACAAATTCTTCCTTTTCTTTATCCTGCTTCCACGGATGTATCAATTTCACAGGGTTTTTATTACCCAAAAGGCTCTGCCTAGAAATCGATGTGATTGTTGGAATCATTGCCATTGCAGCAGAACGATGAAGCTTCATACCCTTAAAAGACGTTGATATCACATCCCAGTCAAACTCGCTCATTCCGTCCATGACAATAATGGCAAATTTACTGCTCTGATCACACATATATTCCATGGCTCTGCTTACAAGTACTGGTGTATCAGGGTTATTTTCAAGATAAAGCTTCCCATACTCTGTAAGAACATATTTCTTGAAATATGTATTTAATAAAGATGTATCGAGCGAGAATTCATATTTGCAGGCTAAGGCATCAATCCTAGCCTTCTTTTCAGCGATATCAAACCATTTCCGATACCCCGGATCAGCTTCTGCCTCATTCAATGCAGCCTTGAATATTTTTCTTGCAAGCTGCTCTACATTATCTTTTGAATAAACACACTTTTGTAAAAACGTATCCGTTTTTTGATAATCATCTAAATCGTCAAAATTATGTTCATACGCTTCACTAAGAAGATCCAAGTCGACTCCCTTATCAGAAAGAATTGCATTTTCATTCAGTTTTGGAAACAAACCTTTAAGAGAAACTCTATATGGGCTCAATCTCCGATACACATCATATGGTACAAACTGATCTCCTTTGGCGATAACAGCTATTTTATCTGCTGGATCCTTGAGCTTGTCGTAATCCTCAAGACGAAAGCTTAGATCATCTTTATAAACAATAACGTCAAAGCCCTTCTCGGAAAAACAACTACTGTAATGAACTCTTTGCTCTAATCCTTCATCATCCAGTAATAAAATTTTGGACTGCCAGGGTGCCCCTGATTTTTCAAAGATAAATTCGTTGATCATTTGATTTACCCTTCAAGTCTACACATAAACATCAGATTAAAATCAGGATACAGTTTCTGTCCTTGCTGGTATTCCTTTTCAATCTGCTCTTCTTCTTTCTTTAAGCCTTTTAGTCGTGCAATACGAATATTATCAATGCCTACATGCTCGGCAGCTTCCGTACGAAGTGTCAAAGCATACTTATGCTTTCGATAATCTTCTTCATTCTTCTTCAGCTGTTTGTCCTTCAACGTAACAAAAGTATCATAAGCAAAGTCCATACTCTTTTTCTCTAGAGAAGCATAAATATCGCTATTTACATTTTCTGTCGTTCCGACATGTAACTTAGAATGCACATCTAGGAATACATCCATAATTCGACGGCCAGCCATAGGTCTTAAGATAAAATCATCGTTAATAAAAACAGGCAAAATCTGTTTGGCGCTTCCTTCTTCGGATACTGAAAGATCCCATAACATAAAGTAACCAGCTTCATTTGGGAAATTATCTATGGAAACGGTCAGCATTGGAGAAAAGCGATCTTGTCTGATTGTGGCTTTTAAATGTTCTGTGAAAATACCATCGCTAATAGAAAGTCTGTCAAGGATCAGTTTAGGCTCTTCACCCTTCCAGGCTTCATAGTAAGCGACAGTTCTCTGCATTGCCTTATCAAGATCAAAATTCGATTCACTACCCACTAGCTTTGTAAGGTCTTTTTCCTCCCGAATGATATTCTTATATTTCTTTGCATTCTCAACCTGCTGTTTCATTTCAGATTCAACAGGATAGAGATTTCTTTCAATATTATGTGGATGCGCAATAGAATGCATATACACATCCGTATAGTCTACTTCCGCCGCTTCACTATCCAAAACATCAGAGTATTTGTCTACTCCCATTTCCTTCAGGATTACGGAAAGTTTTTCTTCCAAAACTTCACGAACTCGATTCTCGACTGTATCTTTAACGATGAAATTATAAATCTCAACATCGCGTTTCTGACCGATACGGTCAACACGTCCACATCTCTGTTCAATTTTCATCGGATTCCATGGGAGATCGTAATTAATGATAATATTCGAAAACTGAAGGTTTAAGCCCTCTCCACCGGCATCGGTCGATATAAAAATGCTGCACTTTTCACGAAACTCCCTCAGTGCATCATTCCGTTCGTCAATACTCATCTGCCCATTCAGGATAGAAACGGTATACCCTTTTTTTGTCAGAATATTTTTCAGATACTCTTGTGTGGCAACAAATTCTGTAAAGATAATAATTTTTTGATTTGAATCTTCACCAAGCAATTGATCAAGAATATCAGTGAGCTCTTCGATTTTCACGTCGGGATATTGTAATTCCGCCTGCTTCGCCGTTTCGAGAATAAACTGCAACTGTTGTATTTCTTCATTCATGTCAAGAGAAATTGCTTCAAGTGCATCCTCGGAACCATCCTCAATATCAAGCTCTGAAAGCTCTTCTTCGGATAGACTGGCTAATTTTGTTGCCTGGCGAAGAAGAACGTCTAGTCTTCTCGATAAACTTTGCTTAATGGCTGCTGTTGAACTTGTGACCATCCTTTGCATGATGATAAGGAGGAAAATAAGACACATATTCTTCTTACGATTTCGCAGCGCCTTATCATACGTTTCAGATACATAATGAGAGACCTCCTCATAGAGATCTCTTTGCAAAGAATGTCTAAAATCCCAAGTAAGTTCGACCAGATGTGTATTTCGGTTCTTGAATAAGAGATTTCCGTTATTATCAATGGCTTCTCTTTTTTCTGTTCGAATCAGGAATGGTGCCACCTGCTCTTTAACGATAGACTTTGCATTTGGAAATGCGTTCTCATCCAAAAGTCGAACAAGCCGAAGAAATGGATCCGTCTTTCCGTTATGAGGAGTAGCCGTAAGAAGTAATAAATATGGGCTAGCTTGAGACAATAGATAGCCAAGCTTGTATCTTGCCACCTCGCCTGAAGAGCCGGCAACTCTATGTGCCTCATCAATAATGATTAAATCCCAGCCGCTATCAATGACTGAGTATATTCGTTCTTTGTTGTAAGCTTCAACCTGTTCTGCTGTCCATCCGGCATGTTTTTCCAATGGTTTAATTGAATCCATTGGAGAGATTACCTGATCAAATTGTCCATAAACATCCTCATTATCTGTGATTCGTCGAATCGCATCATAATCAGATGGTAAAATGACTTGAAACTTTTCATGAAATTTTTCTTTCATTTCAGCAGACCACTGCGTAACAAGCCCTGTTGGACATACAACAAGGACTCGCTTGACAAGTCCTCTAGTTTTTAACTCCTTAATGATCAGTCCAGCTTCAATGGTTTTACCAAGACCAACTTCATCCGCTAGAATATAACGAACATTGTTATTTGACATTGCTCGATTAAGTACATGAAGCTGATGAGGCAACGGAATAATACCATCAGAAATAGACGATAAAATCCCTGTTGCCGTCTCATTCTTTATCTTTGCTAATAATGTCACATAACGAAGATAATTCTCATCATAGGCAGTACTACCAGCATCCTTTTTTAGCTGTTCTTCATCCGCACGGTAGATTGCACCACTTACCGGATTAAACACCTTATAAGTGGTGTATCCCCATGCTTCATTTCTTTCAAGTACACGAACATTTACTGATTTACTTGTGTCGTAGACAATATCTCCCACTTCGATCATAATTATGTCTTCCTCGGTGGATTTCTATATATTAATGTGGTATTCGGTAGCAACTTTCGAAAATCTCTTTACAAAAGATAAGTTTACACTTATACTTCTTCCAAGTGGATCCTCGCTAGATAAAAAGGTGTCTGTTGAAGGCGCTGCATTTTGACGGTGTGGTATCACGGTGGAAAGGGGTCATCTGTACGGTGTCTGCTGAAGGCGCTTTAGTCAGAGGGCTCTTTTTGTTTTCCAAATTTCCCCATATTTAAGACAATCATAAATCTTAATCAATCTTTTTATGTTGCTTTTCACATTGGTCTTACAATGCAAAAGATAATTTGCATCCTCGCCAAATAAACTTTTGAGCACCATTTCAAGCTCATCAACATCAATTTGATCTTCTTTCAGTAAAGCCATAAGCCAAGTTGCTTTCCATACATCTTTTGATTCATTATCCCAAATGCCCTTAATAGAATGATAATCGCCCAAGGATTTTCTATTTTTTCTCAGAGATGCACTGATAATTTCATCAAAGGTCTGTGTTTTTGTCTGTGCTATCGCATAAGGATGATCTTTCTTTGCATTTACAAGGAATTTATAGAATGGCAATTTGTTTGAATTCTGCTTATTCAAATTTTCAAAACTATAATCCAAAAGTTCATCTGCAGTATACTGAAGATCTCCAAGAATTAAATTCCGATACCAGTCATCGCTACTAATACCGCTTAACCCTCTAATCCCAAATTCAGATGCCTTTCCTATGGATATAACAAGATCTTCATCTTTAACTCTTTCATCATCAAGTTCAGCAACTCTAAGAAACCCTGTAGTTTCACTAGTCATGACATAAGAATATATTTCCTCTTTGAAGCGTCTTAACAATCGAACTGGAAGTTTGGATTTTTTATTACGCAATGCCTTGTATAGAAGAGAAAAATCTGAAAGTACAATCTTCGTAAGATTAAGCTGAGCATTATCAATCATTATCGTATATGGCGTTACAACAGATCCAGTCGCTTTTGCATCATATTCTATAAAAACGAATCGATTCTCAAGCGTTTTTAATTGATCACATGTAAGACAATGCACAATAGAACTTAATATTTTCTGAATATTGCTATCCGAAATAGAATATCCCATAAAGATAATTGGATACTCCATAAATATGGTCATTAGCTTTGCTGCAAGATATTTGGCATCATCATCAAATTGTTTATAATCCTTAGAATTAATTACAATGCTATCTGGTTCATCAACTGAGCCATGAATCTTATAGATTTCAGCAATGCCTTGTATAGCAGAAAAAATAAGCTGCTTTTGCCCAATATATCTTTTAAATGATGGAATTGTGTTCTCTAAAAATACATCATAATTGGTTGTAATAACGCCAGATATCGATTTAGCTGATATTTCCTTAAGCAGTTCGATTTCCCCACGATACCTCTCGTCGATTAAAGATAACGACTTTAGGTATTCCGATATCTCCACCTTAAAAGGACTGACTCCATTCTTTACACAAGAAAGAGCCTGAGCGTTGGTTGTACGAATAGAAGGATCCTGATACCATTTATCATCATAATCTTTCTGGATCAACGTCGCTATTTCTGGCATTATATCTGTTTCTTCAATTTCCTTTGCCATGCTTACATAGGCGTTATAAGCAAACTCATCCTTCGAAATCACTTCGGCAAAATGTCGAAGTAATTCCTCCCAGGATGGCAAGCCAAGATATCTTCTCGTCATTCCTGATCCAACAAATAAATATGGCGTTGTAGGGAACATCTCAATAACATTGTCAATCGTCATAATATTTCCTCATAGCCGACTCAGACTAATATCATAATACATGAGCAGGTTAGGATCTTCCTGAATCGTCTGCTCTGGAAGTCTCTCTGCTACTGCCACTATGTTCTTATAATCTTTTTCTTTCCAAAGCTTTGCAAAACCCGCCCGAATAGCTTCTGAACGGAATGTCTTTATCTTTCCTTTTGTCTGAAAATACCCTTCGAAATCTTTGAGAAGGCTCTTTTCGCGAAGTTTAGCTACATCACCAGCCTTAGTGATATCAGGAACATACCATTTATCTTCATCATCTTGCAAAAAGTTCTCCTTTAATAAATCCTTTAACTCAGGTATTTCTTCAGAACGAAGCTGATGCAGTTCTTGTAAATATTTCGGTTGTAGGTCTTGATAAGTTTGTGGAGTATTTAACTGGTAATTCAACCACTGAATAGCCCCCTTCTCATCCTGTATTGCAAAAGCCATCTGCACATTTTCTAGTTCCATTATTGAACGTTTTTTATCATATTCATTGACTTGATTAGGAAGAAAATACATTCCATCTCGTTTTAAAAAATGTTCATCTAATCCTTTATAAAAATCTGCAGCATTTATCGGGACAGCTAATCCATGCATAATGTGGTATGCAACCATACGATCAAAAAGTAAAAAGCCTTCTCGTTCGGGAATAATATCTATCTTACCATCATAATCAGAATCAATTACTACTGGTAAATTTTCCAAATGTTGCTGTACAAAGCTCCATACTGTTTCTTCAGAACCTGCTTTTTCTATGAATTTTCTTTCGAATTGTTCCTTGGGCTTATAAACAGAGATAACGAGATCCTGTTTTACTGCACTATTATTGTTAACCTGCTTAAAACTACCCTGCTTTTTATCTAACGTTCGTACATCCGCAACTATGAAACCTGCTCTATTTAAACTTTCCTGTATTGCTGTCCAAACGCTATTTTTGGAATTATGAAATTCTACAGTCATCCATCTATTAGGTTTTAATAATCTGTAGCAAGTTTTAAAACATTCTGTCATTAACTGTTGATATTCTACTAAACCTTTATGTTGACTTTTATTAATTATCGCCTCATCAGAATTGTTTGTAATAATCTTTAACCATGATTCCCAAATAAAGCTTAATTCTGAATAGTTTAAATTATCTCCAAATGGCGGATCAGTAAAAATGTAATCCACTGATGAATCTGGAATATTAGGCAAATCAGATAAGCTACCAGTATTTATTATTACATTATCTCCTGTTGGAATTTCATATTTTTGTTTGAGAATATCCTCTAATTTCTTTTCATATAGTAAAAGGACATTACGTTCAAACTGTAAAGATGGTATATACAATGTACCACTTAAGTTACCAGTACCTCCGAACCTGAATCTATTTGTTTTATTCGCTCTCTGTAGAGATGCAGTAAATGCAAACATTAGTTCATCTTTAAAAGGTGATTCTTGAATTTCATGATACAATTCAGCTAAGATTAAATTATTTCTTTTTGTGCAGAAATCATGAACATTTGTAATCCCGAATTTATCATTTCTTCGACTTTCAGTACCAACGCACATACGATCGTTGGCATACCAATAAGATGAAGTCATAGAATCGATTTTTTCAATATTTTTAAAATCATATTCATCTGGCTTCTTATTATATTTTGTTCCACCATAAGTATAATTAATAAGAATAGGCGCAATTTTAGCAATGCTTCGTGTCTCTTGTAATGATTCATCGAAATAGACATCCATTGCTCTATCACAGTCCTTTTTTTCTAGAGAAGAACCACAAGATGGGCACAAAAAAGTTTCTTTTATTTCTCGCTTATTAAAATCTACAGTTTCTTCTCCAAAAATTATTTCTTTTCCACAATGAGGACATATAAGTACATCTGACCAAATTGTATAATTGATTTCACCAACATTATTTTTATTGAAAAGGGAGAGTTCGTTACCTACATGGCGTGTGCTATACACCCAGCCCATTTTATTTCTTACTGATTCGATTATTCTTTGACCTTCTTTAGCTAAAGCCGCAGTATCTACTGTCGAATTATAATGATGCGAAATAAATGTGGCAATTGGAGACAAATCATTTAAAATAGCAAATCTTCTTCCAAGTTCATACTTCTTTCCACTATCAAAAATAATATGCTCGTTGCATTTCTGAGCTGCGACTCCAGTCATGCCGGTACCACAAAAACCATCAAATACAATATCTCCAGGTTTAGTGTAATGTAAAATATATCTCATTATTGCCTTATATGGCACTTTTGTATGATAGCTATGTGCATTATAAATTGGATCATTTTTACCTTCACTTACATCAGATGCAAAAGGTTCGCAGTGATATGTATCTTTTTGTTCATTATACGCATGACCATGCTCACTGATAAAATCTTTAATAAAAGGATTCGGGCATGCCGTATAATATGGTGCATCCGAAAGAGCAATAATATCATCATCATTACCAATTGGGAATCCTTCAATATCTCTTACCTTATCAATGTCTTCTCTGGTGAGTTTCCTTTTCTCCATTTTAATTCTCGCTTTCCTGACGCTTTACTACAATTCTAAGCTTGCTAGGATCTTTTCCTTCAATATAGCTGTGCACAAGAGATTTAATCTTTGCTTCAAATGTTTCTACATCACATGGACCAATTTCATCTAATTTTGATACAAGTTCATCTGTATCAATTACCACCGGCTCAAATCCCTTTAAAAGATCCTGAATACTCTTGACAAAGAAATCATCGACCTTAGCAGGAAGACTTTTGTTCTTAACAAAAGTGTCAATTACTTCCCGTTGTTTGGATTTGAGGAATTTCTTTTGCTCAAGCACAATTGGATCGCCAATTGTATTTAGCAAAGTTCCTGTCCATTCAATAAGCAAATCCGATATGCGGGTTTCCAGATTATTCAACTGTCCAAAAACATTCTTTTCCTTACTTCCAAGTTTATAATGGCAATGAGGACATTCTGGTTCTTTTTTCAGTTCCTCCAGCGTTAATTCATAACAAGGCCTGAGACTTGTAAGGTCCTGCTCAATTGCCTGGAACTTAGCGGTAGATAAAATATCGATATTACGAAGCTTCCGGAGATTTGCTAATGCAGTACTTTCAAGAAGCTCACCGCGTCGTTTTTCATCACTGATACCAAGTCTCTTTTTCTTATGTTCATCAAAATAAAAATCAATATATTTGCTCTTTACCTTCTCTAAACTTGATTCAACCTTTCTTGCCGCTGTTTCTCCTTTGATCCCTTCACGAATACTATCCCGAATATTTCTGAAATCGGATTTAGCTTCATCAATCTGATTTTTCAAATCTTCATTGATCTCTACATATTCAATCTTAGAAATATAGTCAACTTCATCATGGCACTCGTTTTTGAATGTTATATATTCCGGTATTGTCATCAAAATTGAAATTTGCTTGCCAATTTCATCGACTTCCTGCATAGAATGTTTGAAGTTATTAAGCTTTGCCGGTGTATTATACTTAGCACCATAATTCACGAACTCATCTTTTACAGCATTACATGCTTTACGCATCATTATGATATCTGTTCCATTAGCCATTGGCTCTCCCCACAGATCAAAGCCATTGTCAAGTTTTGACCCATTAGATACTGCCATGTTGGAGAGTTGCGATGCTGTTTTTAAAAGCTCAGAAACTGCTTTGTCTCGATCATTCGGATTATCCAAATATGCTGGATTGATATTCAAAATCTCAAATAAACGTTTAAGTTCTGCCACAGACATTTCGGCAGGCTTTGAAAGATATTTGAATTCATAAAAACTGCTCTCACCAATCTTCGGTATTTGATCAAGATTTCCTGCCGAAATTTGTGTATTATTGTTCAGCGTAATTACAGCATAGCCAGCGTAAACCATAGATAAGAAAATAATCGGCGTAAAGAGATATGGTATCTTGAATTCCTTATCGATCTGCCAATCATTAAACTGATTTTCAAACAAATCGCTATAGTTCATAACTCCATGTGCGGGTAATGCCTTTAATTTTTCAATATAGAATTGTGCATACTTTGATCCTTCTGGACGAATCTTTTCTCCATCCAAAATGCCAAATGTCTTCAAGAGTGCAACTGCAACCTGGCTGTTTTTCCTTCCTCCAATGTAATCCATTGCAGCCGCGGCATCTTCAGCCATATTCTTTCTTGTAACATTTGTTTGAAATACAGGAAATTTAGGATACTTTTCTCTAAAGCAGTCATCTAGGCAAATAGATGCCGCCATATCGATAGTATCCTTAAAGGTATTGTTCTTATTGTAGCTACCTTTCAGAACTTCAATCAACTGCTGGCGCTTAAGTTTATATACAACATCAAAACAAGTATTCTTATTTTCGCTGAGATATTTGATTAGCTTTTTACGGAACATTCCTGACTTATTGAGATAGGCTTCCTTATCTTTTCCTTCGCTAGTCTCAGCCATTTCGCAGGATGCTGCATACATTTTCATGTTGTCATTGAATTCATCTACCGGTTTGAAGTAGAAATATACTTCATCAGAAAGGTCGTTTGGAGCTACTGGTTCATTTACATACGGTGGCATGATATGGATATAGAAATCCCTTTCCGGCTGTGCCGTACTTCGTTCTCCCGGAAGACCTAAGAACAGATATCCTTCTCTGAAGAAATTATGGCTCTTCCAATTAAGATCATACTCATAAATTTCAAATCCTGGAACATACTGCCTTTCTTCCCATTCAAGGCAAGCATACACAATCTTATAAAAATATCGATTGAGTTCGCCCGGTGCTAGAATGGATGCCTTTTGCTTGATCTTTTCGTCATAATCAATAACTTTATTGACGTCGATATAATACTGACCATTTGCATCATTTTCGATTATAAACTGACCTGAAACAGTGGTCATTATATCTCGTAGTGTAGCTTTAATAATTCCAAGTAAAAATTCCGAATCTTGTTCCGGCATCGGAAGAAATAGGCAAAGATCATCTTTTAGATTCTCAGCTGTCAAGCCATTTTGAATATCAAGTCCATTTGTCGTAAGTCTATGCACGCTTAGTGCATAGATAATCTGAATAGCTAACGGCTTATAAATATCCTTCGGGAAGGATCTATTGATAATCTCTTCCAATTGACTGCTGGCATTTACAACACGGCTAATAGTCGGATCGCTCTTTAAGAGTCCATTATTCTTTATAGCGGGCCAGTAATTGTCAAATGAAATAATGCCAGGTGCATCACTTGGCACATCTGTATCGAAGATGTCACGAATTGTAGTGGAGATGTTCTTTAGAATATGTCTGTTTTCAATGAGATAAACTTTGTTAAATACATCAATATAAGCAGGATGAATAGGAAACAGATCAACAAACTGTTCCATTCTTGAAGACATTCCCGCATAGAGATTCGAGAATTTTTCCAAATGTTCGCGTATCATTGCCTTCTGTTCGGGAGTTTTTTTCAAAATTCTCTCGGAAACAACATAGGCAGTATCCTCTTTCGTAATTACAAGCTGTGTAAAACGATCACTAACATGCTTAAGAGTTTCTGAGACAAAACTGAATCTTGGATTATCAAAGATTTTTTCCTGTACACCAAAGATTACACGAAGTTTAGACTTTGAGCACATTTCACCAAGTGCACGAAGGAATTCTAGATCCAATACAATCTGGCGCTCGTTTCGGCTTGTCAGATAACTTAGGAATTCATCCACAACAATCAGATAACCTTTATCCGGATATTTTTCAGAAAAAGCCATCATCATATCTTTGATGAGCTTCTTATTATCCTTTACTGTATCAAAATCCGGAACTTCAAAATGTATTCCTTTATTTGCAAAATCTTCTTCAATAAAGCCAAACAATATTTCGCGTAGGCTCATGGTTACACCGCCAATTTCAATGCGAATGACTTCGAATTTGCCCGCAATGCATTGCATTTCATCCGCAAATTTCTTATTTTGAAGATACTGCAAATTATCCGCATCGGATGCTACAGCAGAAATAACACTCATGAGGTGAGATTTACCGGTTCCATAATTACCAACAATTAATACGCCATGATTATCGACTACATGATCCATTTGAAGCTGATCAATCACCGGTGCCTTCATGTTCTCAGCCATCTGATCACTCATAACATATGTCTTTACATATTCTCTAGCTTTATCTGCATCGGCAGCTGTTGTTAACTGGATGACATCCTCTATCGGATTAAAACTGATCAAATCTCTGTACTTCATTGAAATCCCCCTTGTTTTTATATGATGACTGTCACATCATAATTATTGATATCGTAAATTTTATAATCTGGACGCCCTTCCACAGCGTAAATTAGTCTTCCATCTTCATATGTTCCTGGCCACAATACTGAAAATGAATTAGCTTTGCAGGCTGAAATAAGCATTGTAAGAACATCTATTTTATATTGTGGATTAAATACGGCATCAAATTCACAAATCGTAGAATCAGTCGGAAGCTCCTGTACAATTTTTTGCAGTATGGATTGTAACCGAATAGCTCTAAATTTTGGAGAGACCGGTTGCAAGGCCTTCGCCAAAGGAGCGTTTATTGAAATTGCATTGTTCTCAAGCTCTTTTCCCGAATGTACATAAATTATTGGACGCAAAATGCCATCTTGATCTAACATAAAATAGTCCGCTTTAATAATCATTCCCATAAGACATCTCCATATCTATGACTTACAGCGATACTTCTTCATTGGGAATAAAATCCATAATATCCCCTACATTACAGTCTAGGCATTTACAAACCTTCATGAGAACCTCCATACTGACAGGTTCGCCTTTTGAAAGTTTCGTTACAGATGCCCAACTAATACCAGCTAAGGCTTGAAGATCCTTTTTCTTCATATCCTTATCGATCATCATCTTCCAAAGTTTCTTGTAGCTTACTTTCATGGGTTCCATTGCATTCCTCCAGCCATTTGGCCATGTGAAATTACCATATTTACAGCCCATTTAAGTTTACCATATTAGCATATTTCTAACAACAAAAATCTTCAGATTCGCTCGAATTTTCTGCACCATTAACTTGTATTTTCTTGACTTTATTTAAAGCAGCGATCATATGGAGAAAGATCAAAGCATAGCTCATCGATCTGTTCCGCTGATAAATCTTCTCTCTGCAATATTGATATCATCTCTTCCTGTCGCGGTTGTCCAAGTGTCAATCGATATAGTGCAAGTACATTGATGAGCCTGTTATATTTCGTCCTGTCCTGGCTGAAGGGATACATCGGCACTATTCGTTCGATCTGGTATCTGAACGGATAGTTATCCGGCAGACACCAGTAAGGGACAATCTCAGAGGCATTCTGGCCATATTCCTTGCGGGTTTTAGCAAACTTTTCCTTCCAGTCATAACCAGGCACATTTGCTGCTACGTTCTGGCGGATTGCATGGCAGAGATACCGGTTTACACGGCCTTCCCGCTGCTCAATATCAATCGGATTACTCGGCAGATTCCAATGCATTACCTTTCTACAGTACAGATGAAAATCAAGTCCTTCCTGTCCGACTGAAGTCGTCGCAAGTACGAACGGTCTGAAGGGCGAGTTAAAAGCTTTTCTCACACCATTGACACGCTGGATCATTGTTTCGCTTACCTTCGCATCAAAATACCCTGCCGCAAAATGCACACGAAGTCTAGGTGGGTGGTTCATCGGCTGTGCCGAGAAGCTTGCTTTATAGAATTCCCGCGAGTTATACGGAAGATTCGCCGTCTGTAGAAACGATTCTTCGATTGCTTTGACAAATTCTGCTCCATCAAGCTCTAAAGCAAATTTATATTCATCAAGCATCGACTGGAAGTTTCCGTCCACGCAATAGCTGAAAACCTGCTCATAATGCCGTTCTTCCTCGTTACCTTCCTCATTCTGGTAGATGGCATTCATGATGCTGCGGGATTCCGGACGGTTGAACATGCTGACAAAGCTCTTATCACAGCAGTCCTTTGCCATACAGAATCTCTGTTCTCTATCGCTGATATCATTTAGTGCACGATACAGGCAGATCGCCGACGAACCGATTGCCATATTGACGAGAATATCGATGTCCTCATCAAGTGGATATCGTTCCGGAAGCTCCGTAGATCTTCCATCCATAAACTTAAGGAGTGCAAGGAGTCTGTTGGCACCCATCGTTCCGTGTGGCAGATTATATTTTAAGAGCTTATCCTGAAGGTCAGTCTCTATGCTTTCCCTTACACGCATCCTTACATCGTTAATATGGAAATTGTAGAATCTCTCACCATCATATTTACTTGCGAGCCAATCAGATGGGTAATCCACAAGTTCTCTTTGCTCACGGATAAGGAATCTCGTCTTTCCTCGTTTGCTTTTGTTCTTCTTCGGATTTTCATCATCCTCAAAATCTGCTTCCTCCGGCAGGGCATAGTATGTCTGCTGTTCGACACTCTTATGGATGATCCTACGGTTCACAAGACGTTCTGATTCATAGGATGTGAGCGTAGAAATAACTCGCGGCACCATCTCCCAGCTGGAGAATACCAGTGTTTTTGAATACCCTTTACTCTTTTCGAAAAGGCTATCTTCTCCGCAATCATAGTATGGATTTGATGGCGGAATCCATAGTAGCAGCTCCGGTGAACCGGCATTGTCCTTTCCGGTATTAAAGACCTCACGGAACAAGCTCCGGAGTCTGGCATTGGCATTCGGAAGCTCCCTATAGTCATTGATATCCGAGCGTTTCAAGAATGCGATCGACATCTCGTTGGTTAGCTTGGTCCGCTCATCCGGAGAGATGCCACCTTTGGAACCATCAAGAAAATCATCTATTTTGTCCTTCACTTTATAATTCATGAAAGACATAAGAAATGGAGCTGATTTCACATAATCAATCGGGAAATTTCCGTATCCCATCGCCTGCATGGTTTTCTGCATTTCGATATAGGATGTAATGTCTTCTTTAGACAGATCAGAAAGCGGCATTTCTTTGGCTTTTTCCGTACTGATAATGCCCGAATCTCTTCTTTCTGTGCGGCAGACATAGTTATAGAGTGCACTCTCTGCCTCTCTTTTCGAAGCAATGAGCACACTAAGATCTTCTGTCGTTATTTCCGAAAGATGCTTCGTATAATCGTCCCAGACTCTATGGAATGCTTTGTTGTCTTCCTTATCCGCAGCAAGGAAGTCCATCACCCGCATGAAGCCTTCGAGATGTGATTCTTCTCCATCCGCAAGCTCTGCAAGTGTTGAATATGGTTTATACGGTGTCGCTGATAGCAAGAGAACGTAGCTCTTGGAATTTCCCTTTAGAAACTTTCTTGAGAGCATCGCTTCGTCGCTCTGATCATTGTCATCGATCTCAATCAGATCTCTAAATCGCTGAAATTCATCCATGATGACGAGATCCGGATTCAACATCTGAAGACTGATCGTCGCAAAGACAAAGCGGATCCGATTGATCAGTCTCTTCTGATCAATCCATGGAATGATATGATCGATTCTCGCGTCATCCTTGATAGTAGCTCTATTACGGCGGATCTTTCGGCAAACAGATTTCAGATCAGACCTTAGCTTCTCATTCATATGTTCCTCGAGAAGCTCCTTCATTCTACGGAGATAATCTTTTCGATTCTTCAGATTATTGATTCTCTGTCTTTCATCCTCTATTCTCTTCGGCCAGCTTTCCTTTACGCCGATAAAATAGGTTCGCATAAAGATGGATAATTCTTCAGAATACCCTCCCGGAACATTACACATATCCATCAAAAGATATGCCAGTGCCCTTTCATAGCCGGTACCGACGCCTGAGCGCATCTGGAAGGATGTTGCCGGTGTCATCGGAATAAGCCGGACATTACCTCTTGTCTCTGACTCTGCAAGCATAAGATGCTGCATAGAAAGTCTGCCTTCTGAAATGCGGACACGGTTTTCTTCAGGAATGCCCAGTTTACTACAGTTCTGTTCCGCGATGCCAGCATTGGAGCAGATATACACCACATCATATTGCTGATCACCGCTTTCTCTCCGAAGCTTTCCTGTCTTCTCCACAACTGTTTTTGCCACAATGGTCTTGCCAAGTCCGACTTCATCTGCAAGCAGAACGCGGTTATGTTGTGTCTTAAAAAGTTCAATGATTCGATTTGCGGTCGCTTCCTGAAAATCCTTAGCTATCATTTCTTTCCTTTCGATTCCTGTCTTGCAGCCTGAATAAACAAATCCAGCAGCTGACTGAATTCCGGGCCAACGATGTCAGCATTGATATGTTGGGATACTTCCTTCATCGATTCAAAACGTTCCGGATTCTCTGCGGCAACTCGAAGCATCCGTTCATAAATATCCGGCTCGGTGGTAAAGCCATAACCGGTGCTGGCTTCCGTCGGTTCTCCTTCCTGCATCAGGTAATCTTCATAGCTCACGGTGTCATAAAAGTCCTCATCCAGAAGGTAGCGCATATAGGTTAAAAATCGCGGACGATTGCTGACGATATCATTGAGGATTGCATCCTCCCGTTCCTGTATAGGCATGCCCGTAACTTCGAGACGCACCAGACATTCTGCGTTTTCTTTTCTCAGGATGAACATGTTACTTAGGGCATCCAACAGAACTTCCTGAAACTCTACAGTTTCCTGAAGCGGTGCTGTTTTCGTCTTTACGTAAAATGGTCGTATCGTGACATCTGGAAATGCTTTAGTTGCTGTGATCCTGATGGAGTAGCTATTATTCTCCTTCTTTATTTCTGCACCTTCAAGACTGTAGACTTCTTCACGAAAATCTGCATGCTCAGGCTCCGGAACAAGATCAGTAGCAGAGAAAGACTGAAGCTTCATAAATGGACTTTCGTCCTTTGGAATAAAATCCAGCTTAAAGCTCTGATAGCTCATAAAATTCGGTTTATAAGAAAGCTCCAGCAAAAACTCGACATTATTCTGGTAAGCATTGTAAGAGGCATTCAGCGATCCCAGCCACAGCTTATGCGGTTCTCCATGTTTCTCCGTATAATAGACCTTCGCATGAATATCCCGATGAACATTTCCGTAGTAATCATTGTTTTCTAGAGCATCGTTCGATGTGAGAAGCGGCTCAACCACATATACTCCATCGCCTCCATTTTTATAGAATGCCCTATATATTTTCTCTGTGAGGGATGCTTCTCTCGTGATCAGGCACCGATATGAAGGTCCCTGATCTTCCTGGCCAAGAAAGTCATAGAGGATATCTCTGATCACACTCTCAGAAAGGAATGGTGATACAACGAACAAAGAACGGCAATCTCTGAAAAGCTCTCTTGGCGCTTTAACCGATTCCTTTGCCCGGATCCTTTGAATGCCGTTTTCAGACCTCCCATAAATTCCGAACGGATGAAACGCATAATCCTTAAAGCAATCCTGCAAATCAAATTGAGATACATGCATAAGATTCCGAATCAGCGCATCATAGTGCTTTTCCACAGGATCGAACTGCGAAACAAAACGCAGAAGATCAGCAAGCGGCTGGTTCTTCGGATTCACGTCCTCTCCTACATCTCCGGACATCTCAACGGCAACATCCATGCTCTGATCAAAGGTCAAATTCCGGCTTAGTGCAATGACCTTGATCTTATATTTTTGCTGCGTTCTGCCGCCTTCGAGAACCGTCTTATGAAACTGAAGCACCCATACCTTCGGATGAAAATTCTATTTGTAATTTGGCATCCGGACTTCATGAATCGAATCCTCCAGCAGCGCATACAATCTACTCTCGGCTGCCGGCACCTTGATGCAGCCGGCATTACAGAAGATGGAAAGATTTTTACCGGTCCGCCTGATTGCCTCGAGAACATAAAGCGGATTTTTTCTCTCCCCGGCACTCATATCTCCATGCATGCCAAGACAGAGAGGTATTCCCATCAATGCCTCCATATCAAGGGTGTATGTCATCCCTACTGCCTGATCCAATTCATACTCCGGACCCATAGTTAAAAGCTCGCTATAATTCACCCGGTTTGTATTCTGATCAAAACGCCTTCTAGCCATCCTATTTACCAAGCCCCTTCAAAATGTCCTCAATGATAGTCTGTGCTGTACCATGCCGATAATTCATTGGTACGGTTTGAATCGGTGAATATTCGAAATCCCTCCCAATTTTCGCGTTCTGTCGTTTACAAAACCGTTCCCGTGCCTGTATGATCTGTCTCTCCTTCTCGGACGGTTCATCAAATTTATTCTCCATTACCGCAGCTTCAAAATCAGAGAGGAAGCTCCTAAGCGATATCTTATAATATTCATGTCCCTGAACCAGCCTGATGATCTCCTCCCGATGTGGAAGTCCCTTATATTCTGCCTTCCAGTCCTTATAATTCTGCAGAATACCTTCCTTATTTTCCGGAGTCGCGTACTCGCCACCATTTTCAAAGAAGAGATGATTGTAAACTATATATGCACCATAAACGAAATCAGCGAACTCAACGGCAAGCTGAAGATTATGCTTAAGCTCTTCTGGCATATCGGTATCAGGGATATCCTCCAGCGCAATGCCTTTAAATGATCTCTTTGCACTAAGGCAATAGCTCATGAGTGTGTTTTTCATGACAGGCACACGCAGAAACTGTTCGCAAAGATAGATTGCCTCTTGTTTTGTTAAATCCAATGTCGCATGATTCATAAAATCATCAATGGTCTGATTACAGGGTGCATTAAACAGAATCAGACTGTTTCTATTGGCATCAGCATCATCTCCACCATCGTCAGCTGATTCTGTCTTGATTTCTACATTCTGCATTTTTCGGTTATACGATGCGACAGCATTGCAGGCATCGTCAAAGGACATATTCGGATAACAGAGAATCTCAGTCGTCCGTAAAGCACTCCAATAAATCCTTGTCGGCTTCATCTTTACTGGCTGTGCCGATCGTCCTCCAATGATTCCTCTCTGCTTCTTTCCGGTCTCCTCATCAGGCGTAAACCTTAAATTCTGAGCAATCTTGTCCTGGTCAGAATTTATCAGGTGTCGTACTTCAGATCCGGATTTTAGTCTACTGTTCATAGCCTTTTTGAAAAGCTCAGGAATCAAAATATAGTACTTTGCCCTCGTCTGAAGCACAGAAGTACCCGGGTAAAGAAGATCCGATATCCGATCTCTTACAACACCGACACCAAGCTCATCCAGAGACCAGGTATCACCCAACATCTTCAGCAGCTCTTTAATTGTTCCTCTCTCATCTTCCGAATAATCAACCCAGCCAAGCTGCATATACACTCCTTATCTACTAGTGCTACTTATTTCATTGGCATCGGTACTGCGGTGCTCTTCTGTAGACATTTGATCGTCTCGATGGTGCTCATCACCTGATACTTGATCACATAGATGGCATCATTGTATTCAAGAAAATGCTCTTTGATGTAGTCGAATAGGTCATAGCCATATTTTTCAGTTTCCTTGATATACGCGGCGAGCTTGTCCGTCTCGAAGGATCCGGCCATGGTGGAGACATTGTTGCAGCGGTCCAGGGCCTTCACAATAGCCGCCTTCGGATTCAGCTTGATGGCTGCATAATATTTGTCATCATAACCAGGATCATGCTTGTGCGCCTGATCCTTCGTAAGAAGTGCGACGATCTTCTGCACGTTCTCGGAGAATGGCAATTCCTCTGGCTTTACATCGCAGTCTTCACAGACATCATGAAGCATGATTGATGTTAGGACTTCATCATCCCGGATCCCAAGCGCATGCGCGTGGCATGCCATCATAAGCGGATGAAGAATATATGGAACCTTCTCCTTCGCCTCTCTCCCAAGGTACAGATTCGGGTCTCGGTAGACATCAGCATGCTTTTCTTTCGCATAGCTGAGTGCCTCGAAGAACTGACTCAAATGCTCTTGAATCGCAATGGTCTTGAGCCTCGTAAATATATGCTCTTCATCAAACATCTTTTCCCGGATCAGCCAGTCCGGTGTCGTCACACCGTTATAGAGCCAACCGACCGTCGTCCCAAGTGCCTCCGCTATCCTCGGAAGCTGTGTGGAATCCGGAATCGCAGGATTATCTTCCTTCACCCAGCTGCCAATCGTCTGTCTCGTGAAGCCAAGCTTATCCGCAAGATCACCCTGCTTGAGCCCCAGCTCCTTCATCCGTTTCTTGATGTTCTTGCCGATGTTCCGATAACTCTCTTCGCTCATCTTGCTCCCTCCTGCATCGCGATACCTCCAGCATCTCGATACCTCCCGGTTTCCCGATCTGTTTCTTACAATACGACTATATACCGGATTATATATGTCGGCAAGACGATGCGGAATTGCAGAAGATGTTAGGTTGGCTTGACATCTATTGCAGAATTTTCGGTTTCTTTTAGAAATCAATCAAGTATATTCCGATGCTAATCTGCTTGAAGCTGCCCTTCTCTTCGATCTTCGCGATTCGCGCGATCAGGAGCTTGCCTGCGTCGAGAAGTCTTGCGAAGACGATATTGTCTTTTTCCGGAACATATCCGAGCTTTTTACCGGACTCTGTGAGGATCATGATTGCATTATCATCGAACTTGTTCTTCTCCCGGCGAAGAGTGAGTTTATCATCAACCTTTATTTCATCAAGCACAGCCGAGTCCTGCAGATGTGTTGTGCCTGCAACAAAGGAATCAAAGAGATGAATCTCTCTTTGGAGCGGCTTGATGATCTCGCCAAGATCATGGTTCTGTGTGAGGGAAACGACGCCCTCCTTCCGAATGCTTATTTCATTTGCCATACGATTTTCCTTTCCAAAGAATTAGGTTCTTCATCTATTGACTCTTTGTTCCGTTTCACGTCATGTTCCAGACAATTCTGACGCCATTCTTCAAGAGTCCATCAATCGTATCATCCAGCTCCTTTTCGTATTCCACGTAGTTTTTCTTCTCGTCTTCCAGTGCCTTCTTCTGTTCTGCGACAGCTTCGGGATCTTCGAGAAGGTACTTATACTGATACGGATCTGTTTCCATGATGTGCGTGATCTCTTCCTCGATCCGCTTGATTTTATCCTGGATATCCGGGATCTCGATCTCCATGTTCCCG
>Ga0256404_1004250_pt1 | contig 27387 bp, 28 predicted proteins | sample RumenRJG_01DNA_FD_185990 | JGI IMG/M metagenome (GOLD analysis project Ga0256404, IMG submission 185990) | Bovine rumen microbial communities from Lethbridge, Alberta, Canada - RJG_01 | ecosystem: Host-associated > Mammals > Digestive system > Stomach > Rumen | place: Canada: Alberta | collected...
ACGAAGTATACAAGGAAGGAAGTTTTCCTTCTGCAATCATCACCAAAAAGATGGCTGCATAAAATTCGTTATTTTTCAGACAAACTGTCTGGACAAAGGGCTTAGCTTAAAGTGCCGCACATGTTTATACAAATGATTTATATCAAGGCTTATCAAATGGATATTTTAAAAAAATAGACCAAAAAGAAAATCATATAGAAGTTTTGACATCAAGAACATTTAAAAGTTTTTTAGATGGTAAAAATATTGACAATCCAATTTATTCTTTATTCAATAAATTTAATTCTAAGTTTGATTTTGGAAAATGGATTTATGCTAACGATGCTATTTCTGAAATGAAAGAAAATGATTGGTATCAATGGAAAGGAGCTGAATGGCCAGGATGGTTTCTTGAATATAAATTTTCATGTTTTATTATTGCAGAAAATTGTCAAGGCGAAATGATTTATATTGGAAACATAAAAGATAAAAATCAGAAATTACTTGATTTTGACTTATTCTTTCCTCATGCAAATTATTATGGAGATTTAAAGGCCAGCGATATTGATAAAAATGAAGCTCCTGGGAATGATCAAGAGAATGTGTTGCAAGCCATAAATAAATATGAAAAATTATGGTATGTAATTTATGAGCATAAAACAGAAAAAGACAGTTTCCATGGTAATGAGATGGCAATAAAACGGATGAATTTGCTTGGAAAAACATACAAAAGTGGTGATGAAATATCTTATGCAAAAAAAATGAAACATTCGGTTGAGTTTTTACAAATGAAAATATTTGAACTCAATAGAATAAATCTGAATGAAACATTATCAGTTTTTAATCAAGGGCATCAACCTAGTGGAGAAAAAAGAAAACCAAAGTTTTTAATTAATAAAAAAAATATTGAGAATTTTATAGTTTACTCATATAAATATAAGAAAAAGGTTGAATATAAAATGCAGCAAGATTATGGAATTAAAAAAATTGCATCTCCAAAATCAAATTATAAAGTTTAGTTTATGTTTTCTTTTTTTTAAATAAAAGTTTCAGAAAATCTTAACGACAAAGCTCTGCGTTTATAATGCCTGCCTGCACAGAACAGATTGAAAACATCAGCTATGCGAGCGCGGATTATATTCACTGTTCGGGCAATGCGGAAAAGTCCTGGCACACAAAATACATGGAATCCTTCTTTATACAAAAATGGTAATGGAACACGCCACAAAAAAGGACAATAAGCTGATTAAGCAGCTTGCAGCGGCGATTGAAGGAAATTGCTAAGATATTTTCTTCAAACAAAATCAATAGAATCTTCCCCATTCACGTGCTATAATAGCCCTATGAATCTTGAAAACGACAAGACAGAATATATTGTGGCTTTTGTCAGCGAATTCGCAAAAAAATATAATCTTTCCGCAAAAGAGGCTTTTAATTATCTTGACCGCTTTAAGGCTGTGGATTTTTTAGAGCGGCTGTGTATGCGTTTTCATTTTTCCATGACTGTTCCGCAGGCTCTGCGTGTTGTGTATAATTCAAAAACTTACAAGAAGCTCATAAATCCCAGGACCGGGCTTTATTTTCAAAGCCCGCTTTATGTCTACGACTTTCTGAAAAACGAAGTTCTTACCGGAAAATTATCATAGCCTCCTCATGATTTTAAATTCCTGCATCCCATTCTGTCTGTACTTGTTTCCCAGTTTTGCTGTATAAGCGCCCCAGATAGACTGTGCTTATGCCCCAGACAAACTGTATAGCCGCCCCAGTTTGTCTGGGCTTGCTATACAGCCAGTCTGTAGTTGCTGTACAGGTTGTCTGTATTGTAAAAGTTTTTTGAATAATATTTACAAATTTGTGAAAAATATTTTACAAATTACTTGATTTGTTTATAAAACTGATATATATTTTACTCAGATGCTAAACGAAAAAGAATCCAAAAGGTTCATTAAAGCCTTAAAACGAGAGGTACATTTATGGGAGTAACGGCATTTGGAAAAATTTTAAGGAAAAGAAGAATTGATTCTTCTGAAATTCTTGGGGATATGGCAAAGCGGCTAGACGTAAGTGCGGCTTACCTTTCTTCAATTGAAAATGGTCTGCGTGAAATTCCGGAGTCTTTTGTTGAAAAGATTGCAAAGGAATACGGTCTTTCAGAGGCAGAAAAACAGGAGCTTGAAGAAGCACAGGCACAGTCAAAGGGCAGTGTAAATGTTCCCCTTGGCGAGCAAAAGGATTCAAGCGAATATCTTGAAACCGCTGTAATGTTTGCCAAGGATTTTTCAAAGCTTACAGAAGCGCAGGTTAAACTGATGAAAGAACTGCTTGAAAAGTTTCAGGCGGAATCTTCGGGAGAGAAAAATGGAAGTGGTGCAGTATGAGACACAATTAAAAGACGTAAAATATTCAGAAACTCTGGTTCTTTCTGAAAACGAAATTAAAATCACTTCGTTCTGGAGCCACTTGCTTTGCACGGCTACCACAAACAAAAAATTTGATCCGCTCTTTGTAATGGAAAACATAATTCCCCGTTTTGACAGGACTTTCAACTATCTTATTGAGCCGCAGGATTTGTGGAATCATGGAAAAGACGTTGCGGCTTTTTACAATGCGGCTCAGAACGTGATTGTCATAAGAAGCGATGTCTACGAAGGCGCGCAGAATGGAAAGTTTATCGACGTGATTACGATTGCGCATGAGGTAGTGCACTGTATTCAGTCGATTATCTTGAGATTCATTAGAATTTTTGAGTGCGCGGAATTCAAAAAGGAGCTTTCAAAAATCAAGGCTGAGCAGATTCAGGAGCATGAGTTTCAGACTGATTCGATAATGCGGCTTTTGTTCTCTCCGGAAGAAATCACAAAGGGCAGAACCCAGGAGGAAGTTCTGGATGAGTATGTGCTAAAGCCAGCCCTTTCGCTTCTTTGCATTCTGATAAAGAATGTAGGAAACCAGTTCCTGGATTTGATAAAGGAAAAGAATGCAAAAAGTCCTGTCTTAAATCAGAACTTCCTGGAGGCGGTCTAAAATGAAAAAGAAATATTGTTTTTTAAGGAGGAAGCGGATGCACAATGGAATTGCCGGTGCTCTTGCAAAAAAAAACTTGAACCTACGCCAATAGATTCAAGCTTTGCAATATTAAGTCAGGATATGCCTAACTAAAAAATAACTTTTTATATCCTACTTTTTATTCTGTCTTTTTGCAAGAGCCAGAACAGCGTGCCGGTAAAATTAGATTGTTAAAATTGCCGGCTAAAACATTGCCGCATGGCAAAAAAATCAAAAGGCTCTTCACGCCATAAGTTGAAGAAGGATATATAAATGGAAAATATTTCTACATTAGAAAACAGCTCATCCTTGGTGAGCATAACATTAAAAGAAAACAAATTGAAAAAAGACGGAACTTATTACGCTACTGTAACGCGCAATAAGGCAAGCTTCAGAAACATTCTTTCAGAGATTGCGGAAGAAAACAAAGGGATTGACCCGTTCATTCTGCAGTACTGCGCAATTCTTCTGCAGAAGAAAATCTTAAAATTTCTTGAACAGGGGAAAGCCGTGAACATTCTTGACCTTGGAACTATGTACATTGCAATGGAAGTTTCTGCAAAGTCAAAAACTGAAGTTCCGCAAAACGGAAAGTTCAAGGTAAGGTTTTCTCCTACTAAACTTACAAGCTCTTCTTTGCAGAATCTTAGCATTGACAAAATCGTCTACAACGACAAGTCTCCTGAAATTGATTCTGTGGCAGACATCAGCACTGAAGAAGAGAATGTTCTTTCGCTAGGTGCACCGGCAAAAATAACCGGCGCAAACCTTAAGCTTGGTAGCGAAGAAAGCGGAATCTATTTTGCGGCTATTAGCTCAGATGAAAAATTGGAAGATTCTTCCACTTGGACAAGAATTGACGATTCAAAAGTATTCCGCAACAAGCCTGCAGAACTGAATTTCTTTGTGCCGCAAACTTTGGATTCTTCTAAAGAGTACAGAATCGTAATAAAAACAAACTACATTTCCGCGAGCGTTACCCGAAAGGAATTTTTAGAGTCCGTGAGCAACACTGTAAAAATAAAAGAATAGCGGTGCTGTAAAAAAACTCAATTTTCACCCGGTTCCAACACATTCCGCAAGAACCGGGCATTTTTTCCTTCTAAGGTCTTTGCCCCATTCCGCCTTCAAGTGTGATTGTTTCACCGCTCATATATTTAAAGTCCGGGGAAGCGAGCTGAACACATACGCGGCCGATTTCTTTTTCAACGTCGCCAAAATGACCCATCGGCGGAGTTTTTACGTTTGCCTTGAATGCGTCCGGATAGGTCTGCTGGAATTTTTCGAGCTGGGCTGTCCAGGCAAGAGGGCAGATTATATTCACATTAATTCCATCTGGTGCCCATTCGGTTGCCGCAACGCGTGAAAGTCCGCGGATTCCTTCTTTTGCGGCGGCATAAGCACACTGTCCGTAATTTCCAAAAAGTCCTGCGCCCGAAGCAAAGTTTATCACCGAACCTTTTGTTTCTTTCAGGTAAGGATAGCACGCCTTCATATAGTAAAATGCCGCGTAAAGTCCAGAATAAAGCGCAAGATTGAACTGGTCGGTTGTGTGTTCGGCAAGAGTAACCCCCGAAGCCGAAGCCTGAGCGTTGTTTATAAGAACATCAATTCTGCCAAATGTATCAATCGCCTGTTTTATAACACCGTTCACAACAGTTTCGTTGTCAGCACCGGCATTCACATCAGCCTGAACAGCAAGAACCTTGATTCCATATTTTGATTCCAAATCCGACTTCGCATCATTCAGCTTCTGCGGATTTCTGCCTGTCAAGACAAGATTTGCGCCTTCCTTCGCATAAGCGGTCGCAATTCCATAACCGATTGACCCACAGCTTCCGTCGCTAAGAACAGCTTTTCCACCGCCAGTGATGATTGCAACTTTATCTTTTAAAAATCCCATATTTCCCCCAAAGAAAAAAATTGACAACCATTTGCCAAAATTTTCAGTTTTTTATTTTTTTTAATGATGATTTTCCGCGTCATAATTCGCGAAAAATCCAAAAGTGAATGATTTTTATCAATTTTCTTCTATATATTATATTTGTAAAAACTTTGTAAAGGCAAGAAAAAAATAAAGATTTCCTCATAAATGAGATTTTTTTGTTAGTTGACGCTAACTTTTTGTTATGCTATATTCATTTTTGTTAAAGAATCGTTATCACTGATAACTGATTTCAAGAAAAACCGCTTATGCCAAAAGACAAATCTGAAACCCACGGGAATATTTTAAAAGCCGCACGCACTGAATTTATGAAAAATGGCTTTGAAAAAGCTTCAATTCGCAAGATTGCACGGCAGGCGGGCGTTACTTCGGCTGCACTTTACCGGCACTGCACCGACAAGGAGGATTTGTTTTCGCAATTGGTCGAGCCTTCTCTGCACGAGTTCAGGCGTTGGCGCAAAAATCACATCGCTACAAAATATTCGCAGATTGAAGAAAAAGTTTCCGCCGCCGAGCTGATGAAAAACAACGATATCGATATGATTCGCGAAATTATTTATCCGCACCGCGAGGATTTCAAACTGATTCTCACAAAGTCGGAAGGCACGCGCTACGAAAATTTTCTGCATGACATGGTGAACGAGGACCAGAAGGAAATGCTGAAAGTGCTGGATTTTCTGAAGTCGCGCGGAAACAAAGTCGTGGAGGTGAGCGAAAAGGAAATGCACACGATTTTGAGCGCGGCATACACGGCAATGCTCGAGCCGGTCGTTCACGACTACACACAGGCGGAAACCGAGCACTGCCTTTCGGTGGTGGAAGAGTTCTTCATGCCCGGCTGGCAAAAACTCATGGGATTCTAGAAAAAGTTTTTGGGGCTTCCGGCATCGTCTCCGTTTCACTCCGCCGCTGCCGTCGGGCGTTCCAGCCTTCGCTCACGCTCATTCCAAAAAGTCAGTTTCGACAAGCTCAACCAACTTTTTGGAACTCCGGGCTTCCATGCCCTAAGCCACGTTCGCTACAAAATTACATTTTTCTTCACGAATTTTTGCGCTGTAAAAACCTGCATAAAGGCAACCTGTCATTGTCGGATTTACTTCAGATGTCATTATCGGACTTGCTCCGCGATGTTTGCGGAGCAAACTCGGTTGGCAATCTTCCAAACAAATCCCCAATCAGGTTTTCTATACAAATTCCAGCCTTGAAATAAATCAGGAATATGATATATTTTTTTAAGAACTGAAAGGAGGTTGCCATGAAAACAGCGGCATTCAATTCGATTGTGGCTCAAGTGGACACTTTTTCCTACGACCAATGCCTTGCGCTTCTTGGAAAAATCACGCAGTCGCTGAAAAAACTCAGCCCCGAAGCCGGACGGAAAAACATTTCTCCGATAGAGCAGTTCGCCGGTCTCGTAAATGATGCGGACTCAAAACTGATGATGGATGCTGTTCAGGAGTGCAGGAAGGTTGATTGGAATTAATGGTAATTCTCTGGACACGAATGTAATTATAAGACTAATAAACGGCGACGAAAACATAAAGAGAATTCTTCTTGAACTGACAGACATTTCAATTTCGGTCGTTGTTCTTGGTGAGCTGATATTCGAAGCAGAAAAATCAAATCTGAAAGAAAGCAATAAAAACACATATCTCAACTTCTGCCTGTCGTATCCGCTTCTTGAAATAACTAAGGAAGTTGCCCTGACCTATGGAAAACTCAAGGCAGAACTTCAGCGGAAAGGACGCATAATGCCTGAAAATGATATATGGATAGCTGCAACAGCAATCGCAAACAATCAGACACTTTATTCTCAGGACAAGCACTTCACAGAAATAGAAGGACTTTCATCAGTCCGCGTTTAACTGTTAAAGTTGCAGAAGTTGTCATTATCGGGCTTGACCCGAAGATCTCGCATATTGAACAAGGGATTCCCTTGTCAAGCAAGGGAATGACATAAAGCAACGCGGTGGTTGAGACTGCCGAAACCACCACAAATCCCGGCAAATCTTTTTACACTTCCGCATTGTTTTTTCCAGAAATTCCTATATAATGGTAGAAACATACTAAATTTAATCAAAAAGTGCGGAGCAGACCAAATCCAGCACTTTTTATGGAGAAAGCGATGAAAATTCATAACAATTCCTTTACCCCCCCCCCACCTAATTTTTACATTGCTTTTAGCTTTGTCAGTTCTTGCAGGCTGCCAAGTTGAAAGCAACGATGACAGCGGCGGCAACACCGAACCAACGAAGAAGACATTTACAGTCACTTTTAATGCAAATGGCGGCAGCGGCGAGATGAAATCTCAGCCCGCAGAAGAAGGCACGGAAATCACCCTTACCGCAAACGCATTCACCAGAACCGGTTACACATTCTCCGGCTGGAACACAAAAGACGATGGAACTGGCACAGACCAGGCGGACAAATCGACATTCAAACTGACCGCAGATACAACTCTCTTTGCAAACTGGAGTCCCAACGCATACAAGGTGAGGTTCTGCGATGACAGCGGAAATGCCGATGATGCAATTATAGAGACAACCTACGACACCGAATTTGCGTTGCCCGAAACCACAACCATGTCCAAAACCGGCTACAATTTTTACGGCTGGAACACGGAGCCTGACGGAAACGGAATAAACTTCAAGCCGGGAGAGAAAGTAAAAAATCTTACCACGGAAGCCGGAACTGTCACTCTTTATGTGCGCTGGCTGGAAAAAGGCGCGCATACAATCACCTATGTCCTGAACGGCGGAACAAATGACGAAAGCAATCCTGAGACATTTTTGGAACGCAATGCTGTCGAACTGAAAGACCTGAGCCGCACATTCTATGAATTCGGCGGCTGGTACGACAACGCGGAATTCTCCGGCGAAAAGCTGACCGGCTGGAACGCGGGCGAGAAGACCGGCGACATCACGCTTTACGCAAAATGGACGGTTACGCAGGTCTCAATCTCTGCGGCAATCAAGGCAGGAAACACAAACATTGTTCTGACCGGCGAAATCTCTTCAGAAACAATAACTGCAATCAGCAAAGCATTATTTGAAAATTCTGACACAAGAATCAATCTTGACATAAGCGGCACAACCGGGCTTACCGAAATTCCTGAATATGCGTTCTATGATGATATTGAAATTGTTGGATGTGAGGCACTTGCAGGAATCGTGTTGCCGGAAGGCATTGAATCCATCAATCAGTATGCATTCAGATTCTGTCCGAATCTTACCAGCATTGTAATTCCGGACAGTGTAAAGACAATAGGCGAAGCTGCATTCCAAGGCAGCGGTCTTGCAAGCATAAAATTCGGAAGCGGACTTGAATCAATAGGCGAATGGGCTTTCCAAGTGTGCAATTCCCTTACAGAGATAACAGTTCCGGGCAGTGTCAAGACAATTGAAAATTCGGCTTTCGGTTCCTGTGCCAATCTTGAGGAACTCGTGCTGGAGGAAGGAGTGCAGACGATAGGAGAAACTGCTTTCGCCAGCTGCGAAAAACTTGCGGCAGTAACAATTCCCAAAAGCGTAACATCTATTGGAAACAGGGCGTTTTATTATACAGGTTTGCAGACCGTGAACTACGGCGGCACAATGGCGGAATGGAAAGCCTTTGCTGCGGAAAAAGTCGGCACTTCAAACGATGAACTTCTAAACGCCACAATCCACTGCACTGACGGAATTGTTACTGCCGCAGACAAAGCGGCAGAGTTAATCACAGGACTTGAATCAGGTGAATACAACATCGCAGTAACTGGAGAACTAACAGACGTATCTGCGATTAGGACTGCACTGAAAAATAACGGAAAGGCAAAAATCAGCCTTGATTTAAGCCAGACAACAGGATTAACTTCTATCAGTAATGATGCGTTCAATGGTTGCAGCAACTTAGTAAGTGTGAATATTCCAGATGGCGTTACTTCTATCGGTAAATCTGCTTTTTATAACTGCAGCAATTTAATAAGTGTGAACATTCCCGACAGCGTTACTTCTATCAGTTATAGTGCGTTCCAGTATTGCAGCACTCTATCAAGTGTGGCAATTCCTAACAGCGTTATTTCTATGGGTGCTAATGCGTTCTCTTATTGCAGCAGCTTAAAAAGTTTGAATATTCCAGCCAGCGTTACTTCTATTGGTAAGGAACTATTCAATGATTGCACAAGCTTAACAGAATTGACAGTATCTGAAGATAATTCAACCTATAAAAGTGATGGAAATTGTATCTATACAAGAGACGGAAAAATTTTAATTGCGGCTGCAGTAGTTTAACAGATGTAAACATTCCAGACAGTGTTACTTCTATCGGTTATGCTGCATTCAATGAATGCAGTAGCTTAACAAGTGTAATAATTCCTGCCGGTGTTACTTTTATCGATAAAATATTCTCTGGATGTAGCAGTTTAACAAGCGTAACAATTCCTGCCGGCGTTACTTCTATCGGTATGAGCGCATTCTATAATTGCAACAATTTAACGACAGTAAACTACAAGGGAAGCGAAGAGCAATGGAACAAACTAAAAGCAGATGCAGTTGCAAAAGGGGGAAATGAGGCTCTTTCAGATGCGACTGTAAATTGTAATTACACAGGCGAGTAAAAGAGATTCCTGACCGAGTTTGCTACGCAAACATCGCAGCATCAAGCGCGGGAATGACATTGTGTTTTGTCATCCTCCGGCTCGACCGGATAATCTCGTCAAACTGTCATTATCGGGCTTGACCCGATAATCCATGCGTGCAGAGATTCCTGTGTCGTGGCACAGGAATGACATTAGAATAACGCCGGGCAATGACAATAAAAAGCGAGCGGGGAGCGTGAAAGTTCCCCGCTTTTTTTGTTGTTGCCGAAGCTGAATGTTATTCCATTTTTCTTGACAATCTCCTGATTCCGATTTATCTTACAAACAGTACGGTTTTTGGTACGCAATTTTATTCCGATTTTTTGGAGGCAATTATGACAATCGCAAAACAGATGGACATCCGCGCAAATATAAAAAAATATTTTGACATGGCGTTTAACGGTGAGCCGGTCATTGTTCCACGCAAGGAAAACAAGAATGTCGTCATCATTTCCGAAAAGGAATTCAAGGAAATGGAAAAGGCGAAAAACAATGCGGCTTATCTTGCTCGTCTTGATTTGGCGGATGAACAGATTCGTCAGGGAAAAGTTGTAGTAAAGACAATGGAAGAACTTGAGGCAATAAAGTAAAATTTAATCAATTCTACACATTCTTTTGCGGTTACTGATGTCGCTCAGGATTATTGGTTATTATTCAGTTTGAAAATAAAATTATTTTTTTCTGTTAGTTGACGCTAACTTTTTCTTATGATATATTCGTTTTTGTTAAAAAACTGTTATCAGTGATAACAAAAGAAAACGAAAATGACGCGATTACATAAAAAAACACAAAACTCATGGGATTTTAGAAAGAGGCTTTCAGGCCTCTTTTTTTATGCGGTTATCAAATTTACGGATTGATAACTGAAGCGCATGGGCAAGGGATAGTAGCCGCGCCGGAGGCGTTCCGGAGCGTAACGAAGTGAAACGTAGGAATGAAGCGAAAGCGGAACGGCGGATAGCCCGGTTTTTGACTGGACGACGCAGGCGGACTGGCAAAAATGACCCCGGATATTTTGGATTTGAGTTTTTTTTATGGTGGTTAAATTGCTGTCGAAGATTTCAGCAGGCTGAGTCACCAAGAGATTAAAAAAACAATTTTAAGAGGTTTTATATGGAAAAAAAGAAAAGTTCGGTTGGCGAGCTGATGAAGTTTGCGGGAAATCACAGGTTTTTCGTGTATGCTTCGTGGGTTCTTTCTGGTGTGAGCGCGGTGCTGGCGATGGCTCCGTTCTATTTTATCTGGCGGCTGATTCGCGAGGTTCTGGCGGTGCGTCCTGACTTTGCGTCGGCGGCTGGTTCGCTTAAATTTTACGGCTGGGCGGCGGTTGTTTCGGCATTGTCGGCTCTTTTGATTTACGTGGGCGGGCTGATGTGCTCTCACAAGGCGGCGTTCAGAATTCAGTCGAATCTTCGGCTTACGCTGATGAGGCACATTATGACGCTTCCGCTCGGGCTGATTGAAAAGGAGGGCAGCGGAAAAATCAGGCGGATTGTGAACGATTCTTCGGCGGCGACCGAGACTTTTATCGCCCATTCGCTTCCTGACAAGGTTGTTTCCTACGTTACGCCGGTCTGCCTTGTGGCGATGATGCTTTTTTTCGACTGGAAAATCGGGCTTTTGTGTCTTGTGCCGGCTCTGCTTGCTTTTTTGGCTATGGGCGGAATGATGGGAAAGAAAATGCAGCAGGACATGGCGAAATATCAGGATTCGCTTGAGACGATGTCGAACGAGGCGGTTGAATATGTGCGCGGAATTCCAGTTGTAAAGACTTTTGGGCAGTCGGTGTTTTCGTTCAACAGATTCAAGGCGGCGATTGACGGCTACGAAAAGTGGACGGTCGCCTACACAAAAAGCATGATGAAGCCGATGGTTCTTTTTACGCTTGCGACGAATTCCGTTTTTGCGTTTCTGATTGCGGCGTCTTACATTCTGGGCGGAAAGGGCGTCTCTGACACGCTGATTTTGAATCTTCTCTTCTATATAATTCTTACTCCGATTCTGACGACGACGCTGATGAAAATCGCTTATTCGGGCGAGGCTTCGATGATTGTGACGGACGCGCTGAATCGCATGAACGAGATTCTTTCGATGAAGCCGCTTGCTGAAAGTGCGTCTCCGAAAATGCCTGCTGATTCTTCGGTTGAATTTGACAGTGTGAGCTTTTCCTACGACGATTCGGGAAAAAAGGCGTTGGACGGCGTTTCACTCAAAATCGGCTCGGGCGAGCACGTTGCGTTTGTCGGTCCTAGCGGCGGCGGAAAAACAACGTTGGCTTCGTTGGTGGCTCGCTTTTGGGATGCCCAGCAAGGCTCGGTGAAAATCGGCGGCGTGGATGTTCGTGACATTTCTTCCAAAGAGCTGATGAACGAGGTTTCCTACGTTTTTCAGGATTCAAAGCTTTTGAAAATGTCGATTCTGGAAAATGTTCGGCTCGGAAATCCGGCGGCTTCGCGGGAAGAAGTTTTGGCGGCTCTTGAAAAGGCTCAGTGCGCGGACATCATCGCGAAGTTTGCGGACAGAATCGACACGGTGATTGGCGCGAAAGGCGTTTATCTTTCGGGCGGCGAGGCTCAGCGCATTTCGATTGCCCGCGCGTTCCTTAAAAATTCAAAGATTCTGATTCTGGACGAGGCGACCGCGTTTGCAGACCCGGACAACGAGGAGAAAGTTCAGGCGGCGTTCGCGAACCTTTCCAAGGACAAGACTGTGATTATGATTGCGCACCGTCTTTCGACCGTAACGAACGCGGACAGAATCTTTGTTTTGAGCGGCGGAAAAATCGCGGAGTCGGGAAAGCACGATGAGCTTATCTCTGGCGGCGGAATCTACGCGAAAATGTGGGCGGAATACAACAAAGCCGCAGAATGGAAAGTGTGTGCAGGAGAATAAAATGACGATAAACGAAAAATTAAAGCATAAATACGCCCTTTCGGATTATGGGGCAAGGGGAATGTTGCGCGCATTTTTGGCGGTTACGCTGGCGAATCTGGTTTTGATGCTGCCGGTTGGGCTTTTATACGCGCTCATGCGGAACTTGCTTTCAGGCTCTGTCGCGTTTTCGACTCTTCCGTTTTTTGCGTGCGGAATTGTGGCGGCGTGCGCTCTGATTGTTATAACGACGGTTTTTCAGTACCGCTCAACTTTTTTGACGACTTATGTGGAAAGCGGAATCAGGCGGCGGACTCTGGCGGAAAAGCTCCGCAAGCTGCCTCTCTCGTTCTTCGGGAAAAAGGACTTGGCGGATTTGACCAGCACGATTATGGGCGACTGCGCGGTTCTGGAGACTGCCTCCTCGCACTGGATTCCTGAGCTTGTCGGCTCGCTTGTTTCAACGGAGCTTGTTGTGCTTTGCCTTTTCTTTTTCAACTGGAAGATGACTCTTGCCGCCGTGTGGGTAATGCCGGTTGCGTTTGTGATTGTGGTTTCTTCGCGGAAGTTTGAGTACAAAGTAAGTGAAAAGGGCATGAAGTACAAGCTTGCGTGCGCGGACGGAATTCAGGAGGGGCTTGAGACTGTGCGCGACTTGAAGTCGTACAACGCGGCGGAAAATTATCTTGAAGGCTTTGCGGAAAAAGTGCACGCGGTGGAAAAACATTCGATTGTCGCGGAATTTGCCACGGCTGCGTTCGTTGTCTCGGCGCAGATGGTCTTGAAGCTCGGAATCGGGACTGTTGCGATTACAGGCGCGGTTCTTCTTGCCTCGGGCGAAATCGACATTCTTACGTTTTTTATGTATCTGCTTGTGGTTTCAAGAATGTACGACCCGCTTCAAGTTTCGCTCCAGAATCTTGCGGCGATAATCAGCTGCGACGTTCGCTGTTCAAGAATGGATGAAATTCTGAGCCACGACGAGCAGACTGGAAAAGCGGAGCTTTCAAACAACGGATTTGACATCGCATTTGAGAACGTGGGCTTTTCTTACGACGCAAACGCAAAAAATGATGGAAAGGAAATCCTGAAAAACGTTTCGTTCACCGCAAAGCAGGGCGAAGTTACGGCGTTAATCGGACCTAGCGGAAGCGGAAAGACGACTGTTAGCCGGTTAGCGGCTCGCTTCTGGGACTTGAACAAGGGAAAAATCAGTGTCGGCGGAATGGACATCTCGAAAATCGACCCGGAGACGCTCCTCGGAATGTATTCAATCGTGTTTCAGAACGTTACTCTCTTCAACAACACGGTGATGGATAACATCAGAATCGGGCGGAAAAATGCGACCGACGACGAAGTGATTGCGGCAGCCCGGCTTGCCCGCTGCGACGACTTTGTGGAAAAGCTGCCTGAAAAATGGAACACAGTAATCGGCGAGAACGGCTCGGAGCTTTCTGGCGGCGAACGGCAGAGAATCTCAATCGCACGCGCATTCCTGAAAGACGCTCCGATAATTTTGCTCGACGAGGCGACCGCGAGCCTAGACGTTGACAACGAGACTCTTGTTCAGGAATCGCTCTCACGGCTGATAAAGAACAAGACCGTTCTGATAATTGCGCACCGCATGCGGACTGTCGCCAGCGCGGACAAGATTGTCGTTCTGAAAGACGGCGTTGTTGCCGAGCAGGGAAGCCCGGCGGAACTTCTCGAAAAAGGCGGAATCTACAGCAAGATGATTTCCACGCAGCTAAAGGCGAGCGAATGGAAGTATGAGTAGGAAGTGAAAGAAAAAGCGGAGCTTTTACGCTCCGCTTTTTGTGTTTTTAGACTAATTTGAAAATTCCGCAGGCAGAAAATATGTTTTGGCAGGTCGCGGAATGATTCCGAGAGCAGAAATAAAACAAATTCAGCAAACGGAATTTTTCCGAGACAAGAAAAAAAGCAAAATCGCCTTGCGGAACTATTCCGTTTGTTAAAAATATGCTTAGACAGCTTTCGGAATCATTCCGTTTTAAGAAATTGCTTTTGGTCAGCAAACGGAATGGTTCCGATTGGCAAAAATATGTTAGTTTGGGGTTCGGAATTTATTTAGATGTGGAAAATGCGTTGGGGAGCGTATAAAAATTTTCGAATGGGGTGAAAATATTCTGGGCGGCACAAAAAATGGCTTTCGGATTTGGTACGAATGGCAAAATTCGTTTTTTCTTAAAAATTCCACCTGAAAAACGCAAAAGTATAATATGCAAACTGAAATTTCAGTGGTAAATTTTCTAGCAATGGCGGGCGGCTTTATTTCCGTCTGAAAGAATCTAGCGGAGGTTTTTATGAAAAAGAAAATGAATGTCGGTTTTGTGGTTTGCGTGGAGCTTTTTGTGATGATTGTTGCGCTTGCCGTGTCGCTTCTTATGACTAAAGGCAATTTGTCGCTTGTCCTTATGTTCGTGGATTTGCCGTCGCTTGTGCTGCTTCTGCTTTTTTCTGTTCCGCCTATGGTCTTTAGCGGAATGTGGGGCGATTTTATGCGCGCTTTTTCAGCTGGAAAGAAGGATTTTGGTGTGGCTCTTCTCAAGCGAAGCGAAAAGGCGGTTTCCATGATGCAGCGTTTTGTTCTTATCGGCGGATTTTTCAGCGTGTTCGTCGCGCTTATTGTGTGCCTTTCGGACGTTTCGGATTTTTCCGTGCTTGGAAAGAATCTTGCTGTGGTCTGCATTTCAGCTTTTTATACGGCGGTTCTTGAATTTCTTCTTATTCCTTTGGACGCGAATGTAAAAACTGCGCTTATTGACGCTATGAATCTTGACGAGGAATAGGTGCTGGCGATGAGGAAGGGCTTGTTTCTTCTGTGCCTTGTTCTATATGCGTTTTCGGTTGTGCTTGCGGTTTTTGTCCAGCACGTCGGCATTCAGGACAGGCTTTTGAAAGTTGTCTCAATGCTTGGAATTCTGCTTTCATTTTTTGCTGTTCTTGCAATGTTTTTTCTGATTTGCAGGCTAAAAGATAAAGCGAGTGATATGCCAGAATCTTTTGATCCGAAGGTGAAGGAGAATCCGGTGGAAAAAGTTCCGTCCAAGGAGAAATTTCTTGAGTTTGCGGCTGCAAGCGGACTTTCCCGGCGTGAAAGTGAAATCGGCTGGCTTGTTCTGGGCGGGCTTTCAAATATTCAGCTTGCCGAAACTCTTTACATTTCCCTTGCGACTGTTAAAAAGCACCTGACCCACATATACGAGAAGACTGGAACAAACGGCAGAAAGTCTTTCGCTGAAAAAGCAGAGAAGTTTTAGAAGCTATTGTTTATTTTTCTGTTCTATGGCAGTTTTAAGGCGAAAAAAACAAGGAGTTCAAAAAAATGCCAGCACAAAAAATTCTTTCAAACGCAAACCTTCCAGACCCGAACCAGATTTTTCCGAATGAATACAAGACTTCCTGCTTTGTGAAAAATGTTGTGAAAGCTCCGAACGTTCAGATTGGCGACTACACTTACTACGATGATTCGGTTGCGCCGACTGATTTTGAGAAAAACAATATTCTTTTCAATTATCCTGAATTCGGCGAAAAGCTGATAATCGGAAAATTCTGCCAGATTGCGAGCGGAACAAAATTTATAATGGGACCCGCGAACCACAGGCTTTGCAGCGTGACAACTTATCCGTTCAATGTGTTCGGCGGCGCGTTCACGGAAAACACTCCCGACCACGTTTCGCAGCTTCCTCACAAAGGCGACACTGTTGTTGGAAACGACGTGTGGTTCGGCCGCGAAAGCGTGATTATGCCCGGCGTGAAAATCGGCGACGGCGCGATTATCGCCGCTTATTCTGTCGTGGCAAAAGATGTCGAGCCGTACACGCTCGTTGGCGGAAATCCTGCGCACTTCATAAAAAAGCGTTTCAATGATGAGCTTACAGAACTTCTTTTAAAGCTTAAATGGTGGGATTTTCAGGGCAAAAAACTTGCAGAAATCCTGCCGCTCTTGTGCGACCCGGATTTGCAAAAAGTTGCAAACGAAATTAAGAGAATTCTTGATGGTCAGCAGAATTAAAGTTGGATTTCGCCTTTTCTAATAGGAATATTTTCATCGTATGCCTTTCGGTTTTTCTCAATTTCTTCAAAAGTCCAAAGGCGTCCGTTGTTCATTCCTGGACATTCTTTTGCACATTCTTCCCACATTTCTTTTGTTTTTATCATCCAACTCCAAAATGGCCATGTTGAACATTGTACAGGTCGGGCGGAGTAGGCTGTACATCCGTTATTCCAAAGTATGCAGTCATAATTTTTCTTTTCAAGAAGAGCAAGGACGGTTTCACCTTCGTAATAATCAACCCAGCGGCAATATTTTTCAATAAATTGTTTTTCTGTCATTTTAAAAAAGCTGCACAAAGAATTTAAATCGCGTCTGGAAAGATATACAAATCCCGGCGAGTGTCCACAGCAAAATGAACATCTTTTACATTCAAAATGCAATCCATTGTTGTAAAATTTTTCATCATTCATAAAATAGAGTATAGGGAATCGCAATGGAAAATACAATTGAAAACAATTCTGAGATAGTGCAGGATATTTTGCAAAATGGCTACAAAATTATACAGGGTAAGAAAAATTTTAAGTTTGGCATTGACGCATTTTTGCTTGCCTGGTTTGCACGGGAAGGAATCCGAAATGGACAATCAGTTGCGGATCTTTGTACAGGAACTGGAATTGTGCCGCTGTTGTTATCGTCTTCAAGTCGTGCCGCTCATATTTCAGGGCTTGAAATTCAGGAGAATTCTGCAAAAATGGCGATGCGCAGTGTTGAGCTGAACAATCTTTCTCAAAAAATTAAAATTATTAATGGCGATGTAAAAAATGTTTCAGAAATTTTCAAGAAACATTCAGTTGAGGTTGTAACTTGCAATCCGCCATATATGATTTATGGTCACGGAAAGCAGAATCCTGCTGATGAAAAAGCAATTTCCCGCTTCGAGGTTCTTTGCTCGCTGGAAGATATTGTTTCTGCCGCCAATTATCTTCTTAAAAGTTCCGGCGTTTTTTATATGGTTCATCGGCCGTTCCGCCTTGCCGAGATTTTTGCCAGCCTTCAGCGCCATAAAATTGAGCCAAAACGGATGAGTCTTGTTTATCCTTATGCGCAAAAAGAGCCGAATATTGTTCTTCTTGAAGCCAGAAAAAATGCAAATCCAAGAATTTCAATTGAAAAACCTCTGATTGTTTATAAAAATAACGGCGAATACACTGATGAAATAAAACAAATCTACGCCAGCTTTGAAAATTAAGATTATAAAAATTTCTATTGGCTAAAATCAGACTGTGGTGAAAACTTTTTTCAATATATTTGCTTTTTCTATTCAAAAATATTGATTTTCAGTGTATACTAGAAAAATATAAAAAATAGGGGTTTAGAAATGAACAAATCAGAACTTATCGATGCAATTGCTGCAGACACAAATCTTACAAAAAAAGATGCTGAATCTTTCTTGAAGTCTTTTGTTGAAAATGTTTCAAAATCATTGGAAAAGGGTGAAGATGTTGCTCTTATCGGATTTGGAACTTTTGGTGTTGGCCAGCGTGCAGCTAGAACAGGACGCAATCCTAAAACTGGAGAAACAATCAATATTGCCGCAAGCAAAACTCCAAAATTCAAGGCTGGAAAGGCTTTGAAAGATCGTGTAAACAAATAACTTGTTTTATAAAGGGCTGTCGTATGGCAGTCCTTTTTTATTTTGAATAATGAAAAAAAATGGTTATTGAGCTAGTCGAGCCAACTGCAATTCTTCTACATTTTTGGCTTGGTGAATTTAAAATATTTCGGTGCTTTAAAATCAATGTGCCAGCCGCCGTTGTAAAATCCGTTGTCATTTGCGGTTGGACTTACAAACAGAACTTTTGCCGGATTTTCCGTGTCATATTCAAAAACATTTGAAGTCCATTCATTTTTATTTTCGATTTTTGCAAGATATTGCTGGTCTTTTGGGGTATAAACGCTGATTTTATATTTTCCTGGCTGCAACAAAAGATACATTACAAGTCCGCCTTCCAAAAAATAAGTTTTCTGGTATTCAAAAACCTGGCGCGGCGCAGAACGATGAAAAATGCTTCCAAATTGCATGGTTTCTGCTTTTTTATCTTTTACAACATTGTTTGCGTAATAATAAGTTGCCTTGCATTTTGAATAGGTCACATCGTTTCCATTTTCATCCTCAAGTTTAAGCCAGCAGCGAATATTGTTCATTGTTCCGCTATTTTCCGGGCGATAAATTAAAAGTTCCCATTGATTAAAGTGAAGCGGAGAATCATCATTCAGTTTTTGAATTTTCTGCTGTGCAAAAATGAGCGTAGAAAAATTGCATATATATAGAAGAAATATGAATAAAACAGATTGTTTTTTTAGAAACATAAAAGAATTTTATCTGCGGAAACAAGGTTGGTCAATATTTCCGCAGATAGCTTGTGTTTGTGTATTAGATAAAATCTAATATTTTATCTATCTTTGTACATTGAACGCATTTGCTCCTGGGTACACTGCCGCTTTTCCAAGTTCTTCTTCAATGCGCAAAAGCTGATTATACTTTGCAACTCGTTCAGAGCGGCTTGGTGCTCCAGTTTTTATCTGGTTTGTATTCAAAGCAACTGCCAAATCTGCGATTGTTGTATCTGCTGTTTCGCCGGAACGGTGGCTTGCGATTGCTGTGTAACCTGCTGCGTGTGCCATTTTAATAGCTTCAAGTGTTTCAGAAACAGAGCCAATCTGATTCAATTTGATAAGAATTGAATTTCCTGCGCCAAGTTTAATTCCTTTTGCCAAACGTTCAGTGTTTGTTACAAACAAATCATCGCCAACAAGCTGAACTTTCTTGCCGAGACGTTCTGTCATTTTCTGCCAGCCTTCCCAGTCTTCCTCATCAAGTCCGTCTTCAATTGAAATAATTGGATATTTGTCAACAAGTTTTTCCCAGTGGCCGATAAGCTCGTCTGTTGTGAATACTTTTCCTGATTTCGGCTGTTTGTATTCACCTTTTTTAGAGCCTTTCCATTCAGATGAAGCCGCGTCCATCGCAATCTTAAAGTCTTTTCCAGGTTTGTATCCGGCATTTTCAACCGCTTTAAGAATTGTCTCGATTGTTTCCTCGTCGCTAGAAAGATTTGGGGCAAATCCGCCTTCATCACCTACAGAAGTTGCAAGATTTTCACTTTTCAAAAGTTTCTGAAGCGCATGGAAAACTTCTGCGCACCAGCGAAGTGCTTCCTTAAAACTTGGTGCACCAACCGGCATAATCATAAATTCCTGAACATCAACAGAATTTGTCGCATGAGCGCCACCGTTCAAAATGTTCATCATTGGAACAGGAAGATGAGTTCCTTGAACGCCGCCGAGCAATCTGTACAGCGGAATTCCCAAGGAATTTGCAGCCGCACGGCAAGTCGCAATAGAAACGGCAAGAATTGCATTTGCTCCCAGTTTTGATTTATCTTTTGTTCCGTCCGCAGTAATCATAGCCGCATCAACCGCATAAATGTCAGAAGCGGTAAGACCTTTTACAGCCTGATTGATTGTTGTGTCGATATTTTCAACCGCTTTTGTAACACCTTTTCCCAAATAACGGTTTTTGTCACCGTCACGAAGTTCCAAAGCCTCAAATTCTCCGGTAGATGCTCCTGAAGGTGCAGTGCCACGAGCCATTGTTCCGTCGGCAAGATATACTTCTGCTTCGACTGTCGGATTTCCACGTGAGTCAAGAATTTCACGTCCTACAACTTTTACGATTTCAAGTTTGTTCATAAAAAACCACCTTTTAGAGTTTTGGTTAGCAAATGCTAACTATATAAAAGATACAAATTTTTCAGCCTAAAGACAAGTAAAAAATTTCTTGATAACATATTTTTTATCAGAATCTGGTTATATGAATTAATGCAAAAAATCGCTAGATTATTAATATCACTTTTAATTCCAAATTAATGGAGAAATTATGAAAAAAGCAAATTGTATAAAAATCGTTCTTTTGGCACTTTCTGCCACGCTGATTTTTTCTGGCTGTTCAAAAAAGCAGCAGACTCTTCAGATTTATTCTATAATTCATGAAGAAGAGACGACTGCGCTCACAAATCTTTTTACAAAAAAGACAGGAATTCCAGTTCTTTTCTTGCGGGCTTCTACAGGCGAGCTTGTGAACCGAGTGATTGCTGAAAAAGACAATCCACAGGCAGATATTCTTCTTGGCGGTGCAACAAATTACCACATTCAGGCTGATGAGGCTGGTGCGCTTGAACCTTATCTTTCTCCGAATGCAAAAGGAGTTCCGGAATATGCGTTGGCAAAAGATAACACCTGGACAGGATTTTGCGTTCTTTCTCTTGGAATCGGTGTGAATAAAGGTCGTTTTGAAAATAAATTTCCTGGCATTGAAATTCCTAAAACTTGGGATGATTTGTTGAATCCAGCTTTTAAAGGCGAAATTGTTCTTACAAATCCAGTGGCTTCGTCAACTGCATATCTTTTTGTTCAGAATCAGCTTCAACGTCTTGGCTGGGAAAAAGGTTGGGAATATCTTTTGAACCTTGCGCCTCTTGTTGGTCAGTTTCCAGACAGTGGGAGTGCGCCGGCAAAACTTCTTGGAACAGGTGAATATGCGATTGGCGTTTCTTATCTGCACGCGATTGCAAAATATCATTCAGACGGATTTGATTTGATTCCGGTTGCTCCACCGCAGACAGTTGGCGATGTTGACTGTATTTCAATCATGAAAAACACAAAAAATCTTGAAAATGCAAAGAAATTTGTTGATTTTATGCTTTCAACAGAAGCCCAGGAACTTATGAGTTCAATTGATTTTACAGTTCCTGTTAATCCAAAGGCAAAAGGTGCGGAAGGCTCAATTCCTGTCAGTCAGCTTGATTTGATAAAATATAATGTTTCAAAAGCTACTGCACAAAAAGACGAAGTGCTTAGCATCTGGTCAAAAAATGTAAAATAAACGAAACAATTTTGAGTTTTTTGAAAAAGAGATAAAAGCGTAGGCAGAAAAACAATTTGTGAAGACTTTGTGCGATTATAAGAATTAAAGTGCAAGGCACCCCAATCCATACAAGCGAAGCGCGAGCACAACCGTCTGGAGCAAATTGGTTTTCTGCCGAGAGCGTTTTTCACAATCTGTAAAAACTCAAAATTATTTCTGTTTATGTTCCTGCCTATGAAATTTGATTCAAAGCGAAACAGCAAATCTTTGTTTGCGGCCTGGATTTTTATTGTCGCGTTTTTTGTTATTTTTATTGTTTTTCCTCTTTTTTGCGCATTGATTTCTGTACGTGCCACCGATTTTTCTACAGTTTTTACCCAAGCCATATGGCACGAAGCCATGAAAAACACTTTGTTGGAATGTCTTTCCTCAACAACATTGTCGGTTGTGATTGGCTATATTTTTGCGTATGCAATTGCAAAGGGAAACATTCCTTTCAAGAGATTTTTTAGCGTTATTCCAATTTTGCATTTGATAACTCCGCCTTTTGTTGGCGGACTTGCTTTTATTCTTCTTTTTGGCCGGCAGGGATTTGTGACGCACAAACTTCTTGGGCTGGATGTTTCCTTGTATGGATTCTGGGGACTTTTGCTTGCCCAGACTTTATGTTTTTTCCCGATGTCCTATCTTATCTGCTTGCAGACTTTACGCGGAATAAATCCGAATCTTGAAAAAGTTGCCCGTGGAATGGGCGCAAGTGAACCAAAAATATTTTTTACAGTTACGTTGCCATTGAGTTTGCCGGGAATTATTTCTTCATTTTTGTTTATTGCCGTAAGTGTTTTAAGCGATTTTGGAAATCCGCTGATTGTTGCCGGGCGTTTTAGGGTTCTTGCTGTTGAAATTTATACTCAGCTTACAGGTTGGCTAAAAGTTGGAACTAGCGTTGTTCTTGGAATTGTTCTTGTAATTCCAAGTGTGATTCTTTTCTTTTTGCAAAATAGGATAAATTCAAAAATCGGGGCAAAGGTTGTTACTTTTGGCGGAAAAAATTCAATTTTTATAAAAAATGATTTGGACTTTGCTAGTAAGAAAAACAATAATCTTGGTGCAAGAATCGGGCTTTCAGTCTTTGTTGTTTTTATTTCGTTGTTGATTTTGGCTCAGTTTGCCGCGATTGTTGCCGGAGGTTTTCAAAAACTTTGGGGAATAAAAACGGAATTCACTTTTGAGCACATAAAAGCTGTTGCCGGTTACGGAAAAGAACTTAGAAATTCAATAAATTTTGCGTTGATTTCTGCGGTTTTAAGCACGATTTTGGCTGCGATTTCAAGTTATTTAGTCCACCGCACAAACGTTCCTTTAAAAAAATCAATAGATATTTTTGCGCAGCTTCCATCTGCGATTCCAGGTTCCTTACTAGGACTTTCCATTTCTGTGGCGGCAAACAAATTGCATTTCAGGAATTCGCCGTTTTTAATCATAATTGCTATGACAGTTGCGTTTATGCCGTTTGCATACAGATGTATTTCAAATTCATACATTCAAATCAGCAGGACTTTGGATGACGGAGCGCGTTCTTTGGGCGCAAACCAGATGGTTGTTCTTGCCACGATTCTTGTGCCGGTTGCAAAAAACGGTGTTTTCAGCGGATTTGTATACGATTTTATCCGCGGTGTGGGAACTTTGAGTGCGGTAATATTTCTTGTTTCGTTCACAACGCCATTATCTTCAATAAAAATAATAAATCTTGCGGAGCAGGGCGACTGGGGAAAATCCGCGGCATTTGCGCTGGTTCTTACAATAATAACATTTGCGATTCTTGGAATTGCGCTTGCTGTTGTGTCGCTTTCAGAATTACGGCAAAAATTCAGAAAAAGAGGTAAAAATGTCATTTCTTTCGATTGAAAATCTTTGTTTTGCTTATGGAAAAACTCGCGTTATAGAAAATTTTTCACTTCAGGTTGAAGAAGGGAGTTTCACGACTTTGCTTGGAGCTAGCGGTTGCGGAAAAACAACTTTGCTTCGGCTTATAAGCGGATTTCTTGAGCCAGATTCTGGAACAATAAAAATTGATGGAAAAATCATAAACGGAATTCTGCCGAATAAACGAAAAATCGGGTTTGTTTTTCAGGATTATGCGCTTTTTCCTCATTTAACTGTTGAACAGAATCTTTTTTACGGACTGAATTTAAAAAAACGGACAAAAGAGACAAAATCTGAAAATAAAAATCTTGTTGCTCAAACTGCCGAAAATTTAGGTTTGCTGAATCTTTTGAACCGTTTTCCTTCTGAACTTAGCGGAGGTCAGCAGCAGCGCGTTGCTTTAGGCAGAGTTTTGGTTTTGCAGCCGAGCCTCTTGCTTATGGACGAGCCGCTTTCTTCCTTAGACACAAATCTTCGTTTAAAAGTGCGGGAAGAATTAAAGGAAATCCAGAAAAAACTAAAAATTACAACGGTTTATGTAACTCACGACCAGGAAGAAGCCTTGAGCCTTTCTGATAAAATCGCTGTTATGAAAGACGGAAAACTATTGCAGTATGGAACACCGCAGCAAGTTTATTTTGAACCAAAAGATTCATTCACCGCAGAATTTGTTGGTCAGGCGAATTTTGTGAACGGGAAAATGTTCCGCCCGGAATGGCTGAAAATTTCCAAAAACTCGGTTGTCTCCGCAGATTTTACAGGAACTGTTATTGGAAGCGAATTTTTGGGAGCTTTCACAAGATATAAAATTCAACTTGAAAACCAGAACCAGATTATAACCGCGGATGAACCGACTGTTTCCGCTGAAGAAATAAAAATCGGCGACAAGGTTGGAATTTTTGTGCTAAAAAAATGCGATTTGCCAATTCAGGAAAAATAAAAAATGGTGAAGAGCGAAATTGAAGGAAACTGCCTTTTTTTTGAGGGATTATTTAAGGTTGCTCTTCACCATTTAAGGATTAGGTTAGCAACTGCTAACTGATATAATCTTTATATCTTTTAAAATATTTTTTTTCAATCTGTTTGTTTAATAAAAACTGCAAAAAAGTCTCATCAATTTCTTATATGGGTTGCTTTTGGAGTTGGTGTTGTTGCCGGAGTTGCTTTGGTTTCTATCACAAAGAATCCAGCTTTTAAAAAGGCTTGCGCTTCTGTTGTAGGAAAAGGATTGCAACTTAAGGATGATGCTGCCGCTTTTGCTGAATCAGTAAAAGAAGACGCTCAGGATATTGTTGCCGAGGCAAAGTACAACAATCAGCAGGCTAAGAAAGGCGAAAAAGCTTAAACTTTTATGAATGTAATTATTCATCATGCGCTGCCTGGTAGAATTCGCGTTCATTACAATAAATGCGAAATTTCTTCCAGGCAGGCAATTCTTGCGCAAAGTCTTTTGGCTGTTCAGGATGGAATCAATGATATTGAAGTCAATACTGTAGTTGGTTCGTATCTTATTTATTATGAACAGAAATTGATTTCGCAGAAACAAATTGAAAATCTCTTTAAAGCTCTAACTGGAAAATATCTGAATGATAAGAAACTTCTGGAAAATGTTGCGCAAATTCCAGAAACTCAAAGCATTTCAGGAATTTTTATTTCAACGTTCGGTGATTATTATTTGAAAAAATGGTTTTTGCCGTTACCAATTAGAACTTTTCTTCTATATATTGATATTGTTCCAAGAATTTTCAGCGCGCTAAAAGTTATGCTGAAATCTGGAAAAATTTTCAGCACGCAGACTTTGGATGCTACAGCTCTTATGGTTGCGGCGCTTACAGGAAACACAAACACTGCAAGTTCAATCAATCTTTTGCTAAGTCTTGGCGAAGAGATTGAAGAAATAACAAAACGGGTTTCATACGGAAATCTTGCGCACAAATTGCTTGTAAACAATGAACCTGCGCATCTTCTTGTGAATGGAGAAGAAAAAACTGTTCCGCCGGAAATGCTTAAAAAAGGTGATTTGGTTGTTGTGCGTGAAGGAAGCATGATTCCTGCCGACGGTTCTGTTGAAAGCGGTGAAGGAATGGCAAATCAGGCCAGTATTACCGGAGAATCTTTGCCAGTTGAAAAGAAAGCCGGTTCTGGAGTTTTTGCAGGAACTGTTCTTACAGAAGGCGAAATTGTTGTAAAAGTCAGGACAACCGGAAGCGATACAAAAGTTCAGAATATCATAAATATGATTGATAATTCTCAGGGATTAAAGGCTGATGTTCAGCGAAAATCCGAACTTCTTGCGGAAAAAATTGTTCCTTTCAACTTTTTGCTTGCGGCAATAACTTGGCTTGTAACAAAAAATTTAACAAAAACAATGTCAACTTTGATGGTTGATTATTCGTGCGCGATGAAACTTTCTGCGCCAATAGCAGTTCTTTCCGCAATGAAAGAAGCTGCTGAGCTTGGAATTTCTGTAAAGGGCGGAAAATATCTTGAGCTTGTTTCAGACGCGGATACAGTTATTTTTGATAAGACTGGAACTTTGACTTATGCAAATCCAGTTCTTGAGGAAATTTACCCAATGCATGATTTTACAGCAGATTTTGTGCTTCAGACAGCAGCTTGTCTTGAAGAGCATTTTCCGCATCCGCTTGGAAGGGCAGTTGTAAAAGCCGCAGAGGATTCTGGACTTCATCATCCTGAAAACCATACAAAAGTTGAATATCAGGTTGCGCATGGAATCGCTTCAACAATCGCTTTTAAAAAAGTTTGCATTGGAAGCGCTCATTTTATTTTTGATGATGAGAAAATTCCATTTCCGCCGGAAGTCAAGGAAATTCAGCAACATTCCATGGAAACTGGAAAATCTTTGCTTTATCTTTCTTATGACGGAAAACTTGCGGGTGTTCTTGCAATTGGTGATCCAATTCGTCCAGAAGCAAAAGAAGTTATTTCAATGCTTCGCAAGACAGGAATTAAGCATTGCGTGATGATTACCGGAGATACTGAAGGCGCGGCTAAAAAAATTGCGGAAACAGCAGGGCTTGACGCTTGGCATTCTCAGGCATTGCCAGAAGATAAAGTTTCGCTTATTGAAAAGGAACGAAAAGCCGGACACAAGGTTATTATGCTTGGAGATGGAATAAATGACGCTCCGGCACTTTCAGCCGCGGATGTAGGAATTGCAATTGAGGGATGCTCTTCGATCGCGGGCGATACGGCAGATATTGTTCTTACAGAAAAAGGACTCGAAAGTCTTGCCATAACCCGAATGATTGGACGCAACCTTTTGAACAAAATCAATAGGCAGAATATTCAGATTATTGAAATAAATTCAATTCTGCTTGTTTTGGGAATTGCAGGGCTTATTTCACCGCAGCTTGCAGCGATTTTGCATAACTCAACAACTGTTGCAATGTCCGTAAAGTCAATGCAGTCTGTTATTGATAAAGAAAGTCCATATTTTAGATGTTTATAAATCGCCTTGATGGAGTAAAAAAATGCTTATAACCAGTTTTTTCCCAGGACGAGTAAGATTGCGCGCTCCGATTTTTAAGAATGAAGAACTTTGTGAAAAAGCCAGGTCAATTCTTTCAAAATCGGATGCTGTAAAAAATATCGAGCACAATCCAGTTACAGGAAGCATTCTTCTTGAGTATGACATAAAAAAAGTTCCTATGGAAAAACTTCTTCCAATGCAGGATTTTTTTATGAAGCTTGGGAAAGAAGCCGAACGGTACGATGGAACAGAAACTGGTCATAAAAAAATTGCGGCAATGCTTGATGACCTTGAATCAATTGTTGCAAAATGGTAATTTTTGCTTGATTTTGTAAAATTATTTTCTCAATAAGTTTTTTACGTGTTGAATTAAACTTAACTCTGAACCAAAATTGAATGTAAGAAACTTATTTTAATCTAGAGGAATTTATGGAATACAGAATTGAGCACGATTCAATGGGCGAAGTGAAAGTTCCAGCCGACAAATACTGGGCAGCACAGACTGAGCGCAGTCACGAGAACTTTAATATTGGCGTTGGCATAGAGACTATGCCGCGGGAAATAACAA
>Ga0256404_1004251_pt1 | contig 27383 bp, 27 predicted proteins | sample RumenRJG_01DNA_FD_185990 | JGI IMG/M metagenome (GOLD analysis project Ga0256404, IMG submission 185990) | Bovine rumen microbial communities from Lethbridge, Alberta, Canada - RJG_01 | ecosystem: Host-associated > Mammals > Digestive system > Stomach > Rumen | place: Canada: Alberta | collected...
CTGTCGCCGGACCTCATGTACGGGGAGAATCTGGCTTACGGCTTCAGTTCCCCGGACAGCGTGGTGGCGGCCTGGATGAACTCCCCCCATCACCGGGACAACATCATGAACGGAAACTACCGCACCTGCGGGATCGGAATCTTCGCCCAGGGAAATACGTGGTACTGGGCCCAGGAATTTGGATATTAGTCAGCGCCCAGAAAAAAGGCAGAACGCATGTCCAGGAAACTTGTTTACTGGACATGCGTTCTGCCTTTTTTCTGGGCGGCCAAGGCGCGAAGCGCCTCTGACCGCCTACAGTCTCAGAATGCAAAGCATTCTGAGACCTGGGTGCTGAATAGTTGTTTTCTGGGCGGCCAAGGCGAAGCGCCTCTGACCGCCCACAGTCTCAGAATGCAAAGCATTCTGAGACCTGGGTGCTGAATAGTAAAAAACTTCAGTCCTCCTTCCGGAACTGGATGCCGGTGGAGGGATCCATGGATTCCACGATGGCGAGGGAGTGAAGATCAATGCCCATTTCACGGATCTTCTTCCCGCCGTCCTGGAATCCTTTTTCAATGACGACGCCTGCGCCCACCACCTCGGCGCCGGCCTGGTGCACCAGGTCCGCCAGGCCCATGATCGCCTTGCCGTTGGCGAGGAAGTCGTCGATGATCAGGATCTTGTCGCTGGAATTCAGGAACTGCTTCGACACCACCACCTCGCTGGTGGTCTTGTGGGTGAAGGATTCCACCTTGGAGGAGTAGACATCCCCCGCGATGTTCAGGGTCTTGGACTTCTTCGCGAAGACCACGGGACAGTGGAAGAAGAGGGCCGCGATGCAGGCGATGGCGATGCCGGAGGCCTCGATGGTCAGGATCTTTGTCACGTTCCGGTCCGCAAACTGCCGGTGAAACTCCTTGCCGATTTCCTCCAGGAGGCCCACGTCGATCTGGTGGTTCAGGAAGGAGTCCACCTTCAGGATGTTGCCCTCCTTCACCTGGCCGTCCCTGCGGATTCTGTCCATTAAAAGCTGCATCTGCGTCATTGTCTGCTCCTCCGTTTTCCGGCGCCCGAAGGGGCGCGCCTGATTATTCTGAAGACTGCGGGGCGGCAGGCTTTTCCCGCCTGCCCGCTTGAATATAACATATGAGGAGAAGAAATGGAATGCGGCCCATTCCGGGGAACTGTCCAACTTTTTTGTACCCGGATGGCCTATGATTTGACATTCTCTGAAAAAAAGACTATGATGGGTGCGATTCTAATCAGTATGGCGCTTTGTGCGCCGTGTTTTTTAGGGAGGAAAATGCAATGCCGACTAAGAAAAAGGAAGTAGTTGAGGCCTCTGTCGAGACCGTCAAGAAGGCTCCGGCCGCAAAGGCGAAGGCAGAGAAGGCAGAGACCGTGAAGAAGACCGTTAAGAAGGCCGTGAAGAAGACCGCGAAGGCTGCAGAGCCCCAGTGCAAGGTGTTCGTGGAGTTTGCGGGCCGCCAGGTGGCAGCGAAGGAAGTCCTTGACAAGGCTGTGGAGGCTTACCGGGCAGCTCACGAGGGCGCTGAGGTCAGCACCGTGGAGCTCTATGTGAAGCCGGAGGAGAACGCCGCCTACTACGTGGTGAACGGCGAGGCAGATCCGGAGTTCAAGGTTGAGCTCTGATTCCACTACTGTCCATGGCAGGCGAAAAGCCTGCTCTTTTTGTTAATGGTCAGCACCCGGAAAAAAGCCAGAAACCATGGACAGAAAACTTGTTTTCTGGACATGTTTTCTGGCTTTTTTCTGGGCGGCCAAGGCGCGTAGCGCCTCTGGCCGCCGACAGTCTCAGAATGCAGAGCATTCTGAGACCCGGGTGCTGAATCGATACCTTTTTCCCTTCACAAACACCACAAGATGAAGTATAGTAAAATCCAGAAACGGCTGTTTGGCACCAGGTGCTGAGGCGGGAGAGACTGCGGGGGCGCTCTGGAGAAAGGGAGGAAATCCGTATGTATTTTGACGACAAGATCTGGATCGCTTCCAGCGGGGAGGAGAAGCTCTGCATTCTTCCGAAGATGGCAAACCGGCACGGCCTGATCGCCGGCGCCACCGGAACCGGAAAGACCATTACGCTGAAGGTGCTTGCGGAGTCCTTCTCTGACGCCGGGGTTCCCGTTTTCCTGGCGGACGTGAAGGGAGACCTGGCGGGCATGTGCCGCCCCGGTGTGGACAGCGAGGACATGCAGAAGCGCATCGCGAAGTTCGGCCTGGCAGAGGCCGGCTTCCAGTACCACGCCTATCCCACGGAGTTCTGGGACATTATGGGAAAGAACGGCCTGCCCCTTAGGACCACGGTCTCCGAGTTCGGGCCCCTTCTGTTTGCCCACCTCCTGGGCCTCAACAAGATCCAGAGCGACCTGCTGGACATCGTCTTCCGCATCGCGGACGAAGAGGGGCTCCTGCTCCTTGACATGAAGGACCTCCGCTCCATGCTGAACTACGTGGAGGAGAACGCGGCCGATTACCGCCAGCGCTACGGAAACATCGGCAAGGCCAGCATCGGCGCCATCATGCGCGCCCTGGTGGCCCTGGAGGGCCGCGGCGGCGACAAGTTCTTCGGCGAGCCCGCCCTGGACATCAGCGACTGGTTCTCCACGGAGGACGGGAGAGGAAAGATCAACATCCTCGACTCCACCTCCCTCATCAACGACCCCACCATCTACAGCACCTTCATGCTGTGGCTCCTGACGGAGCTCTTTGAGATCATGCCGGAGGCGGGCGACCTGGCGAAGCCCAAGATGGTCTTCTTCTTCGACGAGGCGCACCTCCTGTTCGACAGCGCGCCCAAGGCGCTGCTGGAGAAGATCGAGCAGGTCATGAAGCTGATCCGCTCCAAGGGAATCGGCGTGTTCTTCATCACCCAGAACCCCAGCGACATCCCCGGCGACGTGCTGGCCCAGCTCGGCAACAAGGTGCAGCACGCCCTCAGGGCCTACACCCCCGCGGAGATGAAGGGCATCAAGGCCGCGGCAGACTCCTTCCGGAAGAACCCGGAGTTCGACACCGCCACCGCCCTGCAGGAGCTGAAGACCGCAGAGGCCATCGTCTCCTTCCTGGAGGCCGACGGCGCCCCCTCCGTGGCGAAGATCGCGAAGATCCTTCCGCCCCAGTCCCAGATGGGCGCCCTGGAGGACCTGCTCAGGAAGGCCGTGATTCTCTCCAGCCCCCTGCACGAGAAGTACGACGAGATGGTGGACCGCGACTCCGCCTATGAGTTCCTGCTGAGAAAGAGCGAGGAGGATGCTGCCGAGGCCCGCAGGCTGAAGGAGCAGGCCGAGGCGGAAAAGCAGGCCGAGAAGGAGCGCATCGCCGCCGAGAAGCAGGCGGAGAAGGAGCGGATCGCCGCGGAGCGCCAGGCGGAGAGAGAGCGCATCGCCGAGGAAAAGGCCGCCGAGAGGCAGAAGGCGGCAGAGGCGAGAAAGCGGAAGCAGGTGATCGGGTCCATCGGCAGCGCGGCGGCCGGCACGGTGGGCCGCGAGGTGGGCAACGCCCTGGGCAAGGCCGGCGGCTCCCTGGGCAAGAAGGTCGGTGGAAACGTGGGCGCCAGCCTCGGCCGCGGCCTGCTGAAAACATTGCTGAAATTCTGAGATTATGCTATGATAGCGTAAATTTTGGACGCGGCGTTCAAAACGCCGCGTCTTCTGTTTCAGAGGGGGAGTTATATGATCGGTTCCAGAACATTTATCTTTATCGCCTTTCTGCTTTATCTCACGATGATGATCGTCATCGGCGCCATCAGCTCCGTGCACACCAAGAGCACGGAGGATTTCTACCTGGGCGGCCGGAAGCTGAACGGCTGGGTGGCGGCCCTGTCGGCCCAGGCCTCCGATATGAGCGGATGGCTCCTGATGGGTCTGCCGGGCTCCATCTACATGTTCGGCCTGGGCGAGGCCTGGATCGGCATCGGCCTGTTCATCGGGACCGTGGCCAACTGGCTGCTGGTCTCCAAGCGGCTCCGCCGGTACACCATCAAGGCGGGCAACGCCATCACGCTGCCGGCCTTCTTCGAGAACCGGTACCGGGACAAGAGCCGGGTCCTTCTCGGCGTGTCCTCCGCGTTTATCGTGATCTTCTTCCTGGTGTACACGGCCTCGGCCTTCGCCTCCGGCGGAAAGCTGATCTCCGCCGTGTTCGGCTTAAGCTATAGCGCGGCCCTTACCATCGGGGCCCTGGTGATCCTGGTCTACACCTTCCTGGGCGGCTTCACCGCGGTCTGCGAGACCGACTTTATCCAGGGCATGCTGATGCTGGTGGGACTCCTGGCTGTGCCCATCATCGCCTGCGTCGTCCTGGGCAGCGCCAACATCGTCCCCCTCCTGGAGGAGAGCGGTGTGGCCGGCGGCGTGAGCTCCTTCTCCAACGTCATGGAGGACGGGGGAGAGCCCATCCGCTTCGTGACCATCATCTCCAACCTGGCCTGGGGCCTCGGCTACTTCGGCATGCCCCACATCCTGACCAGGTTCATGGCGGTCAGCTCCGAGAAGGAGCTTGACAAGTCCAAGGTCATCGCCATCGTGTGGGTTGCCATCTCCCTGTTCATGGCCTGCTTCATCGGCTGGTTCGGACGGGCCTACATGATGCCGGAGGTCCTGGAGGGCGGACGGCAGGAGAATATCTTCATCCTGATGATTCTGAAGCTCTTCACGGAGCACTTCCACCTGGCCCTGGTGGGCGGCGTGTTCCTCTGCGGAATTCTCGCGGCCATCATGTCCACGGCGGATTCCCAGCTGCTCTGCACCGCGTCCTCCCTGTCGGAGGACATCTACCGCGGCATCATCAACCCGAAGGCCCCGGAAAAGACGGCCCTGGCCCTGTCCCGCTATTCCGTGCTGGGTGTGGCCATTGTCGCCTACCTGATCGCCTGGGATCCCAACAGCTCCATCATGGGCCTGGTGTCCAACGCCTGGTCGGGCTTCGGCTCCACCTTCGGCCCGGTGGTGCTCCTGTCCCTGTTCTGGAAGCGGGCCAACCGCAGCGGCGCCATCGCCGGCATGCTGGGCGGCGGCCTGACCGTGATCCTGTGGGACTACATTCCGATCGTGGGCGGCCAGACCATCGGCGGCGCCACGGCGCTCTACTCCCTGATCCCCGGCTTTGCCATGGGCCTCATCTGCATGGTGGCGGCGAGCCTTGCCACGCCGGAGCCCGACGCCGAGATCCAGCAGGAATTTGATTCTGTCGCGGCCATGAAGCCCGAGGAGCTGGGAGAATGATCCGGAGCTGCATCTTCGACCTGGACGGAACCCTGGTGAACACCATTCCCGCCCTGAAGCGCTGCATGGACCTGACCCTGGAGGCCTACGGGTTTCCGCCGCTCACAGAGGACCAGGTGCGGCGCTTTGTGGGAAACGGGCTTGAGGTTTACACCCGGCGGGCCTTCCTGGCCCAGGGCCTGAAGGACGAGAGCTTTCTCCCGAAGGCTCTCGAGACCTACCGGCGGCTGTTCCGGGACAACTGTCTCTACGAGAACCGCCCCTACCCGGGCATTCCGGAACTCCTCAGGGAGCTTAAAAAGCGGGGCATGCTTCTGGCCGTGCTTTCCAACAAGCCGGATTTTGAGTCTCGTAAGACCATTCTCAACTCCTTCCCGGAGGGCCTCTTTGACCGGATTGTGGGCGCCAGGCCCGGTGTCCCTATGAAGCCGGACCCCGGAAGCCTTCTGGCCCTCTTAAAGGACCTGGGAACGGCGCCGGAGGAGTGCCTCCTCTTCGGCGACACAACCATGGACGTGGAGGCCGGAAACCGGGCGGGAGCCCATACGGTGGCGGTCCTTTGGGGCTTCCGCGGGGAAGCGGAGCTCCGGGAGAGCCGGCCGGAATACATTATTTCAGAACCGATGGAGATCCTGCATGAGCTTTCAGCACATTCTGTTTGACCTGGACGGCACCCTCACGGAGTCGGAGGAGGGGATCCGGAACGGCTTCCTCTTTGCCCTTCAGCGCATGGGTATCCAGGACCCGGATCCGGCGGTCCTGAAAAAGATGATCGGTCCGCCCCTGCACTACAGCTTCCCGACCTTTTTCGGTTTTTCTGAGCAGGAGACCGAGGAGGCGGTCCGCCTGTTCCGTCTCTACTACGAGGACCGGGGCGCCCTGGAAAACCGGCTTTACCCCGGGATCTCGGAGCTTCTTAAGGAACTGGTGGATGCCGGCCGCCGCTGCTACATTGTCACCACCAAGGTGGAGCACCAGGCGGTCAGGGTGGCAGAGCACTTCGGGATCAGGCCGTACCTCACGGACCTGATCGGCAGCCGGCCGGATTCCGCCGAGGGGCGCAAGTCCCTCCTTATCAAGGAACTGCTGGAACGGAACGGGATCCGGGACCTCAGCCAGGTGCTGATGGTGGGAGACCGGCTCTACGACATCGAGGGGGCCCGGGATGCGGGCGTCGCCTCGGCCGGCGTGCTGTACGGCTACGGAAGCCGGCAGGAGCTGGAGGAGGCCGGCGCGGACTTTTTCTGCGAGGACGCGGAGAGTATTTCCCGCCTGGTTCTGAAAAACAACGGATAGCGCTTTACATAAGGATGTTTTGATTATATAATTTATACATAGATGCAGTGCCTGGGGTGTTCGACACTCTTACCTTATTTGAACCTGCAAACTCGTGACCGGGAGACCTATATGTCTGGTTCGGATGTCAGGCCGCGTTTCCGGCGGAAGGCAGATGAGCAGCTGCGGTCACCCACCTGGCATTGCCAGGCGTCAATCAGTAGGAACCGGCATTCCGGGTCTGCGTTTATGTGTTAACGAACGAAGCGTCACGCGCGTTGCTCGCGCACGAATTGCACCACACGCGATATGGCAGCAGGGCTAATGCCTGCTGCTTTTTTTGAAGGAGCACGGTCATGTTCAAGGAGAAAAACCGCAGCTATATTTCCTGGGGGCTCACGGCCCTGGCGGTTGTCACGGCAGCACTTCTGCTTTCCTATATTCTCAACAGCTTCGCAGAGGTGAAGGCCCTTCTCATATCGGTACTGAACATCCTCATGCCCTTTATCGTCGGACTGGTCATGACCTTCCTGATGGCGCCGCTCTACAACCGGCTGGTGGCGGGGCTCTCCCGGATGTTCCGTGGGTCAAAGCCCGAGAGAAAGGGAGACGTGGCGGAAAAGATCGCCCGCTTCCTGGCGACGGCCATCTGCGTGTTCCTGATCCTGGTGGTCCTGACAGCGCTGACTGCCATGCTGATTCCCCAGCTGATCTCCGGGGTGACGGACATGATCAACAGCATGCCCCAGAACTCCACCTCCTTCCAGTCCTTTGTCCACGCCCTGTTCCACGAGAAATACCCGGATTACGAGCAGCTGATCCTGCGCGCCTACGAGCAGGTTTCCGCCCGGATCTACGAGTGGTCGAACAGGGAGTTCATGCCCAACATCAACAAGTACGTGCTGAGCCTGACCTCCGGAGTGCTGAAGATCCTCGCGTCCCTCAAGAATTTCTTCCTGGGGCTCATTATCATGGCCTACGGCCTGAACATGAAGGAGACCCTGGGAACACAGCTGAAGCGGATGCTCTACGGGCTCTTCCCAGTGAACGGCGCCAACTGCCTCATCGAGGAGTGCCGCTTTGTCAAGAAGACCTTCTCTGATTTCATCGTGGGAAAGATCATCGACTCCCTGATCATCGGGATCATCTGCTACATCTGCATGAACTTCATGAAGTTTCCGTACCCGCTGCTCATCAGCGTGTTCGTCGGGGTGACCAACATCATCCCCTTCTTCGGTCCCTTTATCGGCGCCATTCCCAGCGCCCTGATCATCCTGATGACGGACCCCTTCGCGGTCATCCCCTTCCTGATCTTCATCCTGGTCCTCCAGCAGTTCGACGGCAACATCCTGGGACCGAAGATCCTGGGAAGCGCCACCGGGGTGTCCAGCTTCTGGGTGCTGTTTTCCATCCTGTTCTTCGGAGGACTCTGGGGAATCGTGGGCATGATCATCGGAATTCCCACATTCGCGGTCATCGCCCGGCTTCTGGAGCGCTTTATCTCGAACCGCCTCGAAAAGCGGGGCTGCAGGACGGAACTGGAGGCCTATGACTGCCTGTCCCACGTGGAGGTGGGGCCGGACGGGAAGCCGGTCTACTATTATTCCGGGGGCGGAACCGGAGCTGGTAGCGGAACCGGAACCGCAGGCCTGGCTGCAGCCGAAACCAGAGCGATACCCGGGACAGAGGGGTTGCCCGACCCGGAGACGAAGCGGATCGGAGAGAGCGGGACGGCGGCCTCCGCAAAGGATGACAGCCGGAAATAAACAGAGAATTGCAGGGGACGGGCCGGAATGATTTGCATTCCGGCCGTTTCTGGTATATATTAATTAACCAAGGTCAAAACCTGTTCACATGGAGTAAGAAGTGCGAGACGCTCCGGATAACATCATTTGACATGATTTAAAAGACAAGAACGAGGTTCATTGAAAAGGAGACACTGATATGACTTTACTGGAAAACTGGAGAGTGAAGGCCTACGGGGACGCCCTCGAGAAAAAGGATCAGGAGCAGCTCTGGAAGGATTACTTCACCGTTGAGAAGGGCATCTACGAAAAGCTCCTGGAGGACGTGACCCAGGTGGAAGCGGGAACCGTGAAGGAGCTGGCAGAGAAGTACGGGACCGACGTGCAGACCATGACGGGCTTCCTGGACGGCATCAATGAGAGCCTGAAGGAGGAGAACCCCATCGAGACCATGGAGGAGGATACACCGGTCCGCCTGGAGATCGATCCGGAGAAGCTCTATTACAACATGGTGGAGGCGAAGGCCACCTGGCTCTACGGACTGCCCCAGTGGGAGAAGATCCTCACCCCCGAGCGCAGAAAGGAACTGTACCGGCAGCAGAAGGCCAGCGGAACCATCCGCAAGCCCAGAAAGATCGGCAGAAATGATCCCTGCCCCTGCGGCTCCGGAAAGAAATACAAGCTCTGCTGCGGAAGAAATGTTTGAGTGAAACAGCTGCCGGAGGATGATCCCCCGGCGGCACGTGTTTTACGTCCCGAGAGCGGGACCTGAATGAAGGAGAATCGATGGAAGCGTACACGAGCTTTGCCCAGGTATACGATCTGTTTATGGACAATGTTCCCTATGACGCCTGGTGCACCCAGACTGTCCGGATCCTGAAGGATCACGGCATCACAGACGGAATCGTGGCGGATCTTGGCTGCGGCACCGGCAACCTGACGGAGCGGCTCGCGGACAAGGGCTTTGACATGATCGGCATCGACCTGTCGGAGGACATGCTGGAGATCGCCATGGAGAAAAAGCTCTCCAGCGGGAAGAACATCCTGTACCTCTGTCAGGATATGCGCTCCTTTGAGCTGTACGGCACCTGCCGGGCCATCGTGAGCCGCTGCGACGCCATCAACTACATTCTCAGCACGGAGGACCTTGTCTCCGTGTTCCGGCTGGTGAACAACTACCTGGACCCGGAGGGCGTGTTTGTGTTTGACTGCAACACGGTGCACAAGTACGAGACCGTCCTGGCGGAAAACACCATCGCGGAAAACAGGAGCATCGGCAGCTTTATCTGGGAGAACTCCTATGACCCGGAGAGCCGGATCAACGAGTACGACCTGACCCTCTATATCCGGGACGACCAGGTGGATGCCCCGGCGGACGAGAATAAGGAATGCGCGGGTGCAAGCGAGACAGGGAACACGCGCGTTACTCGCGCGCGGGATTGCACCGCGCACGAGATGGAACCCCGGTTCAGGCGCTTCGCGGAGACCCATTTCCAGCGGGCCTTCACCCAGGAGGAGCTGAAGGCCGCGGCGAGAGAGGCGGGCCTTCTGTGGCTGGACTGCATGGACGCGGAGACCATGGTCATGCCGGACGCCAATACGGAGCGGCTCCTGATTGTGCTGGGAGAGAACGGAAAGAAAAAAGATGAGACGTGAATTCAATGACTGCATGGTGCGGGCCACTGCCGCCGACGGCATGATCCGCGCCTTTGCCGCCTCCACGGGCGGCCTGGTTGAGGAGGCCCGGAACATCCACCGGACGGCCCCTGTGGTGACAGCGGCCCTGGGGAGGCTTCTGACAGCCGGCGCCATTATGGGTGCCATGACACTGAAAAACAGCGAGGACCGGATGACGCTGAAGATCGACGGCGACGGTCCCATGCGGGGTCTTCTGGTGACGGTGGATGCCGACGGCGGCGTGAAGGGATATCCCTACGAGTCCGACGTGATCCTGCCCCCGAACGCGAAGGGCAAGCTGGACGTGGGCAGCGCCGTGGGGCACGGCGTCCTGTCCGTGATCGCGGACGTGGGCCTGAAGGAGCCCTATGTGGGCCAGGTGGAGCTCCAGTCCGGCGAGATCGCCGAGGACATTGCCTGGTACTACGCGAACAGCGAGCAGATCCCCTCCAGCGTGGGCCTGGGCGTCCTGGTGGACCGGGATCACTCCGTGATCTGCGCAGGAGGCTTTGTGTTCCAGCTCATGCCGGGCTGTCCCGACAGCGTGGCGCTCCAGCTGGAGGACCGGCTGAGGGGCGTGGATTCCGTGACCGCCATGCTGCAGGCGGGGCTTACGCCGGAGGATATCATCAACCACGTGCTGCAGGGCATGGACCCGGTGGTGACGGACCGCACGGTCCCCGCCTACCGCTGCAACTGCTCCAGGGAAAAGACCCGGACAGCCCTCCTGACCGTGGGAGAGGAGGAGCTGAAGAGCATGATCCGGGACGGAAAGCCCATTGAGGTGTCCTGCCACTTCTGCAGCAAAAAATACTCCTTCTCGGTGGCAGAGCTCCAGGAGATGCTGGATTCCGCCACGAAGAAGGAGTGACAGACCGAAGCTTTCGGATTGTTCTGTTTATTCAGATTGTTCTGTTTATTCAGGCTGTTCTGATCCGCCGCATCCCGCGGCGGATTTTTCATCCTTTTTTATGCGCATCCACTCCGCGGGGCTTTCCCCGCCGTACACCCGCCCCTCGTAGATATCCGGGTGCAGCAGGAACCACCGCATGCAGGAGAGGGCGCGGAATTCTCCCTCATCTTTCAGGAGGCGGAGGAAGAACTCCAGCAGGGCCCGGGTCTCCGGGTGCATGAGGCACTTCTCGCCCCTGGCGGAGTAGTACTCCCAGGAGGCGCTGTCCGTGTAGTCCGCCCCGCGGTACACCTTGGAGGCCGCGATGCGGTCGCAGACCATTTCGAGACAGTACCTGAGGGGCATCTTGATGCCCCTCCACTGAAGGTCCGGGTCCGGGTACACGTCGATCCAGTACTCGTAGTGATGCTTGTTCCGGCCCTTGTGGTGCAGCCAGGCGGAGGAGTAGCCCTTCTCCAGCTTTTCCGCCGCGTTGGGGCTGCGGGTGCCCTGGTAGTACCGGGCCCCCACCAGGAATTCCTCGGGGCTGTACTTGGAGAGATCGTGCAGCAGTCCCTGCCTGATGAGCCCCACCCGGAAGCAGAGATCCATGACTGTCAGCTTGTGTTCGGTGATGGTGTGAAAGTGTTTGGCGGCGGTTTTTAATTGCATGATTTTTACCTTCGTTCACTAAAATTGTTTGACACTATTTCGCCGTTATGATATCCTTAATCAAGTCGTCCGACCGGCGATTTCCATGAAACAAGTTTATTTTGGAGGAGCTACATTATGAGCAAGGGTATTGTGAAATGGTTCAACAATCAGAAGGGATACGGCTTTATCTCTGATGAGAAGGGCAACGACGTTTTTGTCCACTACACTGGCCTGAACATGGAGGGCTTCAAGACCCTCGAAGAGGGCGCTCAGGTGGAGTACGATGTTGTGGATGGCGCCAAGGGACCGCAGGCCACAAACGTCACTGTCATTAAATGAATCGACCGGTTATCGTGAGGGCCGCTTCCTGAGGGAAGCGGTTCTTTTTATGCGCGATAAGGCCGGAGAGCGGCCGCTGTGCTTGCACAAGCGGACATTCGACGGCCAACGTACATCGAAGCGGCTCTGCCGCGAGATGTGCGAAGAGCCGGAGAGCGGCCGCTGTGCTTGCACAAGCGGACATTCGACGGCCAACGTACATCGAAGCGGCTCTGCCGCGAGATGTGCGAAGAGCCGGAGAGCGGCCGCTGTGCTTGCACAAGCGGACATTCGACGGCCAACGTACATCGAAGCGGCTCTGCCGCGAGATGTGCGAAGAGCCGGAGAGCGGCCGCTGTGCTTGCACAAGCGGACATTCGACGGCCAACGTACATCGAAGCGGCTCTGCCGCGAGATGTGCGGATCGCGCGGGATGGACGGCTTTAGCCGGTCCATCCTGTTTCAAGTCATTCATCAGGTACGAAGCTTCATGACCCTCAGCAGCTGCGCCAGATACCGCACTGCGTTCTCCTCCTTCCCGAGATCCAGAAGGTCGGCCTCGGCGTATTCCGCGGTGTCCTTGATGCCCTTTCGGAACACGGGCGTCTCGTCGTCCCAGTCCCCGAAGAGGGGCAGGAACACGCCGTCCTTTTTGACGCAGGCGGTCTCCCGGGTGGCCTTCACCCGGGCGGAGGCGTCCACAAAGGCCCCGATGCTCTTGTGGACGGCCCGGTTCTCCAGGGGCAGGTAGTAATAGTCCCGGTAGTTGCTGAAATAGTGGTAGTAGAGCCCCCGCTTTTTGGGGATCACCGCAGTCAGGAGCGAATCCTCCGCGGTGATCCGGACATCCTCCGGCGCTTTGATCTCAATGGCCTTCGGCAGCACCGTCTCGCTTCTGAGGGCGAGGGTCAGGGCCTCTTCCCCGTCCGCGCAGCTCTCGAACCGGAAGGAGCCCTCCAGGAAGTCCCGGTAGTTCAGCAGGGACATCAGCTGGGGCAGGATGGTCAGGTCCTCCTCGTTGTGGAGCAGGAGCTGCTGGAGAAGGGCGGTGTCGGGGGATGCCTGGTACTGGCCGTAAACCTCCGCCAGGGCCTCTCCCGAGAGCTTGTCCAGGCGGGTGATGCCGAGCCACCGCTCCAGGGCCTTGCGGCTCAGTCCCCCCGCGCCCAGGAGCGAGCGGTAGGGACGGACCGAGCGGTAGAGATCCAGGCTGGTCATCTCGGCAAAGGGATGGCTGATGCCGTACTGGGCCGCGCAGTCGATGAGGAAGGGCAGGTCAAAGCGGGTCCCGCTGAAGGTGATCAGGGTGCTGAAGCCCGCCGCGAAGTCAAAGAAGGACCGGAGCATCGCGGCCTCGTCCTCGAGGGTTTCGGAAAACCACTGGCGCAGGACCCAGCCCTCCTGCTCGGTGTGGGACAGGGTGCCGATGAGCCAGATCTGGGAGTTTTTGGCGCTGAGGCCGGTGGTCTCGATGTCCAGGAACAGGAAGCGGTCCTGATTTCCCAGCTTCCGGAACGGGTAGAGAAAGGCCACCGCCTCCGGCTGTGTGAACAGCTGCATAGAATACCTCCGTCTGTGCAGGCCTCCCGTGAGGAGGCAGGGGAGCAGCCTGCAGGGAGCGCAGTGGCTGCTGCCAGGATAAGTATACCCTTTCGTTGTCAGATTTGGAAGATTATGATAAAATTACGTAAACCAGACGTGTGCCAGCATCCCTGTGGAACCGGCTGGTTTTCCTGTGACAGAAACGGAGAAAATCAAGGCATGATTTCATATATTCGAGGAACTCTGGCAGAGGCCGGAGGGGACCAGATTGTGGTGGAGACCAGCGGTGGGATCGGAGTCAATATCCGGGTCCCGCTCTCCGTGTCGGAGGCCCTTCCCCGGACGGGGGAGGAGGTTCAGATCCACACCTTCTTAAAGGTCTCGGAGGATGCCCTCACCCTTTACGGCTTCTTGAACCGGGCGGATCTCGCCATGTTCCGCCAGCTGATCAACGTCAGCGGCATCGGCCCCAAGGGGGCGCTGTCTATCCTCTCCTCCATGAATCCGGACGACCTCCGGCTGGCGATCGTGACCGGGGACGCAAAGAGCATTGCCCGGTCGCCGGGCATCGGCCCCAAGACCGCCCAGAGACTCATCCTGGAGCTGAAGGAGAAGATCTCCCTGGAAGACATGAGCTACCGGCAGCAGGGCGCCGCAGGCGGTGCCCAGACGGGAGCGGGAGCTGCCGGGGTGAGCGGCGCCGCGGCAGACGCGGTGGAGGCCCTGATGCAGCTTGGATACTCCCTCACGGAGGCTGGAAAGGCCGTGCGCGCGGTGGAGGACCAGGAGGGCATGGACAGCGGGGCGCTCCTAAAGGCGGCCCTGAAGACGATCCGGCTCTAACTGCCGGCGCCCGGAAACCGAAGGACCCGACAGACACGAGGACAGGCACATATGGAACGCAGGATTATCACAACAGAGGTGGCGCCGGAGGAGGCGAAGCTCGAGCAGAATCTCCGGCCGCAGCTTCTGAAGGACTATATCGGACAGGAAAAAATCAAGGCCACCCTGAAGGTCTACATCGACGCAGCGAAGGCCAGGGGAGAGTCCTTGGACCACGTGCTGTTCTATGGACCGCCCGGACTTGGCAAGACCACCCTCTGCGGGATCATCGCCAACGAGCTGGGGGTGAACATGAAGATCACCTCCGGGCCGGCCATCGAGAAGCCCGGGGACATCGCCGCCATCCTGAGCGGACTCCACGAGGGTGACGTGCTCTTTGTGGACGAGATCCACCGGCTGAACCGGCAGGTGGAGGAGGTGCTGTACCCGGCCATGGAGGACTTCGCCATCGATGTGGTGCTGGGGAGAGACGCCAGCGCGAGAAGCATCCGCCTGGACCTGCCCAGGTTCACGCTGGTGGGGGCCACCACCAGGGCGGGACTTCTTTCCGCCCCGCTCCGGGACCGCTTCGGCGTGGTGCAGCGGCTGGAGTTCTACACCACGGAGGAGCTGGAGCAGATCGTGAACCGCTCCGCGTCGGTCCTGGGGGTCCGGATTGACCCGGAGGGCGCGGCGGAGATCGCCCGGAGAAGCCGGGGCACGCCGAGACTGGCGAACCGCCTTCTGAAGCGGGTCCGTGACTTCGCCCAGGTCAAGTATGAGGGCGTCATCACCCGGGAGGCGGCGGACTACGCCCTGGACGTGCTGGACGTGGACAAGCTGGGGCTCGATGCCGGCGACCGGTCCATTCTCCTGACGATCATCGAGAAGTTCCAGGGAGGGCCCGTGGGCCTGGAAACCCTGGCGGCGGCCCTGGGGGAGGATGCGGGCACCCTTCTGGACGTCTACGAGCCCTTCCTTCTCATGAACGGGCTGATCATGCGGACGCCCCGGGGAAGAATCGCCACCGAGAACGCCTACCGCCACCTGGGAATTCCCATGACGCGCCAGGAGACGCTTCCGCTCTGAGCGCCCTGAGACAGGAAGGCGGAAGCACAGGCACGGAACAGAAGCTTGCGTGCGGGAAACGGAGGACAGAATCATGGAAAAGGATCAGATCACGGAAGTTCTGATTGACGAAAAGGTATATCCCATCAAGGGAGGGGACCCGGAGTACATCCAGAAGGTCGCTTCCTATATCGACGGAAAAATACAGCGCCTGAAGCAGTCCCGCCAGTACAGCCTGCAGAAGCCTGACTACAGGAACCTGTGCGTGCTGCTGTCCATGGCCGAGGACTACTTCCGGCTGGAGGACAGCCTCCGGCAGAAGCAGACGGACGCGGAGGAGCACGGCAGCGAGGTCTACTCCCTGAAGCGGGAGATTGTCTCCCGGCGGGTGGAGTCGGAAAACGTCCAGCGGGAGCTGGCAGAGGCAAGGGAGCAGCTGAGCGAGACCAGGAAGCAGGCCAATGCAGCCCTGGCGGAGAAGAACAGCCTCCTCTCGGTCAACCAGTCCCTTCACCGGGAGTCCGAGGGGGTCCGCTCCAAGCAGAGCGCCCTGGAGGCCGAGGTGGAGCGCCTGAGGGCGGAGGCCGGGGGGCTGAAGACGGAGCTTGAGCGCTTCAGGGCGGAGAGCGGGCAGCTTGCGGGAGAGAGTGACCGGCTTGCGGCTGAGAGCGAGCGCCTCGCAGCCGAGAGCGAGCAGCTGAAGGCAGAGAACGAGCGGTTCGCGGCGGAGCGTGAGCAGCTGAAGACAGAGAACGAGCGGCTCGCGGCGGAAAACGCGCGCCTGAAGACCGACTGCGAGAGCCTGGAAGCGGACGGCGAGAGCCTGAAGCAGGAGCTGCAGCAGCAGAAGGAGGAGGCGGAGCGCCTCCGCGCAGAGAACGAAAAGCTGGAGGCTGAGATCAATGAGCTGCTGGAAGCCTGAGCTCCTTGCGCCGGCAGGGTCGCTGGAGAGCCTGAAGGCCGCGGTCAATGCCGGGGCTGACGCCGTCTACGTGGGCGGCACGAAGTTCGGCGCCAGGGCCTACGCGGACAACCCCGCGGAGGAGGCGCTGCTGTCCGGCATTTCCTACGCCCACCTGTACGGGGCCCACGTCCACCTGACGGTCAACACCCTGATGAAGGAGGAGGAGCTGTCCGCTCTTCCGGAGTTTATACATCCATACTGCGAAGCGGGACTGGATGCCGCCATTGTGCAGGATATCGGAGCTTTTCCGGTGCTGCGGCGGCACTTCCCGCTTCTTTCCCTGCATGCCAGCACCCAGTGCACCGTGACGGGGCCGGAGAGCGCCGCCTTTTTCAAGTCCCTCGGGGCGGTCCGGGTGATTCCCGCCCGGGAGCTCTCCCTGAGGGAGCTGATCCGGATCCGGGAGAAAACCGGCCTGGAGGTGGAGACCTTCATCCACGGCGCCCTCTGCTACGCCTACTCGGGCCAGTGCCTCATGAGCAGCCTGATCGGCGGCAGGAGCGGGAACCGGGGGCGCTGCGCCCAGACCTGCCGGCTGCCCTTTTCCGTGAGCGACGGCGCGGGGCGGCAGAGCAGGCCCTCAGAGCCCTGTCTCTTAAGCTGCAAGGACCTCTGCGGCCTGGACCTGATCCCGGACCTGGTGTCCGCGGGGATCGCCAGCCTGAAGATCGAGGGGAGAATGAAGAGCCCCCGGTACACGGCGGGCGTGGTGGAAATCTACCGGAAGTACCTGGACCTCTTTTACCGGGAGGGCCGGGAGGGCTTCCACGTGGAGCCGGAGGACCGGAGGCAGCTCCTGGAGCTCTTCGACCGGGGCGGCCAGACGGACGGATACTTCTACCGGCACAACGGGCGGGACATGCTGACCCTGAAGAAGAAGCCGGAGTTCCGGGAGAGCAACACCGCGCTGTTTAACCGGCTGGAGGAGCAGTACGTCAGGCAGGAAAAGAAGATCCCCGTGAAGGGAGAGGCCGTCATTAAGGCGGGAGAGCCCATGCGGCTCACCGCGGGCCTCGGCGAGGGGGCGGATGCGGTCCGGGTCGAGGTGACCGGCGCGGTGCCGGAGAAGGCCGCCTCCCGCAGCGCTTCTGAGGAGGAGACCCTTACGAGGCTCCGGAAGACCGGGGACACGCCCTTTGTGTTCGAGGACCTGGAGCTCACGCTGGAGCCGGGACTCTTCCTCCCGGTTTCCGCCCTGAACACCCTTCGGAGAAGCGCCCTTTCGGCCCTCCGGGAGGAGATCCTGAAGAGGGCGGAGAACCGGGGAGCGAAGCGGGAGATGCCGGCAGAGGGCAAAGCGCATCCCGCAGACGGCACAGAGCTGGCGGAGGACGGAGCAGGATTGTCGGCAGACTGCGCAGCGGTGCCGGGAACCCAGACTTCAGCGGATTCCGCAGAAGCGCCCTGCATCCTCCACGTGACGGCCGAGACGGAGGAGCAGCTCTCTGCGGCTATGGAGGAGCCTTCTGTGGGGGACGTCTCCCTCTCCGCGGACTGCATTTCCCCCGAGCGGTGGAAAAAGACGGTGGAAATCCTGCACCGGAAGGGGAAGCGGGTCTTGCTCTGCATGCCCCAGATCTTCCGGGAGGAGGCCCTGCAGTACTTTGACCGCTGGAACCGGGAGCTGGTCTCTGCGGGCTTTGACGCGTTTGTGATCCGCTCCCCGGAGGAGGCGGGAGAGCTGAGGCGGCGGTTCGGGGAGGCCGGCAAGGGGACCCCGGTCCTGTGCCCGGACTTCACAGTCTACGCCTTCAACCGGGAGGCGGCGGCGCGCATCCGGGAAGCTGCCCCGGGCAGGCGGACCCTCTCCGTGGAGCTGAATCGGCGGGAGCTTAGGGGCCTGGCGGGGCCGGGGACCGAGCTGGTGGTCGCCGGGCGTCTTCCCATGATGGTTTCCGCCCAGTGCTTAAAGAAGACTGCCTTCCGCTGCGACAGACAGCCGGCGCTCCTCACGCTGAAGGACCGGAACGGGGCGGAAATGCCCGTCCGGACCCACTGCGCCTTCTGCTTCAACGAGATCCTGAACGCGGATCCGCTGTGGCTGGGAGGTGAAGCGGAGGATGTGCGGGGGCTGGGAGTATCCTCCGTCAGGGTGCTTCTGACAGACGAGAGCGGGGAGGAGAGCAGGCGGGTCATGAGAGCCGCGGCAGACGCCTTCCTCTTCGGGAAACGGGTTTCGGACCCCTACGGGCGCTCCACCCGGGGGCATTTCAAGCGGGGCGTGGAGTGAGCGCGCGGACGGTCCGGCTCGGAAAAGGCTTGAATCGGGCGCAGGATGCTGTATACTGATTCTTGAGCTTGACTGTCTGCAGGAGGAATTGCAATGATTGAAGCAACTAGCTGCGGCGGGATCGTGATTTTTCACGGAAAGATACTGCTGCTTTACAAGAACTACAGGAACCGCTACGAGGGCTGGGTGCTCCCGAAGGGCACGGTGGAACCGGGTGAGACCCACGAACAGACGGCCCTCAGGGAGGTCCGGGAGGAGACCGGCGTCTCCGCCGAGATCATCGACTACGTCGGGGCCAGCGAGTACACCTTCAGCGCCCAGGCCGGCGTCATCGACAAGAGCGTGCACTGGTACCTGATGAAATCCGGGAGCTACTACAGCAGGCCCCAGCGGGAGGAATACTTTGTAGATTCCGGGTACTACAAATATCACGAGGCTTATCATCTTCTCAAGTTCGCAAACGAGAAGATGATGCTGGAAAAGGCGTACGCCAGATATCAGGAACTGAAAAAGGCAAACCGGTGGAACACCGGGGAGATTTTGGAGGAAAGACATGATCCAGCTTGAACGCACGTCGGTTATGAACCTCGAAAACGCCATGCGGGGAGCCAGGAATCCCATGAACTCCTGGGGAAGGTCCGACAGCTACTATGGTGAGGACGGAACCTACGTCCTGGGACCCAACGATCTCTCCCTGGCCTCAAGGCTCAGGAAGGGCGGCAGCGACGACAGAAAGTTCATCCGCCAGATCCTGGTCTCCGTGGACATCACGGCGCCGCTGTACTGGTGGAAGGAGTACGACACCTACAAGATCGCCACGGTGGCAAACTCCACCTCCACCATGCACAAGATCCACGCGAAGCCCTTCAGCCTGGACGACTTCTCCCACGACCACCTGACAGAGGAGGGGCTCGAGGCGCTGCAGAAGATGATCGAAGCTCTGGAGTGCTTCCGCGTCCGCTACCTGGAGAAGAAGGAGAAGGCGGACTGGTACAACATGATCCAGCTGCTTCCCACCAGCTACAACCAGCTGCGCACCTGCACGCTGAACTATGAGAACCTGGTCAACATGTACTTCGCCCGGAAGAGCCACAAGCTGCAGGAGTGGCACAGCTTCTGCGACTGGATCCGCAGCCTTCCCTACGCGAACGTCCTGATTCTCGGCGAGGATCCGGCGTGAACCTGATCGCGGCGGCAGACAGGAACTGGGCTATAGGCCGCGGGGGGGACCTGCTGGTGCGGATCCCGAAGGACCAGAAGCTGTTCCTGCAGGAGACCCTGGGCCGGACCGTGGTCATGGGGCGGAAGACCTTCGAGAGCCTTCCGGGCCGGCAGCCGCTGTACGGGAGAAGGAACCTGGTGCTGTCCAGGGACCCCGCCTTCCGTCCGAAGGGCGTCACGGTCCTGAACAGCCTGGAGGACCTGCTCTCGGAGCTGTCCGGCGTGCCGGACGAGGACATTTTTGTCATCGGCGGGGAGAGCATCTACCGCCTCCTCCTTCCCTACTGCAGGCACGCCCACATCACCTGGCTGGACTACAGCTACGACGGGGACCGCTTTCTCCCGGATCTGGAGAGGGACCCGGAGTGGAGGCTCACGGAGGAGAGCGAGGAGGAGACCTACTTCGACCTGCCCTTCACCTTCCGCCACTACGTGCGGGTGGCCGGCGGGAGAGGCCGGGAGTGATCGGGAGTGATTGGGAGTGATCGGGAGTGATTGGGAGTGACCGGGAGTGATCATACCTGGGGAGCTTCCCGATTGAGCTTCCCGACTGAGCTTCCCGACTGTGCTTCCCGACTGAACGGAACCGGTAAAACCCGGAATAACGATATCTCATTTCGATATAGGCGCCAGTCTTGCGTTTACGTCCGAAATGTGTATATAATTGGGCATATCTGCCCAGCAGAAACGTATTTGCTGATGGGAACGCGCAGCAAAAGCGGGCCCAGGCAGCGGTAACCGGAGTTATCATCAAAGAGAGAGGTTGAATGAAATGGCGAGCATTGATTTAACACAGTATGGGATCACCAGCGCGGCCGAAATCGTGCACAATCCTTCGTTTGAGTTCCTGTACGAGGAGGAAATGAAGCCGGGTCTGGAGGGCTTTGACAAGGGCCAGATGACCGAGCTCGGCGCTGTCAACGTCATGACCGGTATCTACACCGGCCGTTCTCCCAAGGACAAGTTCATTGTCATGGATGAGAACTCCAAGGACACTGTCTGGTGGACCAGCGAGGAGTATCCGAACGACAACCACGTGGCTTCCCAGGAGACCTGGAAGGCCGTGAAGGAGATCGCGAAGAACGAGCTCACCGGCAAGCGCCTGTTCGTCATGGATGCCTTCTGCGGCGCCAACAAGGACACCCGCATGGCGGTCCGCTTCATCATGGAAGTGGCATGGCAGGCCCACTTCATCAAGAACATGTTCATCCAGCCCACCGAGGAGGAGCTGAAGAACTTCAAGCCGGACTTCGTGGTGTTCAACGCCTCCAAGGCGAAGGTCGAGAACTACAAGGAGCTGGGCCTGAATTCCGAGACCGCTGTGGTGTTTAACATCACCGACCGCGAGGCCGTCATCATCAACACCTGGTACGGCGGCGAGATGAAGAAGGGCATGTTCTCCATGATGAACTACTATCTGCCGCTGAAGGGCATTGCCTCCATGCACTGCTCCGCCAACACCGACATGAAGGGCGAGAACACCGCCATCTTCTTCGGCCTGTCCGGCACCGGCAAGACCACCCTGTCCACCGATCCCAAGAGACTGCTGATCGGCGACGACGAGCACGGCTGGGACGACAACGGCGTGTTCAACTTCGAGGGCGGCTGCTACGCCAAGGTCATCAACCTGGACAAGGAGTCCGAGCCCGATATCTACAACGCCATCAAGCGCGACGCCCTGCTGGAGAACGTGACGGTTGACGAGAACGGCAAGATCGACTTCGCCGACAAGAGCGTCACCGAGAACACCCGCGTTTCCTACCCGATCAACCACATCGAGAACGTGGTCACCAAGGTCCGTCCGATCCTCGCGGGTCCGGCGGCCGACAACGTCATCTTCCTGTCTGCCGACGCCTTCGGCGTTCTTCCGCCGGTGTCCATTCTGACCCCGGAGCAGACGAAGTACTACTTCCTGTCCGGCTTCACCGCGAAGCTGGCCGGAACCGAGCGCGGCATCACCGAGCCCACCCCCACTTTCTCCGCTTGCTTCGGCCAGGCCTTCCTGGAGCTGCACCCGACGAAGTACGGCGAGGAGCTGGTGAAGAGAATGGAGAAGAGCGGAGCCAAGGCCTACCTGGTCAACACCGGCTGGAACGGCACCGGCAAGCGTATCTCCATCAAGGATACCCGCGGCATCATCGACGCCATCCTGAACGGCGACGTGCTGAAGGCCGAGACCAAGAAGATCCCGATCTTCGACTTCGAGGTTCCCACCTCCCTTCCGGGCGTTGATCCCGCGATCCTGGATCCCCGCGACACCTACAAGGATGCCGCCGAGTGGGAGGAGAAGGCGAAGGATCTGGCCGGCCGCTTCATCAAGAACTTCGTGAAGTACACCGGCAACGAGGCCGGCAAGGCCCTGGTGGCCGCTGGCCCGCAGCTGTAATCCGGGCGGACAGAGATCCGGGACGGATCGGAAGCGATCCGGAACAGATCTGATCCGGAACAGAATCGATCCAAACAGCAAAGAGGAGCTGCCGAAACGGCGGCTCCTTTTTCATATAAATAATAGACATGATGTAATCGCTTTATATCTTCCTAAAACATTTTATTTATGATAATATACATCTGTTTATTTACACATTTTCCCGCCCCGGTTTTTTCGGGACCGGCGGCATCAGACTACTGGGGGATGACACTATGAGAAAGATCAGACGGGCAACTGGCGCACTTCTTCTGGCCGCGTCCCTGCTGGCATGTCCCACCGCGATGGCGGCGGAGCAGCAGGCGGACAACGCTTTTACGTACCAGGAGGTGCAGTACTATGTGGGCATGGATGCCGGCACGGCACGCCGCACCCTGGGCAATGCCGTTTCCAGCCGGGACGTGAACAACTGCGCCAGCGGCTATGTCAACAAGGCCTACACCTACGGCGAGACCAGGGACTTTGAGGTCCTGATCGAAGAGACGGAGGACGGCAGGGAGGTGATCAGCAACATCACGCTCCTGACCGGAAAGGTGGCCACTGAGGCGGGGCTGAAGGTGGGAGACGCCGAGAGCGAGATCCTGAAGGTCTATCCGGGGGCAAAGAAAGGCCTGGCCTCCTACACGGTCCTTCTCGGGGATTCCTCCCTCTACATCAGGACCTCCGGCGGCAAAATCAGCTTCATTTCCTATCTCTGATCCGAGGCGGGGCCGACAGCAGTGATGGGAAGCAGAAGCGCTGGAAAAGCGAACGGAAAGAAGATGGCCCTTCGGGCACTGGCCGCGGGGCTCGCGGCGGCAACGCTGACCGCGACGCCGGCTTTCGCCGGGGCCTGGATCGACGCCAGGGGAGACGGCTCTGTCTGGATGTACCAGAAGGACGACGGGACCGGCATGAGCGGCGAGTGGCTGTTTGACGGGACCACCTGGTACTATTTCGACGGCAATGGGAAAATGGTCACCGGGAAGTCCTTCATCAACGGCAAATACGAGGTGTTTGACGAGAACGGCGCCTGGCTCTACACCGGGTTTTACCCGGGAGGCGGGAATGCCGGCCGGGGACCCGGCGTGACCCAGGTCCAGGAAGAGGTTCCCCCGGAGCCGGAGAAGACGGCGGAGGACCTGGAGGCGGAGGCGACAGCCGCCCAGGTGCTGGCGTCCATCGTAAACGACAGCATGACCAAGCAGCAGAAGGCGGCGGCCATCTACCGGTGGATGCGGGGCAGCATGACCTACACCAACAACGGCATGTACCCGCAGGATTACACGGAGTCCTTCGCGGCGCTCTACGGATTTCGCACCCACCGCGGGAACTGCTACGTCTATTACTCCATGTCGAAGATCCTGCTCTCGCTCTGCGGCATGCCCAGCGAGCGGGTGGTGCGGGCCTCCGACGGCAACCACTTCTGGAACCTGGTGGACCTGGACGGGGTGTACTACCACTTTGACGCCTGCCCGAGACGGATTCCCGGGGACTGGTGCCTGGTGACCACGGGCTACCTGATGCAGCATTCCTGGAAAGCCCACAATTTTGACGTCGCCGCCCATCCGGCGACGCCGTGACAGATTTTAATGGAGCTGCCCATCTGGCGGCACTGTGAAAAATTCTAATGGAGCTGCCCATCCGGCGGCACCGCGGCAAAAATTCTGACGTGGCCGCCCTCCGGCGGCACCGAAATAAAAGCATGAACAGACTTCCGCTGGCCGGCATCCGCCGGTTCTTCGGCGGGGGTCTGTTTTTCGTTGACATTTTTCCGGCACGTTGCTATGATTTTATTCAAATATCTGGAGGTTTGGCATGAGAATCGTTTTTTCCCTGCTGCTTGACAATACGCCCGGTGTTCTGAGCCGTGTCGCCGGACTCTTTTCCAGGAGAGGCTACAACATTGAGAGCGTCACTGCCGGTGTCACGGCGGATCCCCGCTATACCCGCATGACCATCGTGGCCTTCGGCGACTACGAGATCCTGGAGCAGATTGAAAAGCAGCTCCGCAAGCTGGAGGATGTGCGCGACATCAAGCGCCTTTACGACGGGAAGAGTGTCTACAGGGAGCTGATGATGGTCAAGGTCCGGGCGGACGCGTCCCAGAGAGAGGCCATCAACGCGCTGGTCAACATCTTCCGCGCCAACATTGTGGACGTGGGAAGGGATTCTCTGACCATTATGCTGACAGGAGATCAGGAAAAGCTCGATGCGCTGATCAATCTTCTGCAGGACTATGAGATTCTGGAGCTGGCACGCACCGGCCTGACGGGCCTGAGCCGCGGCTCCGAGGACATTAAATATCTGCCCTGAACCCATAATCCGACAGCACTGCAGAGCAGCAACCGTTGTCAATGTTTTTTATGATAAGGAGAGAATTATGGCACTGAAGATTTATTATCAGGAGGACTGCAATCTTGCCGAGCTGAAGGGACACAGAGTTGCGATCATCGGATACGGAAGCCAGGGTCACGCCCACGCACTGAACCTGAAGGAGTCCGGCGTCGAGGTTCGCATCGGCCTGTACGAGGGCTCCAAGTCCCGCGCCAAGGCGGAGAAGCAGGGCCTCGAAGTCATGACCAACGCGGAAGCTGCCAAGTGGGCTGATATCATCATGATCCTGATCAACGATGAGCTGCAGGCCGACATGTACAAGAAGGACATCGAGCCCAACCTGGAAGAGGGCGATATGCTCATGTTTGCCCACGGCTTCAACATTCACTTCGGCCTCATCACTCCTCCGAAGTTCGTCGACGTCACCATGATCGCCCCCAAGGCTCCGGGCCACACCGTCCGCAGCGAGTACCAGGAGGGCAAGGGCGTCCCGATGCTGGTTGCCGTTCAGCAGGATGCCACCGGCAAGGCCCTGGAGAAGGCTCTGGCCTACGGCGCGGCCATCGGCGGCGCGAGAGCCGGACTGCTTGAGACCACCTTCCGGATCGAGACCGAGACCGACCTGTTCGGCGAGCAGGCCGTGCTCTGCGGCGGTGTCTGCGCCCTGATGCAGGCCGGATTCGACACCTTGGTCGAGGCGGGCTACGATCCCAGAAACGCCTATTTCGAGTGCGTCCACGAGATGAAGCTGATCGTTGACCTGATCTATCAGTCCGGTTTCGCCGGCATGAGATACTCCATCTCCAACACCGCCGAGTTCGGCGACTATATCACCGGTCCGAAGATCGTCACCGACGAGACCAGAAAGGCCATGAAGAAGATTCTCTCCGACATCCAGGACGGCACCTTCGCCAACCAGTTCCTGCTTGATATGTCCCCGGCCGGCCGCCAGGTACACTTCAAGGCCATGAGAAGAAAGGCCTCCGAGCACCTGTCCGAGCAGGTTGGTGCGGAGATTCGGAAGCTGTATAGCTGGAATAATGAGGAGAGCAAGCTGATCAACAACTAAGGCGAACTACTGCTGAGAGCGTACACATCCCAGACTGGAAGAATCTTCCGTCTGGGATGTTTCTGCATTATCTTGTCATTTTTGTGATGTTTTTAGCGTAACTTAACTTATATTTTTCGCTGTCTGTGTGCTTTTGTTGCATATCAGTTCACTTGCGGATACAGGAATCTACAGTTTTTACGCTTCTTCTTTGCTTGCGAATTGGGATGATAACGGGTACAATGATATGCGACGTGGTTTGTAAATAATGTTAAACGGAGGTTGCAACATGAGTCATTCTAATGATTCGGCGGCGGCAAAGAGAATCCGCGGGCTGCTTGACAAGGACAGCTTCGTGGAGCTCGGTGCCCTCGTGACGGCGCGGAGCACCGACTTCAATCTGTCGGACCGCGAAACCCCGGGAGACGGCGTCATAACCGGGTATGGAACCGTCGGCGGCAGACTGGTTTACGTCTACAGCCAGGACGCGACTGTACTCGGCGGCTCGGTGGGAGAAATGCACGCCAGAAAGATCGTTCGTCTGTATCAGATGGCGGTCCGGATGGGCGCTCCTGTCATCGGCCTGGTTGACTGCGCCGGTCTCCGGCTTGAGGAGGCGTCTGACGCGCTGAGCGCCTTTGGCGCCCTGTACCGCTGCCAGGCGTTTGCCAGCGGCGCTGTTCCCCAGATCCAGGCCGTGTTCGGCTCCTGCGGCGGAAGCATGGCAGTGAGCACTGCAATGGCTGATTTCACCTTTGTGGAGCAGGAGACCGGAAAGATCTTCATCCACAGCGCGAACGCGGTTGCCGGCTGCACGGAGGCCTCCTTCGACAACGCTTCCGCGGACTACCAGGCGGAGCAGAGCGGTGTGGCCGACTTCGTCGGAACCGAGGAGGAGATCTTCAAGGGCATTCAGGACCTGCTCTCTGTGCTTCCCGCGAGCTTCGACGAGGAGCTCCCGCTGGAGGACGGCGAGGACAGCCTGAACCGCCTGATGGAGGGCGCGGAAGGCCTCTCTGCCGCAGAGCTGGTGAAGTGCCTCTCTGACGACGGCTTCGTGGTGGAGCCCGGCGCCTGCTACGGAAAGCGGGTTATGACGGCGTTTATCCGCATGAACGGCTCCTGTGTCGGCGTGATTGCCAACGCTGATCCGGAGGCCTGCTGGAAGGGCCTCGAGAAGGCTGCCACCTTTATCAAGTTCTGCGACGCCTTCTCCATTCCGGTCCTGACCCTGGTCAATGCCGAGGGCTTTGTGAAGACCGAGGGAACGGAACTTCACGTGGCGAAGCAGGGTGCTGCCCTGGCGGCGGCCTACGCCCTCTCCACGGTTCCGAAGGTCACGGTCATTACCGGCGCGGCCCACGGGACTGCCGGCAACCTCTTCGGCTCCAAGGGCCTTGGCACCGATCTCGTGCTTGCCTGGCCCACCGCGAACATCGCCCTCATGGAGGCCGGAAACGCGGTGAAGGTCATGTATGCCGACGAGCTGGAGAAGGCCGAGAACAAGGCGGACTTCTACAACGAGAAGGTGGCTGCGTACAACGCGCTCCAGGCAGATGCCTGCGCCGCTGCCCGCAGAGGCTTTGTGGACGATATCATCGAGCCCTCTGTCACGAGAAAGCGGGTGATCGCCGCGCTTGAGATGCTGTACATGAAGAGCGAGGACCGCCCCGCGAAAAAGCACAGTACCATTTAAGCGAGGTGGTGAATGATGCAGAAGATGAAGCGATTATTCCTCGCCCTGCTGACTGCCGTGTGTATGATGCTGGCTGCGGTCTCCACCTGCCTTGCCGCAAACGTGGGAGACGCGGAGCTGGAAATGATCCGGCAGGAAGCGGAGATGGTGATCGAGCAGATCGGCAGTATGGACGACGCCTCTCTCGGTCAGACCATTGCCTTTGCCGAGCAGCAGGATCCGGTCATGGCGGCCGGACTGAAGAGCTGGCAGGCCCTGAAGGCGG
>Ga0256404_1004252_pt1 | contig 27382 bp, 26 predicted proteins | sample RumenRJG_01DNA_FD_185990 | JGI IMG/M metagenome (GOLD analysis project Ga0256404, IMG submission 185990) | Bovine rumen microbial communities from Lethbridge, Alberta, Canada - RJG_01 | ecosystem: Host-associated > Mammals > Digestive system > Stomach > Rumen | place: Canada: Alberta | collected...
TCTCATGCGGTCAAGAAGCTCGTAAGGCTCATTTTCGCTCTTGAAAAGTCTCATATGCCTTATCAGCCCTCAATTTAGTTTTTTTAAACTTTCAATTTTGGACTTGACTTTTAATAGTTAGTCTTTCGGCTTTTTAAAGTGGTCAAGGACAGGAATAAAAACCTCTCTTTTTTTCAAAGCCTGTATTTTTGATGTAAAGTAAGATTTGTACCGATATCATGCCGTAATATTGGGCATATTTTCTATTTACAAAAAATAAATAATGTTGTATAATTATTCTGTATAATGTTGAAGAAATGGGGCGTTTTATTTGACCGAGCAGCAAAGCGCTGCACAAGGCAGCGAAAGATTGCTTGAAATAGGCGAAAAGCTTGCCGCCGTGCGAAAAGCCAAGGGGCTTACACAGGTGCAGGCAGCAGAAAAAGCAGGCTGCACACAGTCCTATCTCTCGGCAGTTGAAAACGGCAAAAAGGCGTTTTCTATCGGCTTTGTGCTTGACCTTATAAATATTTACGGCGTGAGCTACGAAACGGTATTCGGTGAAAACCACGCTGATACATGGGTGTTTGAAACACCCGAGATCGAGAGCAGTCTTGCAGGCGCATTGAGTCTGCTTGAACAGCTTGTTGAAAACTCAGGCTCGGCGGTGCTTGAAAAGGGCATTGACGAGTATCTGAAGCTTTGTATCTACAACGTGTTCAGACAGCTTTACGAGGCTAATCCGCATAATACGGGCAGGATGTTCAGCAGCGATGCAGCATCATCAAGAGCCGCGGTCAGCCGTATGGTCGAGAATATGCCGCAGATACTTCACAGTCTTATCGAGGGCTGTCACATAAGGCGCGACAGGTTCGAGCTGCCCGTTGAACGCGGTCACGAGCTGCGGACGTTCGTGGGCGAGTGTGAGGAGCTGCTTGGCACATCATGATCAAACTACATTAAAGTATAACATATTTTCCTCGGCATTTCAAGAGCATAAAACGGGAGGCAGAGATGAAAAAAAGCAGCAGGATAGTATTGGCGGCGGTGATATTTGCGCTGCTCGTGTTTGCGGCAGGCGCGGTGCTGATGCTTGCAAATGGTCATAATGACGCGCAGGCACGGGAAAAGACCGTCTTTGCTATGGATACTGCCTGCACGGCAAAAACGTGGGGCGCTGACCCCGCGAAGATATGTGACGAGATAACGCGGCTTGACAGCGTGTTTGACAGCCATAATGAAAAAAGCGAGATATCGCAGCTTAACCGCAGCGGATCGGGCAAGCTGTCGGAGGATATGAAGACCTTCCTCGAACAGTCTGTCTCGCTGACGGAAAAATACCCCGATGCAGATATATCGGTCGGTGCGGTGACAAAGCTGTGGAACGTCACGGGAAAAGACCCGAAAGTTCCCAGGGACGAGGATATAGCCATAGCGCTCAAGACCTGCGGCTATGAAAACATCACCCTTGAGGGCGGCAGCTGTACGCTCAAAAACGGCGCGCAGCTCGACGCGGGCGCGGCGGCAAAGGGCTATGCTCTTGACGCGGCAAAGAAGGTGCTGAAAAAGGACGGCGCGCAGTGCGCAGTCGTGACAATGGGCTCGTCAAGCCTTCTGTACGGCAAAAAGCCCGACGGCAAGGATTTCAGCGTTGCCGTAAAAGACCCCGAAAGCCCCGACGGAATGCTTTTGAAATTCACCTGCGGCGAGTGCTTTGTATCGACCTCGGGCGGCTACGAAAGATACTTTGAGGCAGACGGCAAGCGCTACATACACATCTTTGACAAGACCACGGGCAGACCTGTGCAGACAGACCTCACCAGCGTAACGGTCATCTGTGACGGCGGACTGAAGTCCGACCAGCTCTCGACAAGTATTTTCATCGGCGGCACCAAAAAGCTCGGTGAGTATTTTGCCGACAAGAGTTTGCAGCTGATCGCCGTTGATACGCAGGGGAACGTGCATATATCAAGCTCGCTCGAGAATAAAATAACACTTCAGAAAAGCGGGCATAAAATAATAGTTGAAAAGTAACGAAGGGAGGATGCGCCTGAAATGAAGCTGAAAGGCTTGATCCTTGACCATAGAAAAGACACCGCCGCATCTGCGAGCGTGCCTATACCTGTGCCGAAAAAGGTGAGCATACCTATGCTGCAAAGCATGGGCGCTGCGTGCGATGTGCTTGTGAAAAAGGGCGATAAGGTGCTTGTAGGGCAGAAGATAGGCGACAGTGACAAGTATATGTCGGTGCCTGTTCATTCCTCCGTATCGGGAACGGTAACGGGCATAAGCGAGCTTCTGCTTGTAAGCGGAAAGGTCTGCAAGTGCGTTGATATCGAAACGGACGGCGAGCAGACGGTTATAGACGGCTTGAAGCCTCCGCTTGTCACCGACAGGGACAGCTTTTGCCGCGCCGTGAGAGAATCGGGCTGCTGCGGACTTGGCGGCGCAGGATTCCCCACGCACGTAAAGTTCGGCTTTGACGAAAAGAAATTCAGCGTTGATACCCTCGTAGTAAATGCGGCAGAGTGTGAGCCTTATCTCACAGGCGACCACCGCGAGATGCTTGAAAATGCAGACCGCATTTTTGAGGGGATAGAGCATATCAGAAAAAATCTTGACATAAAAAATGTGTACATCGGCATTGAGAAAAACAAGCCCGATGCTATCGAGCTTATGAAGCGCAAGGCGGCGCAGGGCGGAGGCTCTGTGACGATAGTGCCGCTTAAAGCCAAGTATCCGCAGGGCGCGGAAAAGGTGATAGTTTACAACATAACAGGCAGAGTGGTGCAGGAGGGCAGGATACCCGCAGATGTCGGTGTTATCGTTATAAACGTGTCTACCTGCGGCTTTATCGGCGAATATATGGCAACGGGTATGCCGCTTGTTAAAAAGCGTATGACCGTCAGCGGCGATGCGGTGAAAACACCCTGCAACGTTATAGTGCCGCTGGGCATTTCCTTTAAAGAGGTGCTTGCGTTTGCCGACTGCGACTTTGATGATATGTCAAAGGCGATAGCGGGCGGTCCGATGATGGGTATAGACCTTTTCGACCTCTCCGACCCCGTGTGCAAGACGCACAGCGCTGTGCTTGCACTCAAAAAAGAAGATAAAAAGCCAAAGCCCGTGCAGACCAACTGCATACGCTGCGGACGCTGCATAGAGGCTTGCCCTGTCGGGCTGATGCCGACCGTGCTTGAAAAGGCATTTGATAAAAAGGACAGAGAAACGCTCAAAAAGATGAAGGTATCACTTTGTATGAACTGCGGCAGCTGCACCTACGTCTGCCCCGCAAAGCGAAACCTTGCCGAAAAAAACCAGCTTGCAAAAGCTTTATTAAGGACATAACAGGGAGGTTGCGCTTTGGATAATCTGACAGTGAGCCCATCGCCGCACATACGCAGCGGGGCGACCACTTCAAAAATAATGCTGCACGTGCTCATTGCGCTGTTTCCCGCACTGGTCATTTCGGCGTACCTGTTCGGCGGAAGAGCGCTTGTGCTGACCAGCGTTTGTATGCTTTCCGCAGTCATATGGGAAAAGCTTTGTAATATCGTTATGAAAAGACCCGACACCACACACGACCTCTCGGCGTTTGTGACGGGTATGCTGCTTGCGTTCAACCTGCCGCCTACGCTGCCCTACTGGATGGCGGTAATAGGCACGTTTGTGGCGATAGTAATCGTAAAGCAGATATTCGGCGGACTCGGACAGAATTTTGCAAACCCCGCGATAGTGGGCAGGATAGTGCTTATGCTTTCCTTTACCGGACCGATGACAAACTGGATAATGCCGTCAGTTATGACAGATGTTTCGACCGCGCCCACACCGCTTGTTGATAACTACAGGCTGTACAGCTACTGGGATCTGTTCATCGGCAGATGCCCCGGCTGTCTTGGCGAGGTGAGTGCTGCGGCGCTTATCGCAGGAGGGATATATCTTGTTGCGGTAAGGGTGATAACTCCGCACGCACCGCTTGCGTTTATCGCAACGGCTTTCGCATTCTCGTGGGCAGCAGGCAAGGATCCGCTTTATCAGATACTTTCGGGCGGACTTATGCTGGGCGCAATATTTATGGCGACAGACTACGTTACAACGCCTGTTTCAAAAACGGGCAAGGTCATCTTCGGCATAGGCTGCGGTATTATTACTTGCGTTATCAGGTTCTATGCCAATTACCCCGAGGGCGTATCCTTCTCGATACTTATTATGAACATCGCAACACCGTATATTGATATGGTCACCCGCAGAAAGCCTGTGGGCGCAGCAGCGGTAAAAAAGGAGGCGCAGGCAGGTGAAAAGTAAGATAATGCCGCCGCTTGTGCTGACGCTGATATGTATACTCGTCTGCGGGATGCTCGTCATAGCGCACGATGCGGCGCACGTTGACAACAAGGGCGTAATGACAAAGGATATGAAAAAAGGCTGTTCGGATATTTTCGGTGAGGGCGATTACGAAATGCTTACCCGTAAAAACGGACACGATACCGAGCCTGTGACTTTCGGCGAAAAGCACGTTGATTCGGTAATTGCCGATAAAGAGAATAAAAATTGTCTTATCGAAATGACCTGTGACGGCTATGCAAAGGGCGGACTTCATCTGCTTGTGGGCATTGATAAAGAGGGAAAGATAGCAGGACTGTATTTTCTTTCGATAGGCGAGACACCGGGTCTGGGCGCAAAGGTCGCACAAAAGGATTATACCGATAAATTCAAGGGACTTCGCGCAGAGGACGATATTGAAAAGATCGACACGATGACGGCGGCAACATATTCCTCAAACGGCTTGAAAAAAGCCTGCGAGGAGGCGCTTGATGTTTACACGCTGCACAAAGGGGAGATTTTCGCATGAGCGAGCAGAGAAAGACCCTTTATGAATTCACAAAGGGCATTATAAAAGAAAACCCCGTGCTTGTCACGCTGCTGGGTATGTGTCCCACGCTCGCGGTGACGGTGCTTGCGGAAAACGGCATAGGCATGGGTCTTGCCACAACGTTTGTACTGGTATGCTCAAATGCCGTAATATCGCTGCTCAAAAACGTCATACCAAAGGCTGTGCGTCTGCCCTGCTTTATCGTTATCATAGCGGGCTTTGTGACGTTTATCGACTTTCTTATGCAGGGCTTTCTGCCCGAGCTGCACTCGGCGCTCGGTGTGTTTTTGCAGCTTATCACCGTCAACTGCATAATCCTTGGCAGGGCAGAGGCGTTTGCAAGCCGCAACAGCCTCGGGCGCTCGGTGCTTGACGGACTCGGTATGGGCATAGGCTTTACGCTTGCGCTGTTTGCCATGGGCTCGGTCAGGGAGATACTCGGTCTTGGAAGCTGGTTCGGTATGAAGATACCTTATCTGTGCGACAGACCTATGACAATATTCATAATGCCGGCGGGCGGATTTTTCGTGCTTGGCTGCCTTATCGCACTTGTCAATAAGGTCGCGGGCAAAAAGCCGCCGAAGGAGATATCATGTGAGAGCTGCCCGAATGCCGCAATGTGCAAGGGTCAGTGCAAGGCAGAGGAGGGTGCGTAAATGAGCTATATACTTATCCTCGTCGGGTGCGTTTTTGTAAACAACGTCGTGCTTTCGCAGTTTATGGGCATATGCGCGTTCCTGGGCGTTTCAAAGCAGATGAGATCGTCTGTGGGAATGGGCGGCGCGGTCATTTTCGTAATGGTCTGTGCCTCGGCGATAACCTACCCGCTTTACAAGCTGCTTGAGCATTTTGAGATAACCTATCTCAAAACAGTCGCGTTCATACTCGTTATAGCGATGTTCGTACAGCTCGTTGAGATAGTTATGAAAAAGAAGATGCACGCGCTTTATAAGGCGCTTGGCGTGTATCTGCCGCTGATAACGACAAACTGCGCTGTGCTTGGCGTAACGCTTGGCAACATCAATAACGAATACACATTCCTTGAATCGCTCACAAATGCGCTTGGAACAGGGCTTGCATTTACGCTTGCACTGCTGCTTTTCAGCGGAGTGCGCGCGCGCATCGAGGGCAACGATTTCCCCGAGGCTTTCAAGGGAGTGCCCGCAACGCTTATCGCAGCGGCGATAGTTTCGGTCAGCTTTATGGGCTTCGCGGGAATGATGTGATAAGTTCAGACACAAAAAGGAGAACACTCGCAAATGGGTTTATTGATAACGGTGGGCATATTTGCCGCGCTCGGACTGACAGCAGGTGTACTGCTTACGGTGGCATCAAAGGTATTTGAGGTCAAGGTCGATGAGCGCATTGAAAAGGTCAGCGAGGCGCTGCCGCAGGTAAACTGCGGTTCGTGCGGCTTTTCGGGCTGTGCCGACTATGCGCAGGCTATCGTCAGCAACGGCGCAAGGTGCGATATGTGCAAGCCCGGCGGCGAAAAGACCGCAAGGAAGATAGCGCAGATAATGGGCGTTGAGGTCAGCATCGGAGAGCCTGAGGTCGCGTTTGTGCGCTGCCACGGCGACTGCCACATAACACCGCATAAGTACGTCTTTGACGGCGTGCAGAGCTGTGCTGCCTGCAACAGATTTTACAGCGGCAGCAAGACCTGTACAAGCGGCTGCCTGGGCTACGGCGACTGCGTTCACGTCTGTCCGCAGGGTGCGGTCAGCATTATCGACCGTATCGCAAAGGTGGATAAATCCAAGTGCATCGGCTGCGGACTGTGCGTTGATGCCTGCCCCAACGGGCTTATCGTTGTGCGTAAAATATCGCAGGCGGTCGATGTTACCTGCTCGTCAAAGGACATCGCCAAGGTCACACGCTCGCTGTGCGAGGGCGGCTGTGTCGGCTGCAAGCTGTGCGAGAAAAACTGCGAGCAGGGCGCTATACACGTTGTTGACAACCATGCGGTCATTGACTATGATAAGTGCAATAACTGCGGCAAATGTGCAGATGTGTGCAAGATAGGCTCTGTTATGCGCATAGGCTGAAAGCGGCAATTCACCACACAAACAGGTCAACTCACAACAATATGCACCCAAAACAGAGATAGGTGTGATATGATAAAGTAGGACAATTGTACGGGGGTAACAAAATGGGAAACGAAAGGATAAACTGGCGTGACGAGGCGCTGCAAATGCCGCTTGCCGATCTGAGCAGGACATATAAAAGACTGAAAACCAAGCGTATGCTTATCACAACTATTCCGATATATATAGCGATGCTTGTTATGTTCATATATGCCTTAGCAGGCTGGGTATCTATGGCAAGCTTCCTGTATTCAGCAGGCAGGTTCACATTTTCTATCGCAAGTGCGTGGGATGTTATCGTCAGCATTCTTTGCTGCTGCGTACTTATAGCGTATCACGGAAAACCTGCGAACAACATTGCCCTGTGGCTGCTCACATCTTACACGCTGATAATGCTTTTGTTCGACACGAGCATTTCGATATTTACCCTGATAACTTATGTTTATCTTGTAGCGGTTCGTCTGCCTATGGAGCAGATAGATGAGGATATCGCCTTTCTGCGCGCGATGCCGACTTTCCCCTTCAACGGACGAGTTTCAGACCAGATGATAAATGTTGCCGAGCAGAAACGGAAAATGCAGCTTATCGAGTCTGCCAAGGGCAACATTTACAGCGACAACGCCGAGCAGATATTTGACAAGCCCGTGCCCGAGCCGCCGCAGTACGAAAAGGGTGACACCCCCGAGGACTATCTGCAAAGAAAGCATATGTACATAGACGGCAAGTTCACCAAGACCTCGCTTACCGATGAGGAGTATGACAGGCAGGACGACGAGCTGTACGAGCGCAAGATATATACCGATAAGCTGAAAAAGCAGGAAAAACCGCCCGTGTTCGAGGAGATCGAGGATGACGGACGCTTGCAGGAGTTTGATTTCACCGATCACAACAAGCTCAACGAAACGTATATCATTTCAAAAGACGTTTATACCGAGGATTTCGAGAGGGCGCAGAGAAATCCCAATGTGCCCAGCGAGCAGGATATCCCGATTGACAGTAGTGTTGTGCTTGAAGATCTTGATTTTACCGACAGCCCGACGGAATAAAAAAAGACCGCATTTGTGCGGTCTTTTTTGATGCCATATCACATTACATAGAACAGCAGCGCGCCGTAGGTCGGGTACGGCCAGTACTTTTCGCCCACCAGCGACTCTATCTCGTCAGCGGGAGCGCGAAGCTCGTTCATCGCAGGGATAACGCTGTCGCGGTAGTAGTTAGCCTGCTTTTTGATATCTCCGATGCCCTTTGCCTCTGCGGCAGCCTTTTCAAGTGTGCCGAGGTTCTTGTACATCTTTGCGGAAAGCTCGGACAGGCGCTTTACCATATCCGTTTCAAAGCTTACATCTGCGCCGCAGCCCTTTGCAAGCTCGGCAGTCATTGCAAGCTCCTTGATGTATGTAGCAACAGCAGGCAGAATGTCCTTTTTCGCCATATCTACCATAGTGTTTGCCTCGATAGATATCGTTTTGCAGTATTCGTCAAGCAGTATCTCCACTCTCGAATGAAGCTCTGTCTCGGTGTAAACGCCGTACTTTTCAAACAGCGCGATGTTCTCGGGAGTCTCAAAGCAGGGTACTGCGTCAGGGGTAGTTTTAAGGTTGAGAAGTCCTCTTTTTTCAGCCTCCTCGCACCATTCGTCAGCATAGCCGTTGCCGTTGAAGATGATATTTGCATTTTCTTTGATTGTCTTTTTGATAAGGTCGTCAAGAGCGTCCTGGAAATTGTCTGCCTTTTCAAGCACATCGGCGAACTCGTCAAATGTCTCCGCAACGATAGTGTTGATGACGGTGTTTGGTCCTGCAACGGAAAGTCTTGAACCGGGCATTCTGAACTCAAACTTGTTGCCTGTGAAAGCAAACGGAGAGGTCCTGTTCCTGTCGGTCGTGTCCTTTGTAAAGTGCGGCAGAACGTCAACGCCTATCTCCATTTCAACGCGCTTGCCCTCGTACTTTGTGCCCTCAACGATAGATTGCAGAATATCTGTCAGCTCGTCACCGAGGAATATCGAAACGATAGCAGGCGGTGCCTCGCTTGCGCCGAGCCTGTGGTCGTTGCCTGCGGTCGCAACAGATGCGCGCAGAATATCCTGATGCTTGTTGACTGCCTTGATGATAGCCGCCAGAACAAGCAGGAACTGTGCATTTTCAGCAGGAGTTTTTCCCGGTTCGAGAAGATTTACGCCCGTGTTTGTAGCAAGCGACCAGTTGTTGTGCTTGCCCGAGCCGTTGATGCCGTCAAACGGCTTTTCGTGCAGCAGGCACTTGAAGTTGTGCTTTCTTGCAGTACGCTTCATTATCTCCATCGTCAGCTGATTGTGGTCAGTCGCGATGTTGACGGTGTTGTAGATAGGTGCAAGCTCGTGCTGTGAGGGTGCGACCTCGTTGTGCTTGGTCTTTGAGTATATGCCAAGTCTCCACAGCTGCTCGTCAAGGTCCTTCATATATGCGGCAACTCTTGTTTTGATAGTGCCGAAGTAGTGGTCGTCAAGCTCCTGTCCCTTTGGTGCGGGTGCGCCAAAGAGCGTTCTGCCTGCGAAGATAAGGTCTTTTCTGTGAGAGTACATCTCTCTGTCGATAAGGAAATATTCCTGCTCGGGACCTGCGTTTGCGATAACTCTCGTAGCGTCCGAGCCGAACAGCTTGAGTATACGCAGGGTAGCCCTGTTTACAGCGTCTACCGAGCGCAGCAGCGGAGTTTTCTTGTCAAGCGCCTCGCCGCCGTAGGAGCAGAACGCAGTCGGTATGCAAAGAGTGTTTGCCTTGATAAATGCATAAGAGGTCGGGTCCCATGCGGTGTAGCCTCTTGCCTCGAAGGTGCATCTCAATCCGCCCGAGGGAAAGCTCGATGCGTCAGGCTCGCCCTTGATAAGCTCCTTGCCCGAGAACTCCATAATGATATGCCCGTCATCAGTCGGGGAGATAAAGCTGTCGTGCTTTTCCGCGGTGATGCCCGTCATCGGCTGGAACCAGTGAGTGTAGTGGGTACAGCCCTTTTCAACTGCCCAGTCCTTCATAGCGTTTGCAACAACGTTTGCAAGCTCGATGTCCAGCGGCACGCCGTCTTCAATGGTCTTTTTCAGCTGTTTGTAGGTAGTCTTGGGGAGTCTTTCCCTCATGACCGACTCGTTGAATACATCTGAACCGAAAATTCCCGGCACATTCGTCATAAATGATCCATTCCTTTCCCTGACTTAACGGTTGATACTTTTACTTTTATGAGTATACTTTATAAATATGTCCTTTTCAAGTCGTTTCGGCATTTTCTTACTATCCTGCAAATATGCAGTGCAGTGCAGAAAGATTTTTGGTCAAAACAGACAATACAGGTCAGATATCTATTATATCCGTGCTTTCGTTTTTGCCCTCTCTTACAGCAAGCTCGGTAGAATCGGAGTTTTTGCTTACCTTGCTGAGCCTGTGTGCGATGATCGAGCAGTCGATAAGGTTTATAAGTCCCGCAACGAAAAGGCATATGCCAAGCAATGTCATCGCAAAGCTTACCGACATCATCGGGTTGAGTACCAGCAGTATGCCCACGCCGAGCGTTATCAGTGCAGGCACGCCCGTTGTTTTCCAGTCGGGGAAGCCTGCCTTGCGCATTTTCAGCGTGCCCTGAAGATTGACTATGCCGTTTATCAGCATATACATTCCGCACACGATAGCCACGACCTTTGATATGATGTCGGGCTGAATGAACACAAACACGCCCGCGGCGCACAAAAGCAGTCCGCCCACAAGCTTGGGTCCGTTCTCAAAAAAGCCCTCGGAGCTTTTGGTGAAGTAGATTATCAGCATGACTGCGCCGTAGCAAACGAGAAGCCCCGCGATGATGTAGCCGATAGTCTTTGTGAAAAATCCGGGGTCGGCAATAAGTGCAATGCCCAGTACGATACAAAATACCGACAGTATCCAGAAATTTTTGAAGATGTTTTTGACAGTGTTCATACTATTCTCCTTTGCTGTTTCAGTCCTGTTTCTGCGCCCTGAGCCTTGTCGCCTTGATGACCTTCAGACGTGAGAACTCCTCACGGTCCTTTTCCTCAAGCGAGTCGGTGATGTATTTCACGATGCTTTGGTTCCTCGGGATAATGATGTTTTGCAGGGCATTTGCGCGGCGCTGTGTCTTTCTTATCGCCACGGAAAGTCTGTAAATGCCGTTTTCGACCTCTGCAAGCACAGCGGTCATTTCCTTTACCTTTTCAAAGGCGATGTAAGCCATATCAAGCGTTGCAGTTGTCCTTGCAAAGCCGTAGTGTACCTGCGGCGGCTGTTTTTCGAGCGTGACCGTAGGAAGCTCAACGCCCATAACGCTCTGCGAGCTTATCGTTATGCCGTTTTCGACAGGTACGCACTGCGCGAATGGTGTAACAACGCCCAGCGAGATGTTGGCCTGCTGCAAAGCCTTGTATGCGTCAGAGTAGGTGCCCTCAATAGATGCGCGCAGCATCTGCGCCTTGTCCACCAGCTTCATCAGCTCGCGGATAAGGATATTTCGTTTTCTGTCAAGCAGGTCGTAGCCCAGCGTAGCCAGCTGCAAAGCCTTTTTTGACAGCATAAGATTTCCCTTGGTAGGGAACACCTGCTGCTCCATTGATAACACCGCCTTTCACATAGATGATACAGATAACTATTCGCCAAACAATGCTTTTGCTTTATCTGGGTCGTAGAACTTTTTCAGATGCTCCTCATCTACTCTGTCAAGCTCCGCCTTTGGCAGAGTGGACAGCAAAGCCCAGCCCAGATCGAGAGTTTCCTCGATAGAACGGTTAACGTCAAAGCCCTGATTGATAAAATGCTCCTCAAACAGCTTTCCGAAGTGCATATACGCCTTGTCGCCCGCGGAAAGTTCTTCCTCACCGATGACCGATGCGAGCGCTCTTGCGTCCTGCACCTTTGAGTATGCCGCGAAAAGCTGGTTTGCGCACATTGAGTGGTCCTCTCGGGTGTAGCCCTCGCCGATGCCGTCCTTCATAAGTCTTGAAAGGCTTGGAAGCACCGAAACAGCGGGGTAAGTGCCTGTCTGTTCAAGGTGTCTGTCCATAACTATCTGCCCCTCGGTGATGTATCCCGTAAGGTCGGGGACAGGGTGGGTGATGTCGTCATTTGGCATAGTAAGTATCGGTATCTGCGTTACCGAGCCTGTCGAGCCCTTGACGATGCCTGCCCTTTCGTATATCGACGCAAGGTCGGAGTAGAGGTATCCCGGGTAGCCTTTTCTGCCCGGTATCTCGCCCTTTGAGGAGGAGAACTCTCTGCACGCCTCTGCGTATGATGTCATATCGGTAAGTATAACGAGAATGTGCATATTATGCTCAAACGCGAGGTATTCCGCGCAGGTGAGCGCACATCTTGGGGTAAGTATCCTCTCGATGATAGGGTCGTTTGAGAGGTTGATGAACATAGCAACTCTCTCCAGCGAGCCTGTTTCCTCAAAGCTTCGCTTGAAGTAGTCCGCAACGTCGTTTTTAACGCCCATCGCGCCGAAAACTATACCGAAGCCCTGACCATTGTCATCCGCTATCTTTGCCTGCCTTGCTATCTGCACCGCAAGCTTGTTGTGGGAAAGTCCCGAGCCTGAAAAGATAGGCAGTTTCTGACCTCTGATAAGCGTCATAAGCGCGTCGATAGAGGAAATACCCGTGTTGATGTAGTTTCTCGGGTATGTTCTTGAAACAGGGTTCAGAGGGCTTCCGTTGATGTCCTTAAACTTTTCGGGGATAATTTCGCCCAGTCCGTCGATAGGTCTGCCCGAACCGCTGAATATCCTGCCCAGCATTTCCTTTGAAAGCGCAAGCTCCATAGGCTTGCCCGTAAATTTTGTGGTCGTGTTTGTCAGCGAGAGCCCCTTTGTGCCCTCAAACACCTGAAGCACAGCCTTTTCCTGCTCGACCTCAACGACTCTGGCAAGTCTGCGCGAGCCGTCCGAAAGCTGTATCTGTGCGATCTCGTCAAATGCTACATCCTTTACCTTGTCAAGCACTACAAGAGGTCCGTTTATCTCGGAGAGACCAACATATTTCAGCTCCAACTATGCCACCTCCGTCAGCTTTTCAAAGTCCTGTATCATCTGCTTTGTGTAATCCTCAAACATTTCGGGTTTGTCGTTAGGTATATCGTATTTTACCTTGACTATCCTGTCTGCCCACCCGAGCGAGAGTATCTTGTCATACGCTGTTCCGTCCGCAAGCGCCTTCTTTGCCAGCGCGTAAAAATCGGTAATGAGCTTCATCATAAGATACTGCTTTTCAAGCGGAACATAGGTGTCGTCCTTGTGGTAAGCGTTTTGCTGTAAAAATCCCACGCGCACTATCCTTGCGGTTTCTATAAGAAGCTTCTGGTCATCGGGGAGGACATCAGTACCCATCAGCTTGACTATCTCCATAAGGGTGTTTTCCTCGACCAGTATGGTCGATATCTCCTGTCTTACGCTGATGAAATCCTTGTTGACGTTTTTGGTGTAGTATTCCTCCAGGTCGCCCACATACTCCGAGTAGCTGGTGTTCCAGTTGATAGCGGGGTAGTGTCTTGCATATGCCAGCGATTTGTCAAGCGCCCAGAAACAGCGCACAAAGCGCTTGGTGTTCTGCGTAACGGGCTCGGAGAAGTCAGAGCCCTGCGGCGATACCGCACCGATTATCGTTACCGAGCCTTCTGTGCCGTTTAAGTTCTCAACATAGCCTGCACGCTCGTAAAATTCGGAGATACGCGAGGGCAGATAAGCAGGGAAGCCCTCCTCTGCGGGCATTTCCTCAAGCCGTCCCGAAATCTCACGCAGAGCCTCAGCCCAGCGCGATGTCGAGTCCGCCATTATCGCGATATGATAGCCCATATCCCTGTAATACTCCGCAAGCGTTATGCCCGTGTAGATAGATGCCTCTCTTGCGGCAACAGGCATATTTGATGTGTTTGCGATAAGCACCGTTCTGTCGGTCAGAGGGCGCTGTGTGTGCGGGTCGATAAGCTCGGAGAACTCCTCAAGCACCTGGGTCATCTCGTTTCCGCGCTCGCCGCAGCCGATGTATACGATTATATCCGCATCACACCATTTTGCAAGCTGGTGCTGCGTCATAGTCTTTCCCGTTCCGAAACCGCCAGGGATAGCCGCAGTACCGCCCTTTGCGATAGGCAGCACCGTGTCGATTATCCTCTGCCCCGTGATAAGCGGGCGTGTGCCGTGAAGCCTTTGCCTGCATGGGCGCGGCGTTCTGATAGGCCACTTCTGGCACAGGGTGAGCTCCTGCTCATCGCCGTTTGCAAGCCTTATTTTCACCACCGTGTCGTTGACCGTGTACTCGCCGTCTGGGGCGCGCCAGATGACCTCGCCGCCCTTTGAAAGAGGCGAGAGCATACATCTGTGTTCGATAAGCAGCGTTTCGGGGCAGGTGCAGTAAACATCACCTGCATTGAGCTTATCGCCGACATTTACAGTCATTGAGCAGTTGTATTTCTTTTGCGTATCAATGCTTGAAACATTCGCGCCGTCTGCGATGAATGCGCCCGACAGCTCCTCAAGCTTTTTAAGAGGTCTTTCGATACCGTCAAAGATGTTGTCAAGTATCCCCGGACCGAGTGTTGCGCTCATAGGTGCGCCCGTGCCCTCAACAGGTTCGCCCGGCTGAAGTCCCGTTGTGCCCTCGTATACCTGAATGGTAGTAAAGCCCTCGGTGACCCTTATGACCTCGCCGATAAGGCGCTTGTTGCCGACATAGACCATTTCCTGCATAGAAAATGCTCTTGCGTTTTTTACCTTGACTACGGGACCGTTTATAGAAAAAATCGTATCCATCTGACTAATGCCTTTCTATATCTGTGCAAGCCCTGAGGCTTTGATGAAATTCTGTTTTTGCTGTTCAAGCGCGGTATCAAAGCTGCTGTCGTAGGCAATGCCCGTCTCCTCGCAGATGACCGTCACACCGCCCAGCGTTATCGACTGTGACTGCTGCGGCGTAAAGTTCGTTCCCCGGCAAAGCTGCTGTGCAAGCTGCATATCGCGCTTTGCGAAATATGCCGTGCATTTTTTATCCTGCGTCTGCTGCGCTATCTTGTCAAGACGCTGCTTCAGCTCATCGGGATACTTTTCGCTGCCGCAGAATTCCGAAAGGGCTTTGCATACGTTGTCAAAGACTTTCTGCATCATCTCGCTGCGGTGCGTCAGCACGTTTCTCTGCGCCTCGAGCTTGCGTGATGATATCGCACGGACCTTTTGTGCCTCGAACTGCTTTTCTATCTTTTCAAGCTCTGCACGCATTTCGTGGCGTGTCTTATCCTGCGCCTCGGAAAGCCGCTGTTTTTGCAGCTCCTGCGCCTCGTTCACTATATCCTGCGCCTGCTGCTCGACCCCTGAAAAGACAGCCAGCTTGAATTTATTCAGCTTTTCGGTCTCGTTTTTCATATCCATACCGCTGCAAACAGCAGCGACCTCCTTAAATCGTCTTTATGTTGGTTATGCGGTCATAGCCGCCTGCGTTTTCGAGTGTCATCATAAGCCTTTGCTGCGCAAAGTATGCGACTATTTTGTTGCCGTCGCGCTCAAACGCAGTGCCGTTCCACAGCAGCAGACTTTCCGCAAATATCCTGTGGTCAAGGTCGAACTGCTGTATCGCGCGCATCACGCGGTTCACGAACACCGCTATATCCACAGGTGCAAATACCCGTTCATCGCTCACGGGAACAGCCATCACCGCCGCGCCGCTGTCGTGCGGACCTATGTAGTAGCAGTATTTCCCGCCGCCCGCGATGCCCGTTGCGACCATCGCCAGCGAGTGCGCATTGAAGGTCTCGTTCAGCTCGAACTGCTTTGTCGTAAGCGCCTGCAGTCCCCACTTCTCACCGAGTTCTTTCACGCGGTTTGCAAGACCTGTTATGTTTTCATCAAATCGGTTGATGTTGTTCCAGCCCCACATCCATGTGCTGCTGATGCTCGATTCCGAGCCGATGAACTGCACGGGGTAAGCGTCCTCTCCGAAGGACAGTGTCTGCGCGTCAAAGTCAACGAACCAGTCGCGGTCCTGAACGATAAGCTCGGCAAAAGCCTCCTGCACTATGATAGAACGCCCCGCACAAGCGGAGAAAACATCGAGCCAGCGGGAACGGTCAAGCGGATAGTCGATATCAAAGATATCCACCCTGCCTCGGGATTGTGGCACCTGCTTGTTTTTTGAAAACAGCGTCATACGCTCCTCCGTTCTGTTTACAGCTTGATTCCGACCGCCTCGGAAAGATACCGCGAGATAGTGTCGGAAATCTTCGAGGTGGCGTGTCTGTCGGGTATCTCGACTATCAGCGGCTGCTTGCAGGTCAGCTTGTAGTCATAGACCGTTTCCTGTATCTGCCTGACAGCCTTTTCGGTCATAAGCACGATACCCACATCGTCCATTTTCATAGCCTCGTCAAGAGCCTGCTGCGTTTGTTCGGGCGTGTGCGTGACAATGCCCTCGATACCCGCAAGCCGCATACCCATTTGAGTGTCTATATTGTCACTTATAAGATAGAATTTCATTATTCCGCAGCTTTCTCCGCACTACTTTGAAACGTACGAGAGGATAAGGATAGAGATAAGCACGCCGTACAGAGCGATACCTTCACCCAGAACGACGAAGATAAGTGCCTTGACGAATGACTTCGGGTCCTCCGAAACCGCACCGATAGCCGCAGGTGCGCCCGCTGCAACGGCGATACCGCCGCCTATGCAGGAAAGTCCTACTGCCAGAGCAGCAGCGAGGTAGCCAAGACCTGCGCCCGTTGAAACGACTGTCGCAACGCCCTCCTCGGTAGCAGCGCTTACAAATCCGCCGATAGGCAGTATTATCGCAAGCAGCATAACGCCCGCAAACGAGCAGAGGTTTCCGATAAAGGCTCTCCTGCAAGCCTTTCCCGTCCTGACCTTTTTAGCGATGAACATAAATGGCACGCAGATAAGTGCGAGCGCGATAAGTGGTAAGAAAAAGATAAGCATAATTTGTTTCCTCCGTAATAATGTTTTTATTCTTATTCCGCCTGTGCGCCGAAGCTGACAGTGACAGGCTCAAACGGTACGCCGTCGCTTTCGCTGAAACGGCTGAATATCTCGTAGAATTCCAGACGGATTATCTGTATAGCTACTATCATACCCTCCATAGCCATAACGAATGCGTTTCCTATTACCAGCACAAACGGCTGCGCGGTCGATGATACCATATCCATAAGCGTCATTACCACCAGCATCATGCCTGCGTGTGAAAGCACGAATCCGCCGACTCTGAGAAACGACATGGTGTTTGAGATGTATGAAAGCATAAACTCGAACATCTCAAAGAAGTTCTCTACGATAAATCCGCCGATAGTGACCTTTTCCTCCTCGTCAGCGCTGAGGCGGAACTTTTTGTACTTGACTGCCAGCGAGAAAGGAACGCGGCAGAATATGCAAAGCAGCGGTATAACTATCAAGCAGATGACAAACGGTGCAGACATTATCTTGACATCGAACATTATCGTTCCCACAAGCCCCGCAACTACCGAGCCGTAGAAGATAAGCCCCGCTATGCCGTTGCAGCCGAATATCGCCTTTTCGTAGTCCTTTTCCTTAAAGCCGACGTAAATGTTTATCAGCATAGAAAAAGCTATCAGAGCAATGCCTATGCCCACCGCAGTCAGCAGGATGAACCCTGTTTCGTGGAACGCTTTCAGCGGCAGGAAGCTTATGCCAAGCTGTTCATACATCGGGTCGAGCAGATCCTCAAAGCCGAATACCGAGCCGTAGAGCGTGCCGAATATCATACTTGCAAGGCCGCAGCGTATCATTATGCCGCCTGCGTCCTTGTTTATCTTTTTGCCGACGATAAAGCCAAGCAGCACTACAAGGAAGCCCTGACCGAGATCGCCGAACATTATTCCGAAAAGTATCGAGTATGTCACCGCCACGAATGCTGTCGGGTTGAAGCCGCCGTAGTTCGGCAGACCGTACATTTCTACCAGCATCCTGAAAGGCCTTGTAAAAATGCTGTTTTTCAGTATCGTAGGCGGGGTGCAGTTCGCATCGGTATCGGGCGGCATGAACGTTACCGCCAGCGAATCGAAATCTTTCATAAGGTCTGAAAATCTCTGCTTGTCCCTTTTGGGAACAAACCCCTTGATGTAGAACTTGCCGCTGAGGAAGCCGACCTTTTTGTGCAGCTCGAATATCCCGTGCAGATAGACCAGCTTTGAGTAAGCTTTCAGTATCTCCTCACGCGCCTGCCCGGAGATCGTATCCAGCTCCTTCTGGCAGCTGTCAGCTATCGCCTGCTGCTCGGAAATGCTCTGCGTCAGCTTTCGCACCGCCTCGTCCGAGTCGCCCTCTACAAAGTCAGGCAGCGTTATGCGCTCAAAGTACATCGAACGGAAAAGGTCGTCGATTATCGCCTTTTCCTCAGCAGGACAAAAGTACATTCCCCAGCAGAACAGGTCCTGCGTTTCAAAGGGGATAAAGAAGAAGTTTTCGTCATAGTAGTCCAGCTTTTCGAGGTTGTCCGTGGGCAGCCTGCCTATTCGCGAGGCAACGTATTTGCAGGAGAATATCTCCCGAAAGTCGCTGTTCATACCCTTGAGGTGAGTTATCTGCGTTATCGCGCCGTTCATCTCGGATATCTTCTGCTGTGCATCTTTTTTGCGCCTGCTTATCTCCTCAAAGCTCTCGCCGATATGCTTTGCACGCAGCGCAAATTCCTCGGGAGAGTGCGGAGCATAGTCGCTGTGGTCTGTTTCCTTCAGCTCTATCCCAAGCTCTGCGGCGAGCCGTTCAAACTCCTTGAGCTGCGCGGTGTAGCCGTTTTTCTCGTTGAGCATAGTCAGCCCGTTTGCCGTACCGACCGATGAAAACGCAGGCTCAATGTGAAAACAGCCGCTTTCACAGCACTTGGCAAGGCAGCGGTCAAGCTCGTCCATTTTGCCGACAAGCGTGACAAGCTCCATTTTTTCAATACCCACTTGAGTATAACTCCTTTCCTGATCATCAGCAGATCAAAATGTTGTTTTCTATATAAGACGGGTCAACGCCGTAGCGTATGCCCTCGATAATGTGTGTGATGTTGGACGTTTCAAAGCTGCACAGCTCTGTGAATGCATACAGCACAACAGGTGCGCTGAAGCTGCGGTAAATGCTGTGTTCAAGCTTTTTGAATCTGTCCCTTTGCATTTTCAGCTCTATCTGTGCGCCGTCTGTTATCTCCGACTGCATCTCGTGGCGCGAGAGCCATTCAAGCATCTGCTCGGGCGTTTCGAGATTATAATATTCGTCAAGCTTTCTGCCCGTGCTTGCGATCTTCAGCTGGTGCTTCTTTATCTGCTCGGCTGAAAAACCGTAGAACGCTTTCATGCGGTATGCGTTGATAAGGTTTTTAAAGCGTATATCCGCCTTTACCATGCGCGTGACCTCTTCGAGCTGACTGTCTGCGAACGAGTCCTTTGCCTCCTGCAAAAGATTGACATAATACTGTGTACGCAGCCTTACCTCGCACTCGGTGTAATCCACCTTGCCGTCCTCTGAAAGCGGTACCCTGACAAGCGGCTTGTGGTAGCGTGTGCCGCGCAGCAGCTTCATCAGCTGTGTAAAGTCGCCCGCGCTGCTCAATTCCAGCAGATCAAGCTTTGTGTGCTTGATGACATAGCCCGGCAGGTCGTTGAGGTATGAACGGTCAACACCCGTGTTTATGCTGTTTATCAGCATAAGTATACAGTTTATCTCGGCTTTTTCGATAAGAAAATCAAAGAAAGGCACCTTGTCAAGCTGCTGAAACTGGCAAAGTCTGATGTAGGTATCAAAGTTGTCCTTTTCAAGCAGCTCCTCGATAAATCCGCGGTGTACGGTCATCGGGTCGATGTCCTTGAGAGCCTGCTTGTAGCGGGGTGTCGCCGCTAAATATTCTGCTATCTCGGGAACGCTTCGCCTTGTCAGCATCTCGCGGTAGTTTTCTTTTTTCAGCATCTTGCCGTGCAAAGCGCGTATCTTCGCAACAGTCGCATTTGACGCAAGCCCGTCGAGCATACAGCTTTTCTCCTTTCACTTACTGCAGTACAGTCGGGGGAAACCCTTTTGGAGAAGGGTTGTCCCCCGAACCCCTTTCCTAAACCTTTTAATGCTTTTTCGCCATTGGGGTTTGCAACCCCAATAACGAAAAAGTAGTAAGAGTCAAAAAAAGAGTTCAGAAAACAGCACTTGCCCGAAACGAATACCTCAATTATACAGCGGTATACGCAAAAGGACAAAAGCTGTAATGATTAGTCAGGGTCAATCGCCTGAAAGAACCTTTTCGCAGATGACCTTTTCCCATTTCTTGTGTTTGTTAGCGTACAGCTCGTCGATCTTAGCGATCTTCTCCTGCTCGTCCTTGGTTATCTTTGCGATCTGCCCGTCTGCCTCGGACTTTGTGCGCGATTCGGTCTTTTTGCGGTAAGCCTCTGTCTTGTCCTGTGCATCGAGCCTGAAGCGCTCGATCTGTTCGTCGGTCTGCTTTTCAAGAGCCGCCTGTTTTTCGTGCGCTTTTTTGATCTTTTCGTCTGCGAGCTTATCGGTCTCGAGTATCTCTGAGATTATGTCCATACGATCACATCCGTTCAAATTGAAAAATCCAAATTCTAAAGCCTATTTTACACCTTTTTAATAATTTTAGCAAGCATTATATTATTAACGAAATCGTTTTTGTAACAAATTCATTATTAAAAGTTCAGATTTGTACAGAAAGCGTTCCAAGCCGCAATTTGTGGGGTGCGATTTGCATTTTGGCACAAGATGTAGTCTGTATGTGCAAAACACACATAAATTTTCACAGCAGGGCGCTTTTTTTCTCTTGAGCAGGGCGGCCAACGCGCTTGACAAAAAGCGTCAAAAGTGATATATTCGTATTTATCACGAGTACACTTGTGCGTGGGAGGTGGACTTGATATGACAGGTGAGCAAGGCAAGCTGGTGATAGTAAGCTCGGAGGTACTCCCCGAGATAATAATGAAGGTGCTGACAGCAAAGGGTATGCGGGCACGCGGCGAGGCGGCGACCTCAGCGCAGGCGTGCAGGGCGGTAGGCATATCGCGCAGTGCGTACTACAAGTACAAGGACTGTGTATTCAACTACGAGGAACAGCTGACCAACAATATCCTGTCGGTCTATCTGATACTGCGTGACGAAAAGGGAGTGCTTAGTTCGATAATCGCAAAGCTGTACGAGCTTGGCACGAACATCCTGACGATCAATCAGAATATCCCCGTTGATTCGGTGGCGACAGTTACCGTGTCGGTGCGCTTTGACAGGGATTCGGTGTCGGCGGGCGAGCTCAAGCAGGAGCTTGGCAAGGTCGCGGGCGTAGTTGATGTAAAGCTCATATCGGGCGAATAAATAGCATTGTTATTTAGAGAGGAAAGGTAAAATTTATGTGTAAGGTTGCGGTAATAGGTTACGGTACGGTAGGTTCGGGAACGGTCGAGCTGTTTATGAAGAACCGTGAGTCCATTTCAAAAAAGGTCGGAAAGGACTGTGATATCAAGTATATCCTCGATTTGAGAGATTTCCCCGATTCGCCGTTTGCAGACCGCATGATAAAGGATTTTGATACGATACTCAACGATGACGAGGTAACGGTCGTTGCCGAGGTAGTCGGCGGAACGACCTTTGCTTACGATTATACCAAAAGGCTGCTGGAGAAGGGCAAGAGCGTTGTAACGTCCAACAAGGCGCTGGTCGCTGAAAAAGGCGCAGAGCTTATCGCGCTTGCAAAGAAGCACAAGTGCAACTATCTGTTCGAGGCGAGCGTAGGCGGCGGTATCCCTATTTTAAGACCTATCAACAAGTGTCTTGCAGGCAACGAGATCCTTCAGATATCGGGTATCCTCAACGGCACAACGAACTTTATCCTCTCCAAGATGATAAAGGATCAGATGTCATTTGACGATGCGCTGAAAATGGCGCAGGAGCTTGGCTATGCCGAGGCTGACCCGACCGCAGATGTCGAGGGCGAGGACGCCTGCAGAAAGATCTGCATACTCGGTTCGCTTGCATACGGCAGGCATATCTATCCCGAAATGGTACACTGCTCGGGCATCACAAGAATAACTCTTGATGATGTTGAGTACGCAGATAATGCAGGCTATGTTATAAAGCTTATCGGCTCGGTCAAAAAGCTTGCAGACGGCAACCTCAAGGCTATCGTCTGCCCGAGGTTCGTCCCCAAGTCCAATCTGCTTGCAAGCGTTGATGATGTTTACAATGCTATCAGCGTAGTCGGCGACGGCGTGGGAAATGTTATGTTCTACGGCAAGGGCGCAGGCAAGCTGCCTACCGCATCTGCTGTTGTGGGCGATATCATCGACTGCCTCAAGCATCCGCAGACAGTGCTTGCAATAAACTGGGAGGACAGCGCCGACAGGAGCTTTGTTGTCAGCTACAAGCAGACCGATACATCGGTATATGTGAGGATACAGGCTGATAATGCAGAGGAGCTTAAAGGCACGCTTTCAGAGATGTTCGGCAAGCTGATGTACATTGAGCGCAAGGGCAGACCCGATAACGAGATAGCATTCATCACACCGACAATGAAAGAGGCGGATATCGACAATAACCTTGAGATACTCTCAAAGACCGCCGAGATAAAGAGCAAGATAAGAATTTACCAGTAATTTCACAGCCGTTTCAGAGCATAAGCATACCGCTTGTGCTCTTTTTTGTGTTCAATATTCTGTGGTTTCGTTTGATGTGTTAATAAAATATGCAGGTTTAACAATAGCCGGCACGGGCGTTTCACCAACTTGCACAAACCGATTTCGGCGTAGCCGCGCAGCTTTCAAAAATATACAAAAAACAGTTGCAAACATCGGGAAATCGTGCTATAATGTTATTGTTAACTATGTTTGAATATTTGTGATTTAAGCGAATTGCAAAAAAAGATAAATTCGGAACGGAGGACAGCAGCAGTATGAGTGAGCGGCATAACGTCGGACTTGTGGTCGCAAGCTTGAACGACCAGTTCAGCAAAAATATTGCAAAGGGCGCAATGGCTGCGGCGAACGACCTTGATGTAAACCTTGCGATAATACCTATGAAATACATAGGCAGAGAAAATGCTCCCGAGAGTGCGGATGAAAAGTACGAGTATATGTTCAACTCTATGCTGACGTACGTTTCATCGGGCGCGCTTGATTATATCATAATCTCAACAGGCGAGATAGTTTATTCGATGACCGATATTGACAGGCGCGAGCTTCTCAAGAGCATAGGCGATACGCCCGTGCTGTCGATAGCCGCGCAGGTAGACGGCTTTGAGAGCCTTGTGTTTGACAACGCATCGGGTGTCAGCGATGCGGTGCAGTACCTGATAGATTCGGGCAGAAAACACATCGGTCTGATGAAGGGCGAGCCGTACAACTATGACTGTATCGAGAGAAATGCCGCATATAAGCAGACGCTTGAGGCAAACGGCATCGAGTATGATGAAAAGCTCACCATCTTCAACGATATGTCCTCATTCTGTCACGCTCAGGTCGAAAAGCTGCTTGAGGACAATCCCGATATGGACGCTATCATCTGCTGTAATGATGCTACCGCAACTACCGTCTACGAGGTGTTTGAAAAGCACGGTATCAGCGTGGGCGATAAGATAGCCGTTGTCGGTTTTGACGACCTGCCTATTGCACAAAGGCTTTCTCCGCCGCTTGCATCTGTAAGGGCTGATGCCGAGCAGCTTGCGTATAAGGCAGTCAGCAGGGCGGTCGATTACCTTGGCGGAAATACAAAGTTCATCGAGCATAAGCGCGTGCCGACAATGTTCATGCTGCGCGAATCATGCTACCGAAAGGCTGAGTACCCCGACAGGAGCTGGATTTTCGAGCTTGAGGCTGAAAAGTGCGCAAAGGAGCTGCTTGCATTTGCGTATACCGAGTTCGTTGCACCGCAGCAGTGGGAAGCGGCAAAGGCTGCCTGCACGATGCTGCTGAAAAAGGGCAGGGAGATCTTCCGCGACCCCGATATGACCGATACGCAGGTTCACGAGATGATCGACCTTATAGACGAGGTGTTCCGCAGAAAAGGTGTTTTCTTTGACTATAACCTGAACAAGTTCCTCGGCATTGTCGAGGACGGTATGCGCTGGATGATGAAGAAATATCCGCACCATACGGATAAGATAATTGCCGTGTTTACGCATCTTTATCATACGATAGCCTATAATGCCGAGCTGCGCAGGCTGTATGACGAGAACGAAAGTGCAGAGCTGCGTCACCGTTCAAATATCATCACGCGCGATGTGCTTATGTTCGCAACGCAGGATATTGACGGCGCGTGCGGCTCGATGCTGCGCCAGCTGCATCTGCTGGATATAAAAACGAGCTATCTGTATCTGCTTGAAAAGCCCGTGATATACAATTCGCGCGATGATGTCAAAAAGGACATCAGCTGGACGCTTGAGGCGTACCACGAGGGCGAGCGTGTGTTCACCGTTCCCAAGGAGAAAGGCGCTGTCACACCGCAGCAGCTTTTCAGGCACCATTATCTGCCGCAGGACAGGCGCTGGACTACCGTTATGACGGTGCTGTATTCTACCAACGTGCAGTATGGACTTGCGATGTTTGAGATAGATTACAAGCATTTCAGCTATCTTGAATATCTCACCTACCAGCTGAGCGCCGCGGTAAAGATACAGGAGCTTATCAGAACGCAGAACGAAACACTTATCCAGCTCAATAAGATAAACATCGCCCTGCACAATATGTCAAGCCTTGACCAGCTCACAGGTGCGCTCAACAGGCGCGGCTTCTACAACGAGGCTGAAAAGCAGTTTGAGCAGATAACCGATAAGCTGATAGTCGTATTCGTTGACCTTGACGGACTGAAGATGATAAACGATAACTTCGGTCACTCCGAGGGCGATATAGCGATAAAGGCAGTCGCTGATTGTCTGCGCGAGGTTATCGCCGATATCGGTATCGTCGGGCGTGTCGGCGGCGACGAGTTCGTTGCGATGATGCCTTCGATATTTGACAATATGAGCGAGTACGTCCGCAACAAGTGCAACGAGGTGCTCGACCAGCTCAACGAAAGGCTCAAAAGACCGTATAAGATAGCCTTCTCAATGGGTATCTTCGAGTGTAAGGCGAACGAGTACAAGAATATTTCAGAGATCATCGACAAAGCAGACTATCTTCTGTATGTGCAAAAGCGCGAAAGAAAAAAGCTGCTTAACGGATAATCGCAGACCGAGGGCATTGTTGATTTGCTCTCGGTCTGTTTTTGTGCCTGTTGCACATATCACCATGCCGCTAATTGTGCAAAGCTACAATCTTTAAAAACAAATGCACAATTTCGGGCTTCTCATTCGTTTATATAATAGAAAGCAAGTGGTTGACATATTCTTGCAATAGTAGTACAATGCTTGCAGAAAGGGCGTTGGCGGGAATGATCGAAGAAAGGCATTTAAAGAAAATAATAATTGCTGTATGTGTGTTTATCCTGTTGATACCGATTGGCTTTATTATATTTATCAATATCGTTTTTTATTCCGGATCCAGCCACGATACGATAAAGACCGTGCTTGGCGACAGATTTAAGGTCGAATATGACTATCACAAATGCGAAAGCACAGTCACTTGTAAGGATTCCGATCTGTACTGGCATTACGGTGGAAGCATAAGCGAGGACGATTTTATACCTCTTGAACACACCGATTCGCTGACGGTATATGAATTAAAATCAAGTTTTATATTCAATGACGGCAGCGGATTTATGGAATTTGACGATAAGACCATTGATGCTCACCCCGAGGTCGCCGAGATAGTTAAGGGAAAGCTGCTGTCCGATTACAGCAATTTTACAAGCAATGTAAGATTTTTTCTGAAAAGCAGCAAGTACAAAAAAGAGACCGAGCAGATGATAGAAAGGATCAAGCAGAAAAAATACGACGAGCTGGAAGAATACGGTCTGAACGAAGATGTTATCAATGACGGGACAACCGTTAAACTTTTAGAATATGAAATGTCACACCCGAGGTACGATACTTGACTTTGTACATATTTCTATTGACTTTTGCTGCGGATAGGGATATAATATCCTTGTTCGCAGTTTTTTGCGCTTATTGCATTTTTGCGCAAGAAAGGACAGTAAAACGATTATGATGTGGGTAGGTATTTATGCCGCGCTGGCAGTATGCGTGGTGTTTTTCTCGATCAAGCTGGCTAACTATGTTGATCTCATCGACAAAAAAACAGACCTGTCGGGAGCGTTCATAGGGGGAGTTATCCTTGCCGCAGTTACCAGTCTGCCTGAGCTTTTCACCTCTATCTCGGCGGTGCTTTTTGTAAAGCAGCCCGATCTTGTAATGGGCAACATCTTAGGCAGCAACCTGTTCAATATGTGTATTTTCGGCGGCGCGGCGCTTATCGCGGCAAAGAGCCTTTGCAAGTCAACGATAGGCAGCAGCCACCTCAAAACAACAGTCATCACGTTTATAATGTTTGCAATAATGCTTCTGCCCGTTGTGTTCAAAAAGGATTACACGGTAGTCGGCATAAGCGTTTACTCGATAATCCTGCTGGTGCTTTACGCTTGCTCTATCAAGTTTATGGCAGGTGACAGCGCCGAGAGCGAGGGCGAGGATACAAGCGACCTCACGCTCAAACAAATAATCATCAGATTTATCATTATGGCAGTGCTGCTGGTGGTCGCATCTATCTTCATCACCATCGCAGCAGACCACCTGTCCGAAGAGTTCAAGCTCGGCAAGACGGTCGGCGGCGCGCTGTTCCTCGGTGTAGCTACATCGCTGCCCGAGCTCACCTCGTCTATCGCGCTTATCAGAAAGGGCAACTTCAATGCCTGCGCGGGCAACGTAATGGGCAGCGGCGTGTTCAACTTCTGTATCATCTCCGTGGCAGATATCCTCTACCGCGGCGGCTCGGTATATATCTCAAACGACAAGTCAAGCTCGTATCTTAACATTTTCGGACTTGCTGTAGCGGCTGCTGTCGGCGCGATACTTATTATGAAGCAGCGCAAAAAGGACAGCGAGAACGCAGGGCTTAAGCTTTTCTACCGCATCGGCGGACTTGCGATACTCGGCTGCTATGCCGCATTTCTGATACTTTCAAAATGATGCGTGCCTGCACGGTAATGACGGGAGCCGATAGAAATTGAGAGATACAAGAAAAGATGAACAGTATTTCGACAGCTGCATCGCAAATACCCGTGACAGAATAAAAAGGTTTGAGCAAAAGCTTGAGTCGGGAGAGGTATTACCCGAAAGACCTGACATAAAAACAATACCCAAGAGCGAGTGATCGTTCTTGGGTATTTTTGTGCAACGAAAACCCCCAGCTATGCTGGGGGTTCAAAAAGCTTTAGCTATGAGTAGAAAAACAAAACCTCCTCATAATATCTTGTAGATTCTCGTAAATACTCACGAAATCTCAGTTTTTCATATTAAGTTTCTATTGCAATGAGCAAAGTTATGGAT
>Ga0256404_1004253_pt1 | contig 27381 bp, 25 predicted proteins | sample RumenRJG_01DNA_FD_185990 | JGI IMG/M metagenome (GOLD analysis project Ga0256404, IMG submission 185990) | Bovine rumen microbial communities from Lethbridge, Alberta, Canada - RJG_01 | ecosystem: Host-associated > Mammals > Digestive system > Stomach > Rumen | place: Canada: Alberta | collected...
GGCAAGCGGAGGAATGGATGAACAACTATCCTAGAAAGATTCATGACGGTCTTACCCCCGCCATGATTTATAAAAAATGTTGTAATTTATGACAGAAAAGTGGGGAATTATTATTTACAAGTTACCGTCCATATATAGGAAGAAAAAAAATTCTTGAAAAACAAAACACTTGTGCTATAATTTAAATATCACTGGTGGCTTTAGCTGCCGGGCGCTTTTGTATAAAGGCGCATACAAACTAAAATCCGTTGTAACGGAAATGGAGTTTTTTATGGCAACACAGAGAAGAACATTCGGTATCTTCATTATCCAGATTGCACTGGCAATCTACCTTTTCATCACAGGCCTCTGCCTCTTCGGAGTTGGAAAGTCTATTTCCAGCGATGAAATTCAGGGCGTAACAAAATTCTTCCAGGGTGGCGCACGCGTAATGGATTACGTTATTGCAGCCCTTCTGATTGTTTGCGCAGTTATGTTCTTTATTAAGGCACTGGGACTTGACTTTGGCAAGGTTGATGACGTTGTTAAAATCGTAACGCTCATCGTCTGGATTGTGGTAACGGTTGTTACTCTTATTGGTCTTGTCGGCGAACTCAGCGGCGTTAAGGCTCTCCACTGGCTGCTCGTTCTTGCAAAGAACTGCCTTATCATTGGCGGTATCATGACAATCAAGAACGGAAAATAAGCCTCGCATTAGGCAAATTTGATGCAAAACGGGCGCTCCTAGTTTTCTGGGGGTGCCTTTTTATTTTTCTTTGACTTCATCAACTTCATCAACTTCATCAACTTCTGAAAGGTCTCAGCCAAAAAGCCATGCAGTGCGCGGAAGCCCCCACTTTTTGCGCTCTTCTTTTGGAAGTTCAACTTTTACCCAAGGAATAGAAACACAGTCATCCAAGGCTTCCTCCCTTGCCCACTTGGGAAAATCATCTTCTCCGTTACAAGGCTTAACAGATTCTGTAAGGGGAGAGCCCCGCTTAACCGGATACACTTTTGTTCCCCTGGGAAGAAGGGCAAAAGACACTTCTCCTGTGTGGCGTCCCGCGTCATGCTTCCATAAATATGCCTTTTCTGCGCTTACGACAAGCGTTTTTGGAAGGGGTGGCTCATCTCCGGGGCAAAAGATTATGCTCAACCAAGTCTAGCTATTGCTCAAATCCGTTACTACAGCGTGGGTTCCCCTGGGTGTTTTTATCTTTTCCACATCGCCGTACGGTCCCCAAAAGGCATTTTGTCCTGATTTTACGGTGATGTAGTGGCCGTCTATTCTTACCTTAAGCTCTGGATTTTCAAGATTCGTCCTGTTTACAAAGGTTAAAGCCCATTTAGCCTCGCAAGTGGCCAAGAAGTTGCAGATTGAACAAAATTTTATGGCAAGCATTGCGGAGGCACAGACAAGGCCTACCAATATTTCTTTTTTCAACTGTTTTAACTCTCCCCAAGGTTCCACCGACAAAAGCTAGCCGAAAGTTTTTGCTGTTTTCGCCAGTTTTTGCTGTTTTTGCAAGTTTTAACCGCTGTATTCCATGGAGCCGCCGCCGTGAATCTTTTGCAGGGCAGGTTTTAGGTTTTCTAGCCAGAATCTGTCCTGAATTTTTAGCTTTCCTGCGCTGAATCCTATGTGCCTGTCCACACGCACCTTTTCGCCGTGAAAGTCGCTTCCTGCGGTAACTACCATGCCCAGGTTCTTTCCAAGCTCTTCTAGCCGCTCTGCTTCGGAAATGCGCACGCCGGGATGCCAGGCTTCAAGCCCCATAACGCCCTTGTCGCGTATCATTTCCATGGTGGCGTCCATTTTTCCCCAGGAAACGTACATGGAAAGCGGATGGGCCTGCACTGGAATGCCGCCGCTTGTCTTTATGGCTTCTACGGCAACTTCAAGGTCAAGGCCTTCCCTGTCCACGTAGCAGGGTCTTCCCTTGGCAAAATACTTGTCAAAGGCTACCTGACGCTGCTTTACAATGCCTTTTTCTGCCATGTAGCTTGCAAAGTGGGGTCTTCCTATGTTCTGCCTCTTAAAGCGCTCGTAAACTTCCTCGTAGGTAATTTCTACGCCCATTTCCCTAAGTTTTTCGGCCATCTTTAAGTTGCGCCTGTTGCGCTCACCCTTCAAAAAGTCAATGGCTCTGGCAAGTTCCGCTGATTTATGGCGCAACCCCAGCCCCAAAAGGTGGAATTCGCCGGTTGGCCACTGTACGGTAAGCTCTATTCCTGGAACAAATTCAATTCCGGCTTTAAGGGCTTCCGCCTGGGCTTCCAGAATGCCGTCCACAGTGTCGTGGTCGGTAAGGGCAAGGGCGGAGAGGCCTTTTTCCTTTGCATAGCGCACAAGCTCGGCAGGAGAAAAAGTTCCGTCAGAAGCTGTGGAATGTGTGTGTAAGTCTATCATTTCTTAAACATACTATCACTTATGCAAATAATAGTGTAGTGGCAATGTAAGCGCGACAGGGAAATCAGGTTTGGGCTCCACTACCAGAAAAATCTGGCTGAAAACCCATGATGCGCGGTAATAGGACTTTCGCTCCCTTCGCTCGCTCCGCGCAAATGGATTTTCATCCATATTTTTCTTCCCGCTGCGCCCAAACCTGATTTCCAGTTGCTCTGTATAAGAAAAAATATTTAATAAAAAAATAAGGTTTTTTGTGCATTTTTCGGAATACTATGTTATAATCTTATTTAAGATTCAGGTAGAAAGACTACCCTTGCGCGGAGTGTGTGAATGCCCAAGATTATTAACTACCCAAAAAATTCAATGATTTTTGTTGAAGGGGACAAGGATGACCGTATTTTTATTCTCCAGTCCGGTTACGTTATATTGGTTTCAACAGATTTTGAGACAGGCAAGGTTCTTAACGAAAAGCTTGCGATTGGGGAATTTTTTGGCGTAAAAAGTTCACTTGCTCGTGTTCCCCGGCAGGAAACAGCTACGGTAATGGCGGATTCAGTCGTAGTCCAGATGACCCCCGCTGAATTTGAAAAGATTTTCAGCCCCAACCAGACGGTCATGCTAAAGATGCTGCGCGTATTCAGCCGCAACCTGCGCGACCTTCACTACCGCACGGAGCTACTTCTTAACAACAACGACATACTTGTTCCGTCAGACAAAGGAATGATTCAGGTTGCACAGGCATTCCTGGACGAAGAAATTTACAACGCATGCGAGCAGGTCTGCGAAAAAGTCCTTGCACGCTACCCCTACGATGCAAACAAGGCGCAAGTTGCCAAAATAATGGACCTTGCCAAGCGCGAAAAGGGACGCAAAAACGCATCCGCAGGCAGGGGCGCAAGGGAAGAAGAACCCTTTAAGCATAAAAAAGAAAACGCGCTAAAGCAGTTTGACCTTCCAATGTTCGAGCGTTTTTCCAAGTCCTATTCAGACGGGGACGTAATTATATGCGAATACGAGCCGGGAGAAAGCTTCTACCTTGTCCAGTCGGGGCAGGTTCAACTGGAAAAGCTTATAAGCGGTTCCCTAAAGCACATAGACATTGTAAGCCCCGGTGAATTCTTTGGCGAAATGGCAATCCTTGACGACTCCCCCAGAAGCGCAACCTGTATTGCAAAGGGAGATGTCCGCTGCCTTGAATTCAACAAGGAAAACTTCCGCGTACTTGTTACCGGAAACCCCCAGATTGCAATGATTCTTCTAAAACTCTTCTGCAAGCGCATATACGACCAGAAGAGGCGCACAAAGATTCTCGTAATAAAGGACATTCAGGCACGTATCAGCGACATTTTCCTTATGTACGACGAGATGACTCCGCTTTCCGAAGCAGACCTGGACTCTTCAAAGCGCAAATTCAACCTTACTGTGAACGACATTGCCCACTGGGCAGGAATTTCGCTTGACGATGCCCGTGACGAGATGAACAAGATGTGCGCCCGCGGCAAAGTTGAAATCTACGAGCCCCAGCACCAGATGCTTGTAAAGAACATAAACGACATGAAGCGCGTTGTGGACACCTACTACACAATTCAGAACGCCCGCCGTGAGCAGGGAAATTTCTAACAAGGCATTTTGAAGCAGTGGATTTCTTGCGGCAATTTTTTCTGCAAAGGGCTTTCCGTGGTTTCGCGGGCCCTACCCGCTCCATTGCTTCGCAACGGCTGCGCCGCCACTACAATCCCGGCCGTGTCTGCTTTTTTACCGTAATTCACAATCCCCAAGCCAAAAAGGTTGGTCTAGCCTTTTATATAGGAAAACAAATATGCATAAAAAAACAATTTGCCTGTTTTTGCCCCTCCTTGCCCTGATTTTTTCTGCCTCTGCAAATGAAGCAAAGAGCCCAAGAGATTACCTTGAACTAAAAAGAATAAAAAATGCAGAAAGCGTAATTACAATAGTGGATGAGCAAAAAGAAATCTCCCTTGTCCTAAACAAAGAACAAAGAAATGCCCTCTTGGAAAAGCTTGAAGTTTCCAAAAAGCTGGAAGCAAAAGACTTCCCCTCCCCTTGCAAAGCATACAAACTTAATGTTTATTATGACGGCAAATACGTCTCTTTTGTAACAAAGGGAAAAACCATTTGCCAAAGCGGAAATTCAGAAATATATGAACTTACAAGCGACCCTTCTGGCACAATAGAAGCCGTTTTTGGAATATACGATGCCTTTCTAAATCCCCCGCCTACTGCAAAAAATAACTCTGCCACAGATTTTATTATTACAAGCCATTACCTTTTGCAAAAGAGGGACAAGAACAGATACTACGTCTTGGAGCTAACTTACGGAAGCGGGTTACCGGTTACATCAATAAGGGCTTTTGATGCAGTTGCAAGCAAGGACTTTATTCAACTTGATGACGATGAAAAAATATCAGTTAAAAACGATGAATACGAATTATACATCAAGGGTAAAAAGACAGGGGCCAGTATTTTTACAGATTACAGCCTAAAACGCCTAAAAGTCGACATGCATTCATTTTATATGTATCACAAGTAAAAAAGGGGCAGTTCCGGAAAGGAGGAATCCATTGGAACTGCCCAAAGAATTATTTTATTACTTTTAGCGATTCGTGGTCTATTGTTAAAGCCACTACAATCAGGAAGATTATTCCCTTTACAAGCTGCTGGGTTGCGGCAACAGGGAAGACCATTGGAAGCGATTTTTCAAGAACACAATAGGTAAGCGTTCCCAAGATGATATTGGAAAAGCGTGCCCTTGCACCACCAGAAATTGGCATTCCGCCCAAAACCAGGGCTATAAGAATCTGAGTTTCAAGCTGGCGGCCTGCGGTTCCTGTAATGGCTCCAACATGGACTACGTTTATAAAGGAAGCAAATCCCGTAATTGCACCCGCAGAAACATAGACCATGAATTTTGTAAGGTCTGGTTTGCAGCCGGAAAAGCGGGCGGCAGTTTCACCGGCACCAATTGCCCTAAGGTCTACGCCAAGACGGGTGTAGTGCCAGAGGAAGAAGACAACCACGAGGACAATTCCCATCAGCACAAACTTGAACCATGTCTGGTCAAGGGAAAGCACGTTGTAGCTTGCTGGAACAGGTCCTGCCGTAGTAATGTACTTGCAAAGCCCCCTAAAGAAATACTGGGAACACATGGTTACTATAAAAGACGCAATCTTAAAGCGCACGTGGAAAAATCCGTTAAAGGCACCCATCACTGCACCAGATGCAACGGAGGCAATTATGGCAAGGGGTATGCTGTACATGGAAACCCAGCAGAATATTATTGAAGAAAGTCCAAGGACAGACCCCTGCGAAAAGTCAAGGCCGCCAACGGTCATTATAAGGAATACGCCACAGCAGCAGGTCATCAGTACAAAGACCTGGCTTAGCATAAGGCTAAGGTTCTTTGGCTGGACAATTTTTCCGCCGGTCAAGACAGAAAAGAGCAGCACTATGCCTACAAAGCCAAAGAGGGGGCCAAAGTTGGAAACAATCCCCTTTAGCTTGGCTCTTTTGGCCATTTGTTCTTCCGTTATATTTTTTACTGCAACTTGAGTAGTCATACAATTCTCCTATACTATATCATCTTTGCAATGAGGTCTTTTTCGCCAAGTTCCCGGTTGCGCATAAACTCTCCGTTGAACTTGCCGTCCTTCATGATGAAGATGCGGTCGCTCATACCCAAAAGCTCAGGAAGCTCTTCGGAAATCATGATGATTGACTTGCCCTGCTTCTTAAGCTCCGTCATAAGTCCGTAGATGTCTGCCTTTACCCTTACGTCTATACCGCGGGTGGGGCTGTCCAAAATCAGAATGTTGGACCCCTTGCCTATCCAGCGGGCAAGAACAACCTTCTGCTTGTTTCCGCCGGAAAGCTCAGAGACGTACTGCTTGATTCCAACCATTTTTGTGCTCATCTGGACAGCAAAATCCTGGGCAAATTTATCCAGCTTTTTAAGGCTAAGGATTCCGTGCTTGGACAAATCATCCAGAGAAGGGAGTATGATGTTTTCGCCAATGGAGTCAGCAATAACAATTGATTCGTTGTCGCGGTCCTTTGAAGCGTATGCAACGCTGTGCTTTATTGCACCAGGGATATTCTTTATTTCGTAGCCGTCGCTCAGAGTTACCTTTCCGCTTCTGTTATATGAAGCACCGAATATTGCCTTGCCAATTTCATGCATGCCACATTCGGAAAGTCCGCCAATACCAAGAATCTCGCCCTTGTGCAGCTCAAGGTTTATGTTTTCTATCTCTCCAGGAACAGACACGTTCTTTAGGGAAAGGACAACCTCGTCTGAAACCTTTTCGCCGTAGTCGGTTCTGTAATACTTGTTGTCAAGTTCGCGGCCAACCATTTCGCGCTTAAGGTCATCAGTAGTAACGTCCTTGGTCTGGAAAGTCTTAACAAGAACGCCATCGCGGAGAACAGAAATTCTGTCTGTGTGCTCAATAACTTCGTCCAAGTCGTGGGAGATAAAAATTACCGTGGAACCGTTTTCGCGGGTTTTATTCATCACCTTGAACAATTCCTGGCGGCCGTCGTGGCTTAAGGCGGTTGTTGTTTCGTCTACCACAAGGATTTTTGGGTTAAAGTATGTGGCCTTTACTATTTCCACAAGCTTCCTTTCTTCAAAGGAATACATGTCTATCATCTTGGAAGCCTTTATCCTGCCAAAGCCATAGGAATCCAAAAGACGCTGGGCTTCCCTGTTCATGGCCCTGGAATTCTTTACGATTCCGTGCATGAACTTGTCTTCTTCGCCAAGGAAGATGTTTTCCGCAACAGTAAGCCCCGGAAGGGTTCCCATTTCCTGAACAATGATTGCAACCCCTTCCCTGTTTGCCTCAACCTGGCTTTTTGGTTTTATTTCCTTTCCCAGCAGGGTGAATGTTCCGCTTGAGATGGTGTGGATGCCGCAGAGCATGGAGCTGAACGTTGACTTTCCAGAACCATTTTCTCCGATAAGGCCGTGGATTTCTCCGGGATAGAGTTCAAGGGACAAATCCTTTACGGCATGGGTCACGCCAAAGTATTTATTTATTTTTTCCGCTTTTAAAAGTACCTGATTCATCTTCTTCTCCTTAAATTATTTTACTACGCTACCTTTCTTACCGCGGTTGGTAAGCGTAACGATGGCAAGGAGAACCGCACCAGTAACAAAGTCGTTGATTGTGGTGGGTACGTCAAGGGCAACAAGTCCGTTGAATATCATTGTGATAATAAATTCACCGATTACGATTGCTGTGACTGGGCAGCCGTATTTTTTAAATGCCACGCCAAAGAAGGTTCCCATGAGGGGCTTAAAGTTTCTGTCCATGCTGGTCATACCGGTTACGGCAAGCATTCCCTTTCCGTAGCTTACGGTAAGCAGGGCCATTATTCCCACAAAGAAATGCAGGAGCACAAAGCCTATGAATTTATATTTTTCCACGCTGATTCCCATGTTCTTTGCAACAAGCTCGTTGCTGCCTATTGCATTGCAGTAGGTTCCGATTCTTGTAAAGCGCAGGATAAAAACCATAAGGAAGAAGGCTGCAAATGCAACTATATAGTTCCATGGGGCATGGTTAAAGGCAAGTATGGAAGAGTTGGTAAGCTTTCCGGGAAAACCGGAAGTGTCAAGCTTTACAACATAGTTTGCAACGCTTTCCAGAATGAGCATAAGTCCAACCGTAACAATCATGGACGGAATCTTTAGCTTGGAATAGAAAACGCCGTTAAAGGCACCAATCAAAGCACCGGTAAGCAGGGTTCCGCCTATAAGACCTATGTAGCCCAAGTGCCTTGAAAGCAAAACGCCTACCATAGAAGAAAGAACGATGTTGGCTCCGATTGAAAAGTCAAAGAGCCCCATTACGACAATAAAATAAAAGCCGCATCCGCCGACTGCATACTGAATGCTTGTCTGAAGGTAGTCAGACATAAGCTTTGGCGTTCCAAAGTTTTGCGGGGAAAGCAACTTGAATATTCCCCAGCACAAAACAGCCAGAACCACAAGGGCCGTAACGCCAAAATAACGGCTCTTCTTGAACATAGTAAACTTTTCGTTAGCTAGTACCCTATTTCCAATATCACTCATTTCTGACACCCTAAAAAAAAAGGGGGGCAGCCTTACAATTTTCTGCCCCCATCATGATTAAGATAAACGCCTATCTGCGGCTCTTTACGTCTTCAATAGAAAGCTTTGCGGTTGCAACTTCAAGATCCTTTTCTGAAAGTGCAGCCATTGCCTTAAGCTCCTCTGCGTTGTAAGGAAGTGCGTCTACGAAATACTTTGCGTATGCAGCGTAGTCTTCCGGAGAAGCAACATACAGGTAGGGGAAGTTTACGTCATAGAAGCCGTCTGTTGAAACAGCGTAGTTTCCTTTGATTGCATTGTAAACAAGCATGAATGCGATGAGCGGGTCGCAGTAGTGTCCGCCAGATTCAGCAGCCATGCCGCCGCTCTTGAGCTGTTCGTCAAGGTCAGCAAGGAAGTCTGTTGAAACAACGGCAATCTTTCCCTTCTTGCCCATTGATTCGATTGCAGCAAGTGCGCCAACGAGTGTGTCTCCACCACCACCGGCTACGATAAGGGCATCGATGTCTGGGTTTGCATTGATGATAGCTTCTGCTGTTGAACGGCCTGTGTCTGATGTTGTTCCGCCGTACTGGGGTTCAAGAAGCTCAATCTTGTCTGAGTGGGATGCGTTCCAGTCTTCTACGCCTTTCTTGTATCCTTCCCAGCGCAAAAGGAATGTTGCGTCTCCAGCTTCCCAACCTTCGAGGGCAATCTTCTTGTTTCCTTTTTCTGCAAGAATTGTAACGAGCTTTTTGCCGTTTTCTACTTCATTTTCGTGAACTGCACCTACGAAATAAGGTGATTTTGCTGCAAGGGCATACTCGTTGGGGTTTGCTTCCTTGCTGATGATGCGGAAGAACTGGGCACAGTAAACCTTGTTCTGGTTGCATGTGTTGATTACGGATGTCATTTCTGCAGATGCAGAGTTGCAGATGATGATACCGTCACAACCAGCAGCGCTCAAAGTTTCCGCAGAGCTTGTTACGTTTTCAGAGATGTGTCCCTGGTCAACATACATTACCTGGACGTCCAGGGCTTTTGCAGCCTCGTCGATAATCCTCTTGCACTGGCTTCCCAAAGTGTCTGTTGAACTCCAAATGGAAACACCAATCTTTATCTTCTTTGAATCAGAAGCATTGGAGCCAGAAGCTCCGGCAGCCTGCTTCTTAGAACAAGAAACGAACATTGCTCCAAGCAGAGCCACAGCACAAACTAATTTAATTAATTTCTTCATTAACCATCCTCCATATATAATCATACCCTAGCCTGTGAATTTTTGAATAAGGAATCTTACGATTTTATGTCGATTTTTTTTTTACATTTTTTTGAAAGGGAAATGTTTTGCGGGAAGGTAAAATAATTTACTATAAAATGTTTGTTTTTTTACGCCTCCCAATCCGCCTACGCCGCCGTGTAGGGGCGCGAAGCGTTGACGGTGGGAGAGACGCTCCCTGAGCCTGTCGAAGGGGCGGCTCTTCCACCGTCAATGACCGTTAGGGAACCCCGGAAGGGCGGTGACGAAAGGCATATTCGGTCGAATTAGCAGACGAGTGCATGGTAGAGCAGACAGAAGTACCGTCCAGAAGAAAATTCAGAATTCCCATAATTTTTATTACAAAAACTTTAATTTTTTCACTATTTACAGACGGCTTTTTTCGTGATATATTTATTCTAGGATAAATGCGCCAACATTAGGAGTTATTATGAAGTTTGGTTACTTTGATGACAAAAACAGGGAGTACGTGATTACAAATCCGCTTACACCCTACCCGTGGATTAACTATCTTGGAAACGAAAAATTCTTTTCACTTATTTCCAACACAGCAGGCGGCTACATGTTCTACACAGATGCCCGCCTCCGCCGCTTGACCCGTTACCGCTACAACGACATCCCGCTGGACACTAACGGTCGCTATTTCTATATTACAGATGGAGATACAACGTGGAATCCCGGTTTTAAACCGATGAAGACCAAGCTTGACAAGTACGAATGCCACCACGGCTTTGGCTACACAAGAATTTGTTCCGCAAAGAATTCCCTTGCAGCAGACGTTCTCTTTATGGTTCCAAACGGAGAAAACTGCGAAGTTCAGATGGTAACCCTTACAAACGAGGGCAAGAAGGACAAGAACATTTCTTTGGTTTCCTTTATTGAATGGTGTCTCTACAACGGACAGACTGACGGTGAAAACTTCCAGAGGAACCTTTCCACAGGTGAAGTTGAAATTGAAGGCAGCGTAATCTACCACAAGACCGAATACCGCGAAAGACGCAACCACTTTACTTTCTACAGCGTAAACTCTCCAATCAAGGGCTTTGACACAGACCGCGAGACCTTCCTTGGCCTTTACAACGGTCTTGACACCCCGGACACAATCGTTGCAGGAAAGAGCGGAAACTCTGTGGCAGACGGTTGGTCACCAATTGCAAGCCACCGCCTTGAATGTACACTTAAGCCTGGCGAAAGCAAGACTTACGTTTTTGTTCTTGGCTACATTGAAAACGAGGAAGACAAGAAATTCATTCCTGAATCCCAGGTAAAGCAGCCATTTAAGGCTACAAACAAGTACTCTGGCATTGTAAACAAGGAAAAGGCTTATGCACTTCAGGCAAAGTTTGACTCCAAGGAAAAGGTAGAGGCAGCATACAAGGCCCTTCGCGAATTCTGGGACGAGACACTTTCCCACTTTGCAATCAGCACAGGAGATGAAAAGCTTGACCGCATGGCCGTCTGGAACCAGTACCAGTGCGTTGTTACATACAACTTTGCACGCTCCGCATCTTACTTTGAAAGCGGAATTGGCCGTGGCCTTGGCTTCCGCGACACTTCACAGGACATGCTTGGTGCAGCCCACCAGCTTCCTGCAAAGAGAATCCGCGAACGCCTTTACGACGTTGCAGCCACACAGTTTGAAGACGGTTCTGCCTACCACCAGTTCCAGCCGCTTACAAAGAGGGGCAATGCAGACATTGGCTCCAACTTTAACGATGACCCGCTCTGGCTGGTTCTTGGCGTTGGCAACTACATCCGCGAGACCGGAGACAAGGACTTCCTTAAGGTTGACGTTCCCTTTGACAATTCAGAGACAAACAAGGCTACAATGTTCGAGCACTTGCGCCGCTCATACAACTACATCCCCAACCACATGGGACCGCACGGACTTCCGCTCATCGGACGCGCAGACTGGAACGACTGCCTTAACCTTAACTGCTTTAGCAAGGACCCCAACGACTCTTTCCAGACCTGTACCAACAAGGAAGGTAAGAACGCTGAATCCGTAATGATTGCACAGATGTTCGTCTACGTAACGCCTGACTACGCAGCAATGTGCCGCGTCATGGGAGACGAAGCAGAGGCAAAGAAGGCAGAAGAGCTTTGCAAGAAGATGGAAGAAGCAATCTGCACAGCCGGTTGGGACGGAGAATGGTACGTACGCGCATACGATGACTTTGGCCAGAAGGTTGGTAGCCACGAATGCGGCGACGGTAAAATCTTTATTGAAACCCAGGGCTTTGGTACAATGGCACAGTGTGGTGCAGACAAGGGTTACCCGGCAAAGGCTTTGGACAGCGTAAAGAAGTACCTGGATTCAAAGTACGGTATCTGCATCGTAGACCCGCCATACAGCTCTTACCACGTTGAGCTTGGTGAAGTTTCATCTTACCCGCCTGGATACAAGGAAAACGGTGGTATTTTCTGCCACAACAACCCTTGGGTTATCATTGGAGAAATCAAGACTGGCCGCCCAGAGGACGCATGGGAGCACTACCAGAAGATTGCACCTGCCTATCTTGAAGACATTTCCGAAATCCACAGGACCGAACCTTACGTATACGCACAGATGATTGCAGGTAAGACAGCCGGACGCTTTGGAGAGGCAAAGAACTCTTGGCTTACGGGAACAGCAGCATGGAACTTTGTTGCTCTCAGCCAGTTCATCTGCGGTCTTATGCCTGAATACGACGGTCTCCGCATTGAACCCCGCCTGCCAAAGCATGTTAAGAAGGCAGACTTTACACGCAAATTCCGCGGTACAACATTCCACATCCACGTTGAAAACAAAAAGAACGACGGTAAGGTGGAACTTGTTCTTACCAACAAGGACTTTGCAACAGACGAGGCAACACTCAAGGCTTCCCTTTCTACAGGCAGCGTTGGCGGAACACTCGTAAAAGCAGCAGACGGTGCAAAAGACGTTTACGTTCTTGCAACCGTAGGCTAATTAAACTGAGCAGTTAAAAATATAAAAAAAGTTAGGAGCCGGTTCTTGGCAGGAAGGTGCATTGCCTTCTTTGCTGGGAGCCGGTATTTTTTTCTTATTTTAAATTTTTGGACGAACTTAAGTTTGCTCTACCAGATACTTTTTGGCTAACTCGACGGAATATTACTTTGCGCCACCGCCGTTCCGCCCTTCGTCTGTATTGCTTGGCTAAAAGTAGCGCCAAGGAGGGCGCGTCATTTTGTTGCTATAGAGATAGGGTAAGTTTTCGCAGAAAACTTACGGGAACAAAATACCAAGGAGGGGATTTTGTTCCCAAGGCTCCATGGCGGCGTAGGTTTTATATGTTATTTCATGGAGATTTCATGGCAAAAAAAGCCCGGACAAGCTTAGCCTGACCGGACATATATTCAAAGCAAATTGCTAAAAGTGTTCAGTTTAGATTCCGTCAAACGAAACCGTTACCACAAGAGAGCCAGGGTTTGCCGCTGCTCCAGATTCAGGCAAATCCGGTGTAACAGATGGTGCTCCAACTACAGGAGGTGCAACCCTTTCCAAGAAGGTCTGAGAAATGGTTCCGGACCTTATGTCTGCAATCTTTCTTGCAAGTTCCCTCTGCGGATAAACAGGAAGCCCCGTATGTGCATCAGTGGAGCTTGATTCTCCTGCGCTTACAGGAATTCCCTTTCCGTCGCTAATATCCTTTACAGCAGTAAAAACACTTGTATCGCCACCCGCCGGGATAAAACCAGACGGAGTGTCCGATATTACAGGAGCGCTTGAACCTGGGGAAAATACAGACAGCCCGCTACCAGTAAACAAATGGCCGCCTGCCGTCATAGAAATAAAAGTTCCGCGGACAGAAGCCGTTGCAACAGGAGTGCTAACCCTAAAGCCTGTCCTCTTTCCGTCCGCCTTGTTAACGTCAGCATCCAGCCTTCCGCTGTCCAGGTAGATGGAGCTTTCGTTCTTTGCGGAAGTAGAAACAAGCTTTTCTATTGTAATACGGGTAAGCGGTCCAAGCTGAACCTTTGAGCCATGAATGTCAAGTTCTGCAGAAGACTTGAATCCGGTGGAAATAACCGCCCCACCGTAAACAACATCGCCCTTGTTAAGAGGAACCCAGCTGTTTCCCCTCTGAATTTCAACCTTGCCGGAAGTGGAAACAACAGTTGCTTCAAGAGCCAGTGCTGAATGGGCTGCTACAAAGGCAAGGGCAAGCGCTAATAAAACCCTAAGTGTCTTTTTCATAAAAACTCCTCCTATTAGAATGCCATGGTAAAGCTAAGAGTCAATGAAGTTTCGTTTTCGTTTTTGTCGTCACCAACATACTGATGGGCCATAAGACCTAGCTGCATGTCTGTATAGAGCTGGTATACCACAGTTCCGTAGAACTGAACGCCGGCATACTCAAAGTCTTCCTTGGGGCAGGAAAAGACAATGTCCGTTCCCAAAGACGCAAGCAGGTTGGACATAGGCTTCATTGTACCGCAAAGACCAGCCTTCAAAAGACCTGAATACTCCGGTGCAAAAGCAGAACAGGTTGCCTCCATGCTGGAAAGCCCCGTAAATGCCGCAAAGGGTCCCTGCTTTCCGGAAGCATACAAGGCAGTGGCAGTTACCTGTGAATCGTAGAATTCCGGCATGTAATAGGTAAAGGAAAGCTGAGAAAGGTTTGAAAGCTTGTCAAAGTCACCGTCTATAACTTCTGCTCCAAAGGTTGTGGAAAGCACGTAGAACTTATTTTTTCCAACAGAACCGTTCAAAGACAAGGTTCCATAGAAGCGGTTGTAGTCCGCATTGTCTCCGTTGGGGCCTTTTGTTCCTATTGCGGTAAGACCTTCTACGCCAAGTGACTGGTTAAAGAAAAGATAGGGGAAGTATACGGATGCCTGACCTATTATGAAGGGACTTGCCATATAATAGAAGTCATTGTTGCTTTTGTCTATATCTCCGTTAATAATCGTAGCGTTATGGCCGTTCAGCAAGCCAGTATAGCCTGCATATCCGCTTACGACGATGCTCTGGCTGTTGTAGGCAGCAGAAAGTCCGTCGGCAGGCTGGTTCAGGATAAGGCCTGTGGAATCTGCAACGGCAAACCTTCCCGCCGCCAAATTTATGGAAGCCGCATTTTCCTGCTTAATTGCATGGGCAAACTTAAAAAGCGTAAGGTCCAGAGGGCATACAAAGTCACCGTCGCTTATTTCCGTAAGGTCGTTAACGTCATAAGTTGGGGTGGCATTTCCTTCTGCCGCAAAATAAGAAGAAGGGCCAAATGGTGCGCGGAAAAAGAGTGTAAGCTTGGTCTTTTCTTCCATGGCAACGGGGTCAAAGTCGTTGGTGTAAAGTTCAACCGACTCTCCCAGGGTACCGCCGTATTCTACTGCAAAAGAGTGGGCAAGAAGGCTAAGTGCCAAGATAAAGGCTGCTGTCTTTTTCATTTTTTGCCTCCCTTTTCATCAGAAACCATTTCCATGGTTGCAGTTATTACGTTAAGCACATCATGGCCGTTTGGCACTGAATCAGGATCCACATTGCGGGGAATAATACCGTTGGCACGCATCATGTTAAAGGCATAGCGGGGTGAAGGTGAAATTTTATACATAAAACTGTTGTTCACCTTCCAAGTTTGGGCGCAGACATGGGCCAACTCTGCAAAAGTAATGGCAGAAAGGGCATTTTTATCAGAAGCGGCAATTCCAGACTTTTGAAGAAGGGCAAAAGCAGCCTCATTGGAAGAATCATCAGAAACAAGCCCCTGGGCTACGGCAGAAAAATAACTTACCTGGCCCCAGCTGACTTTTTCCGTATTAATCATCTTTGTTACGTTGTTGGCAGCCTGAGCATGAATTCCAAGGGCAGCAAAGGCAGTCATCATGATAAAAACAAAAAAAGCTTTTTTCATAAAAAATCCTTATTCTACGTTTTAAATTCCACAAATTTATTATAAACTATGTTATACTTTTTGTCATGGTAAAGACAGCAAAAAAAAATTTTTTTTCACGCAACTCGGACATATTCACTCTGATTGCCATAACAGTAGCAATTCTGGCACTTTCCGCCATAAAATTCTTCACAAAATTTGACTACCGCATTTACGACATACTTGTAAGGCTTTCACCAAAAGTTAAGCAGGAAGAAAACCTGCTTCTGGTGGACATAGAAGACGTTTCACTTAACCGCGAGGGTACCTGGCCATGGACCCGAGACCTGCTTGGCAACGTGCTAATCAGCATGAAGGAACTTGGCGCCTACAACGCAGTGTTCGATATTGAATACCTTTCACCGGCAAGCAAGGGGGCCGTAGGAAACATAGCCTCTGTTACAGAAGAAACCTTCGGGAACGGGGAGCAGCAGATTGCATATAATATAGAAGAATTCTCTTCATCAATCCAAAGGGGAGAAACAAACGCCCGCAACGCAGGCCAAAAAGCAGGCGAACTTACCGGCAAGGTTGATGAAATCCTCTACGGAATGTACAACTCAATATACGAAGGTGTTAACAGGGACTTTGACGACTATTTTGCCCGCAGCATACAGTTCTTTGGCAACACATCCCTTACCATAAACGCCTACGACATAAAAATTGAGCGCGGACAGGAAAACAAGGACTACGAAAAGGAACGCTTTCTTTTTAACGTAAAAGACCCAAAAGAGCGCATCCGCAGGGAAAACGAAGAGGCAACCCGCAACGCAAAGGCAGAAAAAGGCTTTGTACCCGCCCTCTACAGCCTTGGAAAAAGAGCCGCAGGAGAAGGCTTTACAAACGTAATCCTGGATTCAGACGGATCAAGGCGAAGGATTGAACTTTTTAACTACCACGAAGGAAAATACATAGGCCAGCTGGCATTTGCCCCCCTGGTAAGAATGCTTGACGTTCAGTCTTTTGAAAGAAAGAGAAAGTCTCTTATTTTAAGGGGTGCGCTTCTTCCCGGAAAGGAAAAGAGAGAAGACATAAAGATTCCGCTTGACGAAAACGGCCGCATGATGATTAACTGGCAGCATTCAACCTACAACGACAGCTTTAGGCACGTGCCGGTTTACATGGTGCTGGACTTGGACAAGCTTGAGCACGACACGATTGAATCGCTAAAAGAGCTTGCCTTGCTTGGCGGAACAGATTATGGCGCAGAAGGAAACGCAGAAGAGACGGAGCTTTCCACATGGATTTCATACGTTCCGGACATTGTTGAAAGCTACAAGCAGCTTATTGGCGAAAAAACGCGCCTTTTAAGCCTTTGCGAAGGTTTTGACATTCACGGAAAGGCCATTGGCGGTGGAATCACAGACCAAGAATACCAGGCATATTTTTCTGCAAAGGCACAGTTCTTCCAGGAATTGGAAAGCTTCTCACAATCACTCCTTTCGCTTGCAGCTTCAGCGGAAGAAAGCACTGCAAAAGCAATAAAAAAATTCGCTTCTGTTTTGGAACAGTACCAAAAACTTCACCAAAGCCTTGCCATAGAATTTGCAAATTCATTCTGCCTAATCGGAAACTCTGCAACCGCAAGCACAGACCTTGGCGTTACCCCTTTCCAGAGCGGATACCCCAACCTGGGAACCCACGCAAACGTAGCAAACACAATACTTCAGAAAGACTTCATCAGATGCGTAAACCTTTACACCGCAATACTGCTTGTCTTTGCCTTTACGCTTGCAGTCCTTTTGCTTACAAGAAAATTCTCCGCCTTTGCAAAAAATGCGGTTGGCCTTGTATACCTTCTTCCACCAACGCTCATCTTCTGCATCCTTATGATTGCATTCAGGATATACGTGCCTATCGTTGCCCCCTTCCTTCTTGCGCTTTTTACCTACATTACCCAAATGGTACTGAACTTTGCCCTTGCAGAAAAAGAAAAGAAAACTTTGCGCAGAGGTTTTGACGCTTACGTTGCCCCGGAAGTTGTAAACCAGATTGTAAAAAATCCATCGCTTCTTTCCTTGGGCGGTGCAAACAAAAGGATGACGGCACTTTTCTCCGACGTAAGAACCTTCTCCGGCTTTACCGAATGCATAAACCGCGAAGAAGGTGAGCAGCACGGAGCAGTCCGCCTTGTAGACATACTAAACGGCTACCTTGGCGTATTGAGCGACGCAATCATGGACTGCCACGGAACAATAGACAAGTACGTAGGAGACGAAATTGTATCCTTCTTTGGCGCCCCTGTGGACGACCCACTAAATGCCTACAATGCCTGCCTTGCAGGAATCCGCATGAAGCAGGCAGAAGCAATCTACAACGAAGAGCACAAGGACGAGCTTCCCATTCATCCGGTCACCCGCACGCCATTCCTTTTAAAGTCCCGCGTCGGAATAAATACCGGTGACATGGTTGTAGGAAACATGGGCACCCAGAAAAAGCTCAACTACACCGTCATGGGAAACAACGTAAACCTGGCATCCCGCCTAGAAGGAACAAACAAAGCCTACGACAGCTGGATAATGTGCAGCGAAAGCACCTGGCAGGAAGCAAATTCCGGCCAAACGCAAGGCCTTTTAGTTGCCCGCCAGCTTGACTGCGTCCGCGTAATCAACGTGGAAAAGCCAGTGCAAATTTATTCCATTGCAGGCCTAAAGTCCGAGCTAAAAAAAGAAGAGCTTGAATCCGTGGAGCTTTTTAACAAGGCAATGGAATGGTATTTAAAAGGAAGGGAAGAAGGTGCAGACCCAAAGGACATAAAGGACTTTTCAAAAGCAAAGAAACTTTTCTCCGACGCATACCGCTGCAACCCCACGAGCGACGTGCAGGACAAAAACTATATCTCCCCGGAAAAAAAGATGATTGTCCGCTGCGAAAACTATATTGTAAACGGACTGCCTCGCGACGTTAACGGAGACGTCATAAAATGGGACGGCGTCTACACCATGACTTCAAAATGAAACATAAACTTTTTGATTTTTTTCTCGGACCAGCTTTTTTATGCAAACCCGCTTTCCAGGGTTCCGCGGGGCCCTACCCGCTCCATTGCTTCGCAACCCGCCTTTGGCGGGCCCTTCCAATCGGGGGTAGGCTTGGTGGGGAAAAAGCAAAGCTTTTCTTTGCAACGATTCTATTTCTCTTCCTCCTCTGCCCAAGACAAGTTCATCCGCAAGAAGCAGAACACATGGCATCCCCATCCGTTAACACGGAGTCTGTATCCGACAGCACGGAGTCTGCATCCGCTAACACGGAGCACACACTCACAGAAAGGGAAGAATACCTTGAGCAGGTTCACACCTACAACTTCTGGAGCACCCTTGGCCAGCAGTTCAAAATCTCAAGCGAAAGCGAACCGGAGCTAAAAAGTTCCGTAGACTTTGATTTTTTGACCATGTTCTACGGACTTACCCACAGGGGATTCGGTCTTGGCCTTAGCTACGAAAAGCAGATAATCCCCCACCTTGCGCAAAAGGCACTTTTTTCTGCAACCTTCATGGACACAAAGTACGACGGCATCTACGCACTACCGCTTACGGTAGGCTACTTTCCCTACTTTTACCCCATGTCAAGGCGGCTTCAAAAACTCTACGCGGGACTGGGCTTTTACATAGACTACGTTTCCTTCTCCAAAAGTTACAGCCTGTCTTACGGTGGCGTAAACTTTTCCGCAGCGGCACAGGCAGGCTACAAAATCCTCCTGCCCTACAACTTTATGGCAGACATATCCTTAACCTACAAAATGCCCCTCATAAACACAATCGATGCCTACGGCGACCTTGACAGCTACATCAACAGAAGAATCCAAATTGGCATAGGCCTAAAATACACCAAGCTCCCGGAACTAATCCGCAACGTCCGCACAGTAAAGAAAAATTTCACCAATGAGGAAAAAGAACAAACCACGACCGACATCCCTCACTGACACTTGCCTTATAAATCTCAAAAATCCCACGCTTGTTTTTTTTATAGAAAAATTGTATAAGTAACAATACCATCAAGTTTACGTCATTCTGAGCTTGACTCAGAATCTCAAACTACGATATTGCAGAAGGTTTTTATTATGAAAAAAGTATTTTTAATTTTTGCAGCATCCCTTTTCTTTTTGGCATCCTGCAAATCTTCTGATGACAGTACAGAAGTTACCATAAAAAACGAGACGGACAGGGCTATAACTTTTACCTATTTTTCATCAGATATAGATGTTCCTGTTACAATCGCAAGCGGAGATTCCAAAACCTTTAGTTATACAAAACATGTTGAAGGTTTGGATTTTGATCTTACCTATAATGACAGTTCGTATTCCGGCACAACGAATTATGTTCAAGATTATGCCGAATATTCAGTTCGCATCTTTTTGGAAGACGGAACTCTTAAAAGCAAGACAACTGGTAAATCTGCACTTTCATTGGATTTAAAGTAAATAAATTCTTGTACGGCCTTTCCAGATGGCACCTACGCCCGATTGGAAGGGGCCTGTGTCAAAAATTGCATGGATTTGCCCAGCCTGTAGGGACGGGCACAGTAAAACTTGGCCTACCGTCCAAAAGAACAAAACAAAACCGACGTTTCTTATCAGTATCATATTAAGAATAATTAAAGAAAAAAAATCACTAGAACATTCTCCAAAAACTCCATAATTTTCATTTGCCACCTTGACCTAACCGAATTTTTCATTCATAATTAAAGCTATGAAGAACGAACACAGAAAGGAAGAGCGCTTTACGGACACCGGACGCGTTGATGCCCAAGAGCTTTGCGTTCTCCCCGGCGTGCTGGACGACATTAGCGCCTCTGGCTGCAGGGTGCATTTCCCTGTTCCCGTAAAAGTGGACATGGAAAACGACTACAGCATAAGGATGAAGGTTCCCCGCAAGGAATTCCTTCTTCCATTTTCGCTTTTGTGCCGCCCCAGGTGGATTACAAATTCCGAGAACCGCTCCAACATTGGTTTTTCATTTTTATGCTCACCGGGAACACCCCTTCTTTTAAGATACATTGATTTTTTAAAGGCCGCCTCCAAAAAGGAAGCAGACAGCTTATTTGACTAAATTTAGGAACAGGCTTTGGAAATAGAAAAAATAAGCGGAAGCGCTTTTCTACCCTTCCCCGAATGCAAGGCTTTTATGCTGGACGAATTTGCCTCGCGCCTAGGCGTGGACACTAATTCAAGAAAAGAATACGGAGACCTTGTCTACCTGCCAAGCTATAGCGCAGAGTGTGCATCAGCAACATCATCTTCTACCCCCCGCTTTTTACCCTACTTTTGCGCCACGGCACTTCTTAGCCATTCATCGTAAAATTCAATTCGATTGGAGAGGCAGCAAATGCACTAAAGGGAATTCAGCGTTCCTGGGCACCCTACTCTTTTTCAAACCACAGAAGGCAGACGCTCATTCAGGAAAAGCTTCCCTACATTCCGCTAAAGCCCCGCAATTTTCCGGTAAAGATTCCGCAAAGCCCCATGGGTTTCTACACCCTTTTGGACGAGCACACACTTCTTGCAAGCGCAAGCACTTCAAGCTGCATTCCCCTTGGCACGCTCAACTTTGAAGAAGACCACGAAAACCCACCAAGCCGCGCTTACCTAAAGATTCAGGAAGCACTAACACTATTCAACCACTTTTTTGGAGATGAACTTCCCTCAAAGGAAAGCCTTTGTTTTGAAGCAGGTGCCTGCCCCGGCGGATGGACCTACGTTCTAACCCTTCTTGGCGCAAGAGTTTTTGCGGTGGACAGAAGCCCCCTGGCCCCTTCGCTTATGGAAAATCCCCTCGTAACATTTTCTGCCCACGATGCCTTTACGCTAACGCCTTCAGACGTAAGGGAAGCCCTTGGCGGAGACCCGGACTGGATTTTAAGCGACGTAATCTGCTACCCCGAGCGCCTTTTGCAATGGGTAAAGACCTGGCTTGAAAGCGGCATAAAATTCAACATGATTTGTACAATAAAGATGCAGGGCGGAATAAACTGGCAGGCCGCAGAAGAATTTGCCTCTTTGCCAAACAGCCGCGTAGTTCACCTGCACTACAACAAGCACGAGCTTACCTTTTTGATGCGCAACAGGTAAGCAATGGCATTGCTTAAAAACATCTTGTCTCTCAAATAAAAATCATAGTATATTATTTACATTGGAACATCGCAGTATCGGGTGGCTGTCTCCTAATCTTAATGAAAGGGAGATTTCGTGCAGATATGACAAAATACGAAAAGGCAATGCTTGTAATTGCCATTCTTACTTTGCTTATAGAAGCACTCAATCTCTTCAAGTATACCTTGTAGAGTAAAAAATAAAGCCTACCCAAGTGTAGCAGCTTCTGAGTAGGCTTTTTATCAAACGCTAAAAGGAGACGGCCACACGGCTGCGTTGTTCCTTTTATATTTTAAATATACCCCAATTTATTGCCACCGTCAAGCATAGCCTTGGCCAAAGGAGGTCTTATGGAAAATCTCACCAGCACACAAAAGCATTGCAACGCAAAACATTTCAAGGCAGCGCACAGCCTAGTCCTTGTCCTGGCCGCACTGGCACTCTGCACCCTTTCGCCACTTACACCCACAGCTGCCCACGCAGAAAAAGCAGTAAAAACAGGAAGCTTCCCCTACGGAAAAAAGGGAAACACAGAAAAAGCCTTTACGTCCAGCTGCTACACAAAAAAATTCCCCAAGCTGGAAATGACGGTTGAAGTCCCAGAATTTGAAGGCTGCGACAAGCTAAACAGCAGCATAAAAGAATGGCTAAGCAAACAATGCAAGTACGCGGAAGAAAATTACACAGACAACGCAGAAGAAAAAGGAGAGTATTCAATCTTCATCGGAACCGTAACATACACAGGCTCCTATATCTCCGTACTCTTTTACGAAAAAGTCGATGCAGGCGGAATCCACCCCTACATAGCAAGAAAAAGCTTTGTCTACAACAAAGAAAGCAAAAAAATGGTGGCATCCGCAAAGGAATTCATCTCGGACAAAGCCTACAAAGAAGCACTTGAACCTGTATTGGAAAAAAATGAAACTTCGGCAGACGAAGCATTTGCCATTGGCATACCAGAACTGGACAAACTGCCCTTCGTTCTTACCCCAACTTCTGTGGAACTAATAATAGGCGGGGAACACATGTACGGCTACATGTGGGGAATGGAATTCATTGTCCCTGTAAATAGGCAGTAGCGGGCGTTACGGGCGGCGTTTGAGCCCGTAGAAGGGGTAGGACGCAACGCAGTGCGGCCGCAGGGGAAGGCTTTCCCCTCCCCATTTAAGCAAAACCTAGAACCAGAGAGAAGCCTGGTCTTCCCAGTCGATGATTTCTTCCGGTGCAAAGAAGAGGTCTATCTCGCGCTTGGCACTTTCCTCGCAGTCACTTGCGTGGATAATATTGTGCGTAGTGTGAGAGCAGAAGTCTCCGCGGATTGTTCCCGGATGAGCCTCTGCAGGACTTGTGGAGCCTGTCATCTTCCTTACCAAAGTAATGCAGTCATCTCCCTGCCAAACCATTGCAACAACAGGACCACTTGTAATGTAGTCAACGAGCGGATCATAGAAGGGCTTACCCTTGTGTTCGGCATAATGCTTAGAAGCCAATTCCGGGCTAATGTTCATAAGCTTAAGCCCCACCAGCTTAAGACCTTTCTTCTCGAGGCGGCTGATAACCTCGCCTACAAGCCTGCGGTTCAAAACACCAGGCTTTAACATGGCAAAACATCTTGTACTCATAGTTTGTACAAATTAGCAGAAAATTCAACTTTATTCAAGGTCTTGCTAGATTTTTCATATCTGGAGCATACTTCTATTCTTACTGCCCCTTCGGGGGTCAATCTTATTACGGGCTTTGCGGGGCAGTTTCTTCTAAAACAAGCAGCGCCACGGGTTCACGCAGCGAAGCTTCCAGCGGGGCGCGTCATCATTTAGGAAAAATAATTGTGCAAGTTTTTGAAAAAAACTTGCGTGGTAAAAATTGCACGGACGCAATTTTTACCACCAATCCCGGCTAGGATGCCTTTGCTTAAGGATATGCTAAAGAAATATATATCCATACGCACAATGTAGTTTTGCCGCCCCACATGACACTATTTGTCATATCACATGCCTTACACTGAATAAAAGAAATAAAACAGGAGGCATTATTATGGTAAAGAAAATCCTTATCGGCACAGGCATAGGCCTTTTGGCAGCAGTCGTCTACGGAACAATCAAAAAGATAAAAGAAGAAAACGAAGAACTCAAGGAATACAGCACGGAACTTCTGCAAAAGAACCTGGAGCTAAGTGAAATCATAAACAGGTACAACCTTGACGAAGTCGAACCAAGAGGTTTTACCGTATTTTCCGGAACAAAGGCATGAGGCCGGATTGGAAGGGCCCGCCTTAGGCGGGTTGCCAAAAGGCAATGGAGCGGGAAGGGACCCGCGGAACCCTGAAAAGCCGTTCCACGATAAATGAATGTTTGCAGAGGAACGGATGACTTTAAAGGAACTGCCGTCCAAAAAAATCATTGCAAACCAAAGTAAGGCGGTGTATCATAAAATCATGTCAAAACATGAACACTATGAAAAATCACCAAAACTTACCGTGCCTCAAATAATCGAATACTGCAAGAAAGACCTTGGGCTTACGTTCAATCTTATGGACGAAGAGACCGCTGCGGAATTCCTTAGGACGCACAACTATTTTTTCCGCCTAAAACAATATGCGGAAGTTTGCCAGGATCAGACAAGAAAAAGAAAATACGTGGGCCTTGACTTTGGCCATCTCGTTGAACTTTCTACTATAGATATGTTCCTAAGAAAACTGCTTCTTAAAATGACTATAGACCTCGAGCATTACCTTAAGGTTAAGATTGTTAACGAATGCCAGGAAAACGATGCGGATGACGGTTACGGCGTAGTTGCTGCCTTCCTCCAAAAGCACCCCAAGGTAAAAAATTCAATTGAGGACAGCTCAAAACTTGCGGGCTACAACGGCTTCAACATAAGAAAATACGTTGACACCCCGGCAGTCTGGAATTTCATAGAAATGATCGGCTTCTTTGACTTCATCAAATTTTATTCCTATTATTACGACTACTTCCATTTGCAGTGCAAGTACACAAGACACTTTGACGCAGTGCGCAGACTGAGGAATGCTGCCGCCCACAACGTATGCCTTTTGTACAACTTTAATCCTGTGCAAAATTTCAGCTACGACATGGACACCAGCTTTGAACTTCTGGGAGCAAAACTCGGAATTGGGAATGGAACAATTGCAAGCTGCATGAAGGTTCCCCTCCTGAACGACTTTGCCGTAATGCTTTCCGTCTACACCCAGCTGGTAACATCAGAAAAAGTGCGGCAAAAAACACTCGAAGAAATGAAGTCCTTCTTTGACGGCCGCATGATCTACCGAAAGCAATACTTCGAAGGCTTCCCTTCAGTAAAGAACGCCTACAACTTTGCCCGCGCAGTGCTGGAATGGTATTCGAGCAAGGTGGAAGTCAAAGCGGCTGACTAAGCTCCTGCAGAACGGAATCCACGTACTTTCTTAAATTCTCCGCAATAGCTTTCTTTATAACGGCAGCGCCTTTTGAATCTGTGGCAAAGGAACTTTCAACCGGCAAAAAGAGGCAGTGAACGTCAACCTGCAGGGCTTTTGTTATCTTTGCAAGATTTTTGTCGCTCGTCCAGCAACGGGAAAGCTCAATGTTTTTCACAGTCTCTTCCGAAAGCTCAGCCCTCTCCGCAAGCTGAAACTGCGTAAGCTTTTGCTCCTTCCTTATTCTTTTTACATTTTCGCCGAGACGCTTTTGGATATCATCTGATGTCATACCTATATTTTTAATCTATGCTTTAATTTTCTGAATGATAGCAAACAACATATTTATTGAAATAATGTTGCAAACAGACATAATTAAGTGTATAATAAAAACACATTTTGCCTTTTTAGTTTTTAACTAGCACTAAATGGCAAAAATAAGCAAGACGGTTTTATATGGAACGGCAAATAAAATTACCAGGCTTACGGTTGGAACAGATTCTTGAACTCCTGCAGTCGGGAAAAACCTATACCGCAAAAGAAATTGCAAATACGGTTGTGGAAGGAATCTACAAGCCGCGAACAATTCAGCGAGACATTGAATACATGCGTGACACGCTCGATATCCCGATCAAAAGCAACAACAAAGGCTACTATTGCACGAAAAAAAGCTGCTTCATAAAAAGCATACCCATTTCCGAAGGAGAAGCATTCGCTGTTGCAGTCCTGAACCCGCTCCTTGAGCAATACCGGAATTCTCCCTTAGAAAGCCAGCTCCGTTCCGTATTCAAGAAAATTGCAGCATGCCTGCCAGACAAAATCACGGTGGACACATCATTTCTAAATCCTTCAATCACATTCATCCCAGACAGGACAGAAAACGTAAGCCCGGAGCTTTTTAAAACCATTTTTGACTCTATAAAAAACTGCCACCCACTCAAATTTGAATACCGGCCACTTCAAAAACAATCATTCATGCAGCGCACGATAGACCCCTACCACGCAGTCTGCCAAAGAGGCAACTGGTATGTAATAGGAAAATGCCACGACAAATGCGATGTCCGCATATTCTCCTTTGGCAGGATGAAAAACGCCCTTGTTACAAATGAAAAATTCAGCATCCCCAAGGACTTTAAAACATCCGACTACTTTGACTCCGAAATGGGAGTATGGCTCAGCGACAAAACCCCGGTAGAAGTGGAACTCCTCTTTGACAAGGAAATTGCGACCTACGCCACCAACAGAATCTGGCATAGCGAACAAACACTAGAGGAAAGACCCGACGGCAGCGTATACCTAAAATTCAAAACAACCCAAAAGAATGAACTCATGCGCTTTATTCTGGGACAAGGACACACCGTAAAACTACTTTCCCCACCCGAACTTGTAGAAGAACTAAAAGCCGAACTAAAGCGCACACAGGAGCTGTATGGGTAGAGCGATTGTATTGATTGTAGCAGCTGTTATCTTTGCAGTTTTTGTCTTTATCATAGAAATAAAGTTGCGTGGCGGCGAAAGAAAAATCTCTGACGGCCGTCAAAAACTTGCAAAGTATGACAATTGGTTTGTACGGTTATTTTTTAAGGATAAATTGCTAGAAGGAAGGCAAATGCTTTCCTATGGCAAAAAAAAGCTAGCTTTTGCTAAGTGCCTGCGTAGTACACTTGCATTACTTTGCATTGCATGTATTGTGACTGCGCTTATGCTTCTACAAAAGCAATAATTTTTTCACCTATGACATTATATGTCGTGGGTGGTGGAATAGAATGAAAATAGATTACAACAAGGAGGAATTCAAATGAAAATTTGCAAAGAATGCAATTATAAAAACTTAGACAATGCAAAATTCTGTGCACACTGCGGAAAACCTTTGGTAAATTCCGAAAACATAAAAACTTATACAAATATCGCACTTGAAGGGGCGGCAACAGAAACAGTACAACGATACGGCTCTGCTGTAAAGGAACATTTTTTTGCATATTCTGGAGTTGATAATGAAACTGGCGAACAGTTAAAAAGAGGATTAAAAGCAATTTCAAAATCGAAAGTAAATCCAGAATACGAAAAAAGCAATTTGAGACAACAAGCAGGTTTTTCTGCAGAAAATAAATATGCCGCCAGACAAAATGCAGAGAACATAATAAAGAAAAATGGCATCACCGTAAAGAATACAGACGTAAAAGGGAGCGGTGGTTACAATGAATTTTTTGACCTGATAGCAAAAGATAAAAATGGAAATATAATTGCACAGGATCAAATGAAATTTGTTG
>Ga0256404_1004254_pt1 | contig 27369 bp, 26 predicted proteins | sample RumenRJG_01DNA_FD_185990 | JGI IMG/M metagenome (GOLD analysis project Ga0256404, IMG submission 185990) | Bovine rumen microbial communities from Lethbridge, Alberta, Canada - RJG_01 | ecosystem: Host-associated > Mammals > Digestive system > Stomach > Rumen | place: Canada: Alberta | collected...
AAATCAAAACCAGCATATTTTATAAAGGGAAAAATCATGAAGCTTATATTTCCCATGTCAAAGTTCAAATCACTGCCTCCAGAAAAGATATTTATCTGGTGCTGGTTTACGGCATTACAGAACATCCAATGATGCTTGCCACGAACAAAGAAATAAAATCCAAGGATGATGTAATCAAAATGGCTAGAATCTATTTCTCGCGATGGAAAATCGAGGAATACTTTCGTTGTAAAAAGCAGATGTTCCAGTTTGAAAACTTTCGTGTGCGGAAACTTCATGCAATTAATGCACTTAACTTTTATATTACCTTATGCATGGCATTTCTGGCACATATATCTATGAAAGAAGAAACAAATGCACTAAAGGTTTCAATCATAAAATCAGCAGATTCTATAAAGGAAAAAGTATATTTCTGCTATTATCGACTAGCAAAAGGCATTCTTAGCATACTGTCATACGCAAAAGAAGGTGTCAGGCTCTGGTTCAGGACAAAACGCCCGGCGTACCGTCAACTTTGTCTTAAGCTGGTCGTTTAAATAGATAAAATAATGACTCTTCCAAAGCTCGGTTACAGCGGAGCTTATTAAAGTACCTCTAATCTTGATAATGCCATTCTTGATTCTTAAAAATCCGGCAGATTGGTACTTTTGTTTAAATTATTCATTTTTTAATTACATTATGCGGAAACTCAAGTTTTTCTATATACAACCTGATAGTTGTTGTCAATAAAAATTCAATATATCTTTACAATCACATACATTTTCTATATCTGACTCTATACTTCTATATAAAAAAGAACCTCTGTATAAACAGAGGTTCTTAATATATTTATTACTAAATAATTCTAAAAATTATTCCTTAACAGCTGCTGCACCAAGTCCAGTTGTCATTGCCTTCTGTGAAACGATGAAGAAAATAACAAATGGGATACAAATTACTAATGCGCCTGCTGCAAATAATGTGAACTGGTTTCTTGTACCATCGATAAAGCTGATAAGACCGATTGCAAGTGTATACTTTTCATTCTGTCCTAATACCATCTTAGGGAAGATCCAATCCATCCATGGTCCTGTGAAACTTGTAATTGCAAGGAAAATAATCATTGGTCTTGCAATTGGAAGAATTACTCTAAAGAAAATCTTTAAGTGGTTAGCACCATCAATTCTTGCCGCTTCATCAAGTGACTTAGGAATTGTATCAAGGTAACTCTTAACGAGCCATGTGTTATATGGAATATTACCTGCAACATATACAAGTACTAATCCCCATAACTGGTTGTATGCATGTATTCTGTTAATAATAACGAATATAGCTATCATACCTACGAATGATGGAAAAATCTGAAGGATTAACATAGCCATCATCATACCTTTTTTGAACATAAATTTGAATCTTGAGAATACATATGCAGCTAATGAACAACAGATAACTGTTAAGATTGCTGTACAAAGTGCAATGATAAATGTATTCTGGAACCAAAGTAAATAATTTGTCTCATTAAATAACTTTTCAAACTGCATTGTGCTAAATCCATCAGCAAATGGTATTGGATTACTGTTTGCTGCTGTTGCTTTTGGAGAAAATGCATTACTTATAACATAAACAATTGGATATAATACAACCAAGGAGCAGATTGTTAATATTACTATAACTAATGTCTTAAATACAGCCTGTTTTGTTTTGTTATTCATTATAATTCACCCTCCTTGTAAGACTTCGTATTTTTAAAGTTAAATATTGCAAATGGAGCTAATACAACGAATACGAGCATCGCAAGTACAGATGCATTACAATATTTCTGTTGATCCATAGTCAGTTTATATATCCACGTTACTAACAAGTCGGTAGCACCGGCACCAGTTACAGTAGAATCTCCAATCTTTGGATCACCACCTGTTAAGAAGTAGATAGCACCGAAGTTGTTGATATTATGTGTGAATGACATAATAACAAGTGGAACTGTTTGATATAAAACAAGTGGTAATGTAATACTCTTGAATATCTGGAACTTATTAGCTCCATCAATTGTAGCTGCTTCAAATACATCTGCTGAAATAGCTGTCATCTGACCTGTAATAAGAAGCATGAAGTATGGAACACCAACCCACATATTTATAAGAATACATACTACTTTAACTAACAATTTATCTGTTAACCAAGGAATGTTATTCTGAATAATATTCAAATCTCTTAATGTTGCATTAATCGCACCTGTTGTACCATTTAATAAGTTCTGCCATACCTTAAGTGTTAAAATTGAAGGAATAGCATATGGTAAAATTAAAATAGCTCTGAAAACTGGTGTTACTTTTAATTTAGCTTCATATAAGAATGTTGCTAATACCATACCACCAAAGTAACATGTAAATGTTGCTAAGAATCCCCAGATAACTGTCCATGCTGCAACACGTCCAAATGCTGAAGTCCAGCTTGAATCACCACCGAACATATTGAAGTAGTTCTTAAGTCCTACCCAGTTAACCGGTGCACCTGGTGTTAAGTGATCTGGCATTGACCAGTTTGTGAAACCAACTGTTATAGAGAATACAAGTGGTATAATAACAAAGAATACTACAAGTAATAATGATGGAGCTAATCCCAATAATGGGAAAGCTTTACCAACTGCGCCCTGCATTGATTCTTTATTACTCTTACATCTGCCATCAAGGCAATAATCTTCATATCCTGCTAAAGCACTTCTTACAGATACAACGTATGCTATAACGAATACTGCTATTACTGCTAAAGCCATAATACCATCTACTAATCTGAATGTAGCTGGTCTGATTTTTGGATACCATCTTGAGATTTCAATCATATCTTTAATCATCTGTACAAGCTTTGGTGATGCACATAACATAATCACTTCAAGGATTGCGAATAACACACCTTTTATGTACTGCTTAAGATAAAGTATATGACCTAATCCCATAAATATACAAGATGATACAAGTACGTTTTTTCTTGAAGAACCATCAGTCTTAAGTGATGCTCCCATTCAACTCACCTATCTTTCATATTCATGTAACTACTAGAGTCCTTTTTATATTATGCCAACCAGATTATCCGGTTGGCATATTTGACAACAATTTAATATTCTATATTTTATTATTTCTTTGTTGCTGACTTATCTGCTGTATCAAGTTCTGCCTGGATATCTGTTGTTTCACCATTCCAGATATTAGAATATGCTGAAGCAAATGCTGTCCAGAATAAACTTGCCTGTGCCATATTTGGCATTGGGTAAGAGTATGCAATCTGTTTGTTTAAGCCTTCCATATATGTTTTGATTTTTGCATCATCAATCATATCAAGTACATCATCTCTAGCTGGCATTGTGCTTGTAAGTTCACATCTTAATGCCTGCATTTCTTTAGTCATTAAGAATTCAGCAAATGCTGTTGCTTCTGCCTGATGTTTAGAATATGCTGAAACGAACATACATCTAACACCCATAAAGTTTGCAGGTGGGTTTGTAGAACCTGTCATAGCTGGGATTGAAGTGATACCGAAGTTAACACCACTTTCTTCAAATGTTCTGATATTCCAAGCACCTGAAACATTCATTACTAACTGACCTGCTGCGAAAAGTGAATCATTATGTTTGTAATCGATATCTCCGGTTTTCTGATTAATTGCTTTAGCTAAAGCTGTGAAGTCTGCCATCTGTGCAACTGACTCTTTTGAGTTCATGTATGTGTTCTTGATATCGTTACCATTCTCGCCATAAAGGTGAATTGTTGGTGTTGAAGTAAACATTACACTGTAGTATGCATTACCTGCATCAAATAAGAATGGCTGAATACCATCTTTCTTATCATAATTCTGAATGTATGTTACTAAATCAGACATTGTTGTAGGAATTTCTTCCTCTTTAATTAAATCTTTGTTGTAGAATAAAGCATATGTCTCAACTGATACAGGATAACCGTAAAGCTGTGATGTACCATCTGCTTTATTAAGTGTAGCACCTGCTAATGCTGATGCATTACATGAAGCAGCTACAATTTCTTTTTCTGAATCTGGAACTGGAGAAATAGAAGCACTTGCTACCATAACACCAGCATTGTTATGAGCTGTAGCGAAAAGGTCAGGACCATTTCCACCAGGACCATCTAATACGATTTTTGAGTTAGCATCTGTTGACTCAACGTTAACGTATTTGATTGTGATATTTGGATATAATTTTGTGAAGCACTGTCCTGCTGCTTCAATGAACTTATCTGGTCCAGCTGATGACTCCCAAACTGTAAGTTCAACTTTGTCACTTGTAAGCTGCTGATTTGTCTTGAAATCAATTGACTCTACATCAATACCTGAAACAGCATCTTTAACTTCCTTGTCCGCTTTTTTGCCACAACCAGTGAACATTGTTGTTGCCATTGCTACTACTAAGGCAACTGATAAAATTCTCTTTTTCATACCTTTTACCTTTCCGAACTATACGTTCTTTAAATTTTTGCTGCGAACAGTATCTTTTCGTTCATATAATAGTCCGTTCGCAGACTGTTACATAACTCCGGTGTAACTAACATTAGTAAAAATATACAATAGTTAAATGTTTCACCCAGCAAATTAAATGTCGTATAAAGCACAATTTCTAGTAAATATTCACAATAATTACTTAATATAATTAAGTGGTTTATTACTGAATAATAGTAAAAATGTGCAAAACCTGACACCACTTATTACTGTTCTTTGTAAGTATATCATCCAGTAATACTATTGTCAATATTATTAGTAAGAAAAAAGGACATTTTTTTGTGCATATTGCATAAAAACGTCCTATATTTTTCCTTTTATTATTTTGTATATTTTTTATATATCTGAATTTTAAAACGTCTGACATTTAACTTTCCTACATATATATCTATGCGAAGTTTAAGTTATCAATATATTTTAATTATACATTTAACTTAAGTTGTACCTCTTCTTCTGCCTCTTCCTTAAATTCTTCATCTTTTTCAGCATTTATTTCAGGCAGATCTTCTATAGAAGATACTCCGAACTGTCTAAGAAATTCTTCTGTTGTTCCGAATAATATTGGTCGTCCCGGTGCATCAAGTCGTCCGACTTCTCCTACAAGATTATATTCCACCAGTTTATTAACTGCATGGTCACATTTTACACCTCTGATTTTCTCTATTTCTGTTTTAGTAACCGGCTGCTTATATGCAATTATAGATAATGTCTCTAATAATACATCTGTAAGTACATTCTTCTTAGGTTGTGAAGCTACCTTGATAAGATATTCATACATCTCATTCTTAGTACACATCTGATATGAATTCTCAAGTTCACATATCTTAATTCCACGTTCTTCACTTTCATACTTGTCCATTAAATTATGTATTATCTTCCTGGTTGTCTTTACATCATGTCCGATAGCTGTAGCAATCTTTTCTATTTCCACTGAATCGCCCATTGTGAAAAGTATCGCTTCTATCGCAGCTTCTATCTTAGATATTTCCAATTAATTTCCCTCCTGAACTGTATTTTGTTGTGCATTTCCACTGACTGCTTCTATTTCTATATCATCAAATATATTATCCTGTTTTATATGAATCTTTCCTATTTTCATTAATTCTAAGACCGCAAGAAAAGTTACTATAACCTGCATCTTTGATTGTTGTCTGCCAAGAATCTGTCTGAAGCTGCAATGTCCGTTTCTGATAGCATATTCTTCTACATAAGACATCTTATCTTCTAAGCTTACTTCTTCTTTCTCTATTTTGCCGAATTTACTTCTTATAGGGTCAATCTTATTCTCTTGTCTGCGAAGTACTTCATTAAAAATAGCATTAAGCTTTCGCAATGTAATTCCGTCTAACAACTTATCTAAATCAACCGGTGGCTCATACTTTTTAACTTCATCAGGAACTGTCGGTTTCTTATACATACTTTTCTCTGCATCTAACTGTCTGTCCCTTAATTCATACGACATATACTTATATCTTTTGTATTCTAAGAGTTTTTCAACCAGTTCTGCTCTTGGATCTTCTTCCTCTTCTTCATTTTCAGGGTCTTTTGGAAGTAACATTTTAGCCTTTATATCTAAAAGAGTTGCAGCCATAACCAGAAACTCGCTCACAAGATTTAGATCCTGTTTATCCATATTCTGAACATATTCTATATATTGTGCAGTGATTTCAACAATAGGAATATCATATATATTTACTTTATTTTTATCTATTAAATGCAGTAAAAGGTCTAGCGGACCCTCGAATACCTGCAGCTTAAATTCTAAGTTCATATGTAAATTATCCTCGTCTTTCTGATTATGACATATATAATTATATATATTGTACATTATTTCTAAATGTTAAGCCGATAAATAAAACATACCTTTTATATATCAGTTAACTAAATCTTTAATGACACTTTTTTACATTATATATTTATACCACATTTTTTTCAAATAGTCCACATAACCTGCTTTTCTTACATTTTCCATGAGACATATATTTACTTCACCTATCATATTATCTCCCATATAATATTCAGTTTTACCTACAACACTCCCTGATTTAGCCGGTGCTTTAACCTTCTTTTCTAATTTTACTGCTTTTGTAATATTATTAATTGCCTCATCTTTACCGCAAATGTATACAAATTCTTTCTCCGTTTCTATTTTAGCCGTCTTTTTTACCCCACCTGAAATTTTAATCTCTTTATTAATTTCATCATTCTTATCCCTATACATTGACACTACAGAATAGCCATAATTTAATAATGTAATAGCTTCCGAGAAACGCACTTTGTAATCAGGTGCACCCATTATAACAGCTATTAATTTAATATTATCTTTGCAAGCTGTTGCACTAAGACAATATTTTGCAAGTGATGTACTTCCGGTTTTAAGACCTGTCGTCCATTCATATTGTTTCAACAGCTTATTCGTATTAGCAAGTGTAAATTCACTGCTTCCCTTATTAGTAACATGTGTGATATTTTCCATCCATATTTTAGAATAATTATGAATCTCAGGATATTTAGTAATAAGTTCCCTGCTCATTATAGCGACATCTCTTGCAGAGGTATGATGCTCCATAGAATCACAAAGTCCACAACAATCCTTAAATACAGTGTTCGTCATTCCTAACCCATTGGCTCTTTCATTCATCATTCTGACAAATTCCGTTTCACTTCCTGCTATGTACTCAGCCATACATACACTTGCATCATTTCCGGAGGCTACGACTATGCATTTTATAAGAGTTTCCACAGTCTGCTTTTCACCGGTCTCTAGAAACACCTGTGAACCACCCATTGATTTAGCATATTCACTCGTCGTTACTACATCATCATAATTTATTTTGCCCTCGTTAATCGCATCAAATATCAGTATCAGAGTCATTATCTTCGTTATACTCGCAGGTGATACGACCTCATCTGCGTTATTCTCATATAGAATTTTACCTGTGGTCGCTTCCATTAGAATCGCTGCTTTTGACTGAAGTCCTAAGTCTGTTGAAGTTTCTCCATCAACTGCAACTATTTCAGGCTGATTTGCCTCCACTTTCTGAATACACGCACCATTACATATCAATATAGCAAGTACAAGTAGTATGGCTACTATATTTTTTCTCAAAAAAAGTCCCCACTAACTAATATTTTTAATTAATTATATGGGGATTTTTCTTTTATATTCTACTTTTTATATTATTGACCATAATACAGACATTCTTTCGTCGAACCGACAACATAACCACTGTCTTTATCTACCTGACTTACTACAAAGGAATCAAGTGACTGTAATCCTGAATACTTAATTCTAAGTGTTGAGGTATCTATAAATTCTGTATCACGCTTATCGCCATTTACAAATACTTTACTAAACTTTGTGAAGTTCTTACCTTTTATCTCAACATATTCTGTATCACCATCTGTAACCGGCTCTATCTTAGTTATCTCTATTTCCTCTACTCCCATAGTCATATCTGTAGGACTATAAGGACTAACTCCGCTATATACTAACTGGTCGCCATAGAGAATATCATATTCTAGATTCTGTAAACCACTCAAATAGTCTTTGTATTCTTCATCATCTTCATCTTCGTCTAAATGCTGCTGATGATATCTGTTGATTACACCCGAATTCATACCTAATTCCTTCAAGAGTCTTGGTGCAAGCTGGAATGTTTCTAAATCTCTGTCATTTTTCTGTAAGCCAAAATTATTCCAGATAATATATTCAGTCTGGTAAAGCGAACCATTTGACAAATCTTTCTCCGAAAAACCAAGTCCAGGTAAATGGTCTCCATACATTACAAGTATGGTATCTTCACCACAATTAGATAATGCCTCTGTCAATTCCTTAATAAATTCATCCATTTCATGAATCTGGTTAGCATAATATTCAATTGCATTCTTTCTGCCTTCGTCATCAACACCTGATTCAACTTTAATTACCGGGTCTTCAATAACTTTTGAAGTAGGATAGCTTCCATGTCCCTGAACAGAAATAGTATATATATAATCCGGACCATCTGTACTCTTAAGTGTCTTAATAATTTCATCAGTAAGCACTTTATCTTTTGCCCAACCTTCAGGAGTATACTCTTCTACATTCATATATTCTATTGATGTGAAGGTATCGTATCCAAGGTGAGGAAATACCGATTTTCTTGTATAGAATGTTGCATCATTATTATGCATTGCATGAGTTGAATATCCATATTCTTTTAGATTAAATGCTGTACTTTCGCACGTAGCTGATTTAAGTACCGTCTTATATGGTATCTCGCCCGGTCCGAAATCATCAAGATTCATACTTGTCATTATCTCAAATTCGGTATTACATGTTCCGTATCCAACATTATATACATTTAAAAAACCTGAGGAATATTCTTTCTTCAACTGATTAAAATATGGTATCGGATCACTTGAGAACTTAATATCTGTTGCTTTATTAATATCAAAGAATGATTCAAGCTGTAAGAAGATTATATTAGGCTTCTTTTCTACCTCGTTAAGTTTAACTTCATTATCTTCCGCATTATTATCATTTGCATCGATTATCGAATCAATCTTGTCCTTAGAATAATCAGATGGTTTCTTAACACCTGAATTAAATAAACCTGCACCAAAGCAGTATACAAAACCATATTTATTATATCCAATCGTCAAATTAGGGAACTTCGTTACGAGTGCTCCTGTGTCAAGTGCAACATTTGTACTGAGAACACATACTATAAAGCCTATTCCTACGAGTACGATATTCTTCCAATAATTTATCTTATATGAAATCTTTGGTCCTTTTAAGAATAACATTACTATTACTAATACTAATAATATAAGACCAATCATTGTAAGACTTACTAAAAATGGTGTGAAATACTGGTCTACAATTGCCACTGCTGCATCAATAAGCTTAAGGTCATTTGCATTAAATGGTGTAACTCTTACCATTAAAAGAATTCTGTTAACAATTCCTGCAATAAGCCATATACTTGATACAAATGCAACATAAAAAACTCTTCTTCTGGTTAAAAGTCCTATTGATATAGAAACAAAAATAAACATCGTATTGCAGAAGAATACAAATGGGCTTGTAAACATAAATTTAAAGCCTTTTATTACAGAGCCTCTGTTTAAAATCTCTATAACAAGCTCTATCAATATAGGAAGTAATATAAAAATCAGAATATTATTTCTATATATTTTGTTTTTGAAAAAATCTTTTATCTTATTCATTTCTAATGCCTTTCCATCAACATATATTTTCGACAAATTAGTGATAGTTTAGCACAATTATTTTTTTGTGTCCATATGTTCATAAACATTTCACATTTTCACACTATACACTCAGATATTTCTAATATTAATATTTCTTTGCACCATTTTTAGAAATAATCCATTTGACTAATGGCTGTTTCTTTACCGGTGTCTTTGAGAATTCATACGCTCTTTCAAACCTATCTTTAGCTGCCTTTAATTTCTCAATATCATTTGCATATATCGTAGCGACAGCATCACCTTTTTCTACTCTGTCACCAACCTTTTTCTTAAGTACGATACCGACTGATAAATCTATCTGACTGTCCTTAGTCTCCCTGCCTCCACCAAGAGTAAGTGAAACCATTCCAATCTCCTGGGTATTAATACTTTCCACAAAGCCTGACTCTTCTGCTATTATATCCATTATTATAGATGCCTTAGGCAACAGCCCCGTATTATTGACAACTTCTCCGTCTCCACCCTGCGCTTCTATAAATTCACGCATTTTATTAATAGCTCTTCCATCATCAATTGTCTGTTTTAGCATATTTATTCCGGTTTCTAAATCATCTGTCACATCAGCTGCAATAAGCATATGCGCACCTAATACTAAAGATAATTCAAGCAAATCAGCCGGGCCATTTCCATTAAGTGTATCGATTGCTTCTTTTACTTCAAGTGCATTACCGACAGAATTACCAAGCGGCTCATTCATATCAGAGACAATAGCAACCGTATTCTTTCCTGCACCATTGCCTATCTTAACCATTTCCCTTGCCAAATCTATAGCATCTTTTTCCTGCTTCATAAATGCCCCACTGCCCGTTTTGACATCAAGCACTATAGCATCTGCACCTGAAGCTAACTTTTTACTCATAATACTGCTGGCAATAAGTGAAAGATTATCTACGGTAGCCGTTACATCTCTTAATGCATAGAGTTTTTTATCAGCAGGTGCTAAATTAGCAGTCTGTCCCACAAGAGCAATCTTATATTTATTAACATTATCAATGAATTTCTGTTCCGGCAATACTGTTGAGAAACCCGGTATACTCTCTAATTTATCAATCGTTCCTCCTGTATGTCCTAAACCTCTTCCCGACATCTTAGCAACAGGAACGCCTAAGGCCGCTACCATCGGTCCAAGTACCAGAGAAGTCTTATCTCCTACTCCTCCCGTACTATGTTTATCCACTTTTGTTCCTTTTATCTCTGATAAATCTAATCTGTCGCCACTATTTGCCATAGCCATAGTAAGATTAAGTGTCTCTTCCTCATTCATTCCCGAAAAATATATTGCCATAAGCAATGCAGATATCTGATAATCCGGAATGTCCCCTTTTGTAAATCCATTTACGAAGAACTCTATCTCTTCTCTATTAAGTGCATATCCGTCTCTTTTTTTCATTATAATATCATATATTCTCATAGTAATCCTCGTTTCTGAGCAATTCATTGCGAAGATGCGATGAGAAATTCGCGCAGGCGATTTCTCATCTGCCATAAAGGCTATTTGCTTTCGCTCCGAAGCAAATAGCCTTGCGAAAGAATTGATGCATAAGCACAATTCTTTCACACTATCCTCGTTTCTGAGCAATCGTTAAATAATATCTTCCAAAAAGCTCTCTCCAATGCTTAATTTGTCTACATTCATTATCTGTGCAATTGTCTGTCCGACATCTGCAAATGTACCTCTTATTCCAAGATTAACATTTTGCTTTAATGATTTACCATATACTAACAAAGGGACATATTCTCTTGTATGGTCAGTTCCCTTAGTTGTAGGATCACAGCCATGGTCCGCATTAATAATCAGGATATCATCTTCTTTCATTTTATCCATCACGTCTGCCAGTCTTTCATCAAACTGTTCTAATCCGATTGCATATCCCTCATAATCATTTCTGTGTCCCCATTTCGAATCAAACTCAACAAGATTCGTAAATATAAGTCCACTATCTATTGTATCCATATAATCCAGGGTTTTATCCATTCCGTCCATATTATCTTTAGTATGAACCGCATCAGTAATACCCTCTTTTGCAAATATATCCTCGATTTTTCCAACTGCCGCAACATTCATTCCATTTTCTTTCATTTTAACAAGTAAATTATTCTTATCAGGTAATTTAGAAAAATCTCTTCTGTTTGCCGTTCTTGTAAATGGCTTCTCGCCTTCAAATGGTCTTGCTATTACTCTTGCTACTTCATCATTTCCTTTTAATATACTTCTTGCTGCCCTGCACATTTCATATAATTCTTCAGGAGAATATACACTTTCGTGACAGGCAATCTGAAATACACTATCTGCTGATGTATATACAATCGGTTTCTTAGTAGCTATATGCTCTTCTCCTAATTCTTTTATTATCTCTGTACCTGATGCCACCTTATTACCAAGAACGCCTGGTACACCGGTATCCTTTATAAATTCGTCAATAATATTCTTAGGAAAACCATCAGGATATGTCGGGAATTTCTTAGGCGAATATATTCCTACCATCTCCCAATGACCTACTGTAGTATCCTTACCATTTGACATCTCAGCCATCTTACCATAACAACCAATCGGATTATCACATTTATCAATACCGACAATTCCGTTAATATTGCCTAATCCTATTTTTACCATATTAGGCACTTTTAATCCATTATGCTTCTCTGACACATGACCTATTGTATTCGTTCCGATATCGTCAAACTTATATGCATCAGGTAACTCACCCATTCCAACACTATCAAGTATAATCCAAATAACTCTTTTAATCTGCATAACATCAACCTCTTTTCTTGCTTTTCACAACCTGCTTTATATCTCTAATAATATCATATTTTCATACTTTTTTCCAGTTACAAACATTTATTGATATAGGAAATCATTATTAGTTGCTTGTTTTTTTGACACATATATATTATAATATCATCTAAAAGTTTATATACAGATTAAGGAGGACAACATAATGAGTTTCGATTTTTTAAAGAAAATGCCAACTCCTGCTGAAATTAAAGAAGAATTTCCATTACCAGAAAACCTTGTAAAATTAAAAGCAGACAGAGATGACATGATTAAAAAAGTATTTACAGGTGACTCTGATAAGTTTTTATTAGTAATAGGACCTTGCTCTGCAGATAATGAAGATGCAGTTGCAGATTATGTTTCAAGATTAGCTAAGGTTCAGGAAAAAGTTAAAGATAAGATTTTAATTATTCCAAGAATCTATACAAACAAGCCTCGTACAACAGGTATGGGCTATAAAGGTATGTTACATCAGCCTGATCCAGAGAAGAAACCTGACCTTGTAGCAGGTCTTATGGCTATCAGAAGAATGCACATAAGAATTATGAATGAAACAGGACTTACTGCTGCTGATGAAATGCTTTATCCAGAGAATTACAGATATTTCTCAGATATTTTATCTTATGTTGCAATCGGCGCCCGTTCAGTAGAGGACCAGCAGCACAGATTAACAGTAAGCGGAATGGACATTCCAGCCGGAATGAAGAACCCAACAAGTGGTGACTTATCAGTTATGCTTAACTCAGTTATAGCTGCTCAGTCAGGACATACATTTATCTACAGAGGATATGAAGTAAAGACAACAGGTAACGAACTTACACATACAATCTTACGTGGTGCTGTTAATAAGCATGGTCAGTGTATTCCTAACTATCACTATGAAGATTTAATTCGTCTCCACAATATGTATAGCGAATTAGACCTCAAAAACCCTGCTGTTATCGTTGACTGTAACCATTCTAATTCAGCTAAACAGTATATTGAACAGATTAGAATATCAAAAGAAGTTCTTCATAGTATGAGACATTCTTCAGATATTAATAATTTTGTTAAAGGTTTAATGATTGAAAGTTACATAGAGCCAGGTTCTCAGAAAGTCGGAGAACATATCTATGGTAAATCAATCACAGATCCTTGCATCGGCTGGGATCAGACAGAAACATTAATTCTTGATATCGCTGATTTATTATAATATGATGCCAGGGGTAAAATGTCAAAAAGGCTTATTATTCTTGCATAATATAAGTTTAATGCATTTATATTTTAATTATTAAATAAATATCAAATTGTACAGAAATTCTTTCGCATTTTCCGTACAAACAAAATAAAAATACTGTGTCAGGAAATTTCTAGAACATCTCCTGACACAGTATTTTATTTTAGAGTTATAGGACAAAACGTGTTGATGGCTAATCCCAGCCATCAAACGTTCTGTCCTATAGCTCTTATTTTAACATCTTATTTTAATATCTTAATATTAATTCTTATTTTCTTTAGATTTTAATATTCTTATTTCTTTAGGTCTTAATATTCTTATTTTTATTTAGATTTTATATTTCATCTTTATTGCTTAATCTATTTAATCTTATCATTGTTATATCTTATTTTCTTGGATGATTCTTAGAATATTCATCTCTTAACTTAGAACCTTTCATATTAACATACATCTGCGTGGTTGCTACTACTGAATGTCCAAGCATCTCCTGTACCGCCTGAAGATTTGCACCATTTTCCACAAGATGAAGTGCAAATGAATGTCTGAGTGTATGTGGTGTAATAGTCTCATCTATTCCTGCCATCTCACCATATGATTTAATAATTTTCCAAAAGCCTTGTCTGCTCATTGCTCCACCCGAACAATTCACAAACAGGATATCACTTTCCTTACCCTTAAGCAAAGCTTCTCTTGCAGTTTCAATATATTTCATTACAGCATTTTTAGCAGATAATCCAAAAGGCACAACTCTTTCTTTATTCTCATCACGTCCATGGCATACTATATAGCCTAATTGCAGATTAACATCTTCTAAACGTAATCCGATAAGTTCTGATACTCTTATTCCTGTTGCATATAATAACTCAAGCATTGCTTTATCTCTTATGCCTTTATTATTCTTGTCAGATGGCTGCTTCAACAGCCTGTCAACTTCTTCTACACTTAATACATTAGGAGTCTTTTTCTCATTTACAGGACCTCTAAGTAACAACGTCGGGTCACTGTCAATTTTACCAATCTGTAACATATAATGGAAATATGCTTTCATCGAAGCAATATATCTCGAAATCGTAGCTGATGCACAGCCACTCTTCTCTAACCACAATATGTATGTATTAATGCTTGTCGCAGTAATCTTCTCAGGAGAATAGTATCCCTGCTTCTTAAAATACTGACTCATCTTTATCAAATCCCTTTTATAGGAAATTGATGTATTCTCAGATACCTGCTTTATATCTCTTAGAAAAGATATAAAGAGCTCAATCGTCTCTTCCATAGTATCCACCCTTTGCATCTATAGTTTTTTCTGAAATACCCATATAGGAATTATTATATAGTCTTTAGCTGATAAAATCAAATGATTTTTGACATAATGAAAATATTTATAAAACATTCCGTTAAACTTAGTAAAATTATAGCAATAATCAGTTTAAATACCTCTCTTATTCCTGTCTGTTTTCTCTGGGTAAAATCTTCAAAATCCATTTTCTTAATAAGAAACCATATTATAATTATGTATAGAATCATATGTGGCTGCGTAAACAATAGATACCACAACACTCCGGTACTTCCTTTTGCTACTGTAAACAATCCTATTAAAATACTGTTTTTCACCCCGAAATACCATAAAAATGCAGAATGAAATAATACTCTATAGCTTGTAAGCCCTAGAACAATCAGAAAGATAATTTCCTTTGTCCTACTTAATAAAACATAGATAAAATAATCTTTCTCACATATTTCCCTGAAATTCATTCTGCCGATAATATAATTATAATAAATAACAAGATTGTTTTTATTAACATCATTAAGACAATTGAATAAAACCGTTCCACATATCACTCCTAATAACATACTCATTAGTAAAAATATATATGTTTTTCGATAAGAAAAAAGCATATCTCATTCACCCTCTTTTTCAAAATCATAAAATTTTGGATAAGTCCTTAAATGAATATATGCTTTTCTCTATTTAATATATTACTATTTTTAATATATAATTCTATATGTCTTATTAATATTTTGATTGTACATATTTCAGATTCAGAATTATATAACATCTACGCTTATAATATAATACACCTATTCTGATATAAACTATAAGTAGAATGTCTTATATGCTAATATTGCCGATACAGTTTTCGAGTCCTGCATTTCACCTTTTCTAATCATATTAAGCAGTTCATCTATATCATATTCCTGTATCTCTATATTCTCATCTTCATCTAAATGCTGGTGAGTTTTAATAAGATTCCTTGCAACAAACACATCAATTCTTTCATTACAAAATGCAACTGTTGTCCTTAGAGATAACAGAAACTCTAAATCATCTGATTTATATCCTGTTTCCTCTTCTAATTCTCTCGCCGCACATTCTATCATTGGCTCATCTACATTTTCAAGCCCTCCTGCCGGCAATTCAATTGTAAATCTGTCTAATGCATTTCTCCATTGCTTAACAAGAAGAATCTTACCATCATCAGTTATTGGAATAACGGCGGCTGCACCATTATGTCCTATAAAGTCCCATTCAACATGATTTCCATTAGGAACTTCTATATAATCCTTGTACATATTTATAATTGTACCCTTATGCACAAGCTCTCTTTTAACTCTGTTATATTTTTCCATATTAATTTATGCCCTCTGACTTCTTATAACACTCATCTGTTGCTTTAATAATAGAATTTCTAAAGCCATATTCTTCAAGTGCTGATACTCCGGCAATTGTTGTTCCGCCAGGTGAACATACCCGATCTTTTAATTTGCCAGGGTGTTCTTTAGTCTCTAAGACCATTTTAGCTGAACCCATAACTGCCTGTGCAGCCATTTCATAAGCCACATCTCTTGGTAAACCATATTTAACAGCACCATCAGCTAATGCTTCAATAAACATATATACATATGCAGGTGAACTGCCACTCACACATACAACAGCACTCATCTGACGTTCTTCTACTTTTCTGTATCTTCCAAATGATGAGAATATTTTATCGATAACATCTCTTTCGTTAAAATCAAATAATTTGTCATCATAGCAGATTCCTGTCATACCATTGCCTAATAATGCAGGTGTGTTTGGCATTGCACGAACAATTCTCTTATCAAAACCTAATGCATTCTTAAGTGTATCAATAGTTATTCCCGGAGCAATAGAAATCACAACATGGTCAGGTCTTATAACATTTTCAATATTCTTAAGCACCTGATTGTAGTATTGAGGTTTTACTGCCAAAATAACATATTTTGCCTTATTTGCACATTCAGCATTTGACTCGGCATATTCTATACCTGTTTCTTCACTTACTGTCATACAACGTTCTTTATTTACATCTGTAAATATAATATCATTCTTTGGAAATACCTGTAATATTCCTTTTAACATAGCATATCCCATGTTACCCATTCCAATAAAACCTATTTTCATGACTTCCTCTTTTCCGCACCTGTTATGCTGTTTCTAATAATTTATCAACGCTTACTAATTTAACACATAATATGAATAACTCTGTTGCCTGTTTTAATTCTTCTTCTGTAGGCAATGATGGAGCAATTCTTATATTGCTGTCGTTAGGATCTTTCTTATATGGATATGTTGCGCCTGCTCCTGTAAGTGTAACTCCTGCTTCTTTACATTTAGCTACAACAGCTTTTGCACAGCCATCCATTGTCTCAAACGAAATGAAGTATCCGCCCTTTGGTTTTACCCATGAAGCTATTCCAAGTCCTGATAATTCTTTTTCAAATTCATTAATTACAGCTTCGAATTTTGGTCTTAAAATTGCTGCATGCTTCTTCATATGTTCATAGACACCATTTACATCTTTAAAATATCTGGCATGTCTTAACTGATTTACCTTATCATGACCAATTGTCTGGATTGTCATTGTTCTCTTAACATCATCAAGGTTAGCCTTTGAAGCAGCAAGTGCTGAAATACCACCACCTGCAAATGTAACTTTTGATGTAGAACAGAATTCATATACCATATCTTCATTGCCATTTTTTCTACATTCTGCAAATATCTCTAATAGTTCATCTTTATCATCTTCATATAAATCATGAATTGCATAAGCATTATCCCAGAAAATTCTAAAATCCTTAGCTGCTGGTTTAAGTGCTGCAAATCTCTTAACAACCTCATCAGAATATGTTATACCCTGTGGATTAGAATATTTAGGAACACACCATATACCTTTAACGCTTTCATCATTATTTACATACTTTTCAACTAAGTCCATATCAGGGCCATCAGCTTTCATTGGTATATTAATCATCTCTACATCAAATAATTCTGTAATGGCAAAATGTCTGTCATATCCCGGTACAGGGCATAAGAATTTAACTTTATCTAATTTACTCCATGGTGTGCTGCCAAGAACACCAAAAAGCATTGCACGAGATACCATATCGTACATTATATTTAAACTTGCATTACCAAATACTATAACATTATCAGAAGATACACCTAATATGTCAGCCATTATCTTCTTAGCTTCTGATATACCATCTAAGATTCCATAATTTCTTACATCTACGCCATCTTCACACTTTAAATCTGAAGAACTGTTTACAACATCTAACATATCTCTTGATAAATCGAGCTGTTTAGCTGCCGGTTTACCTCTTGACATATCTAACTTTAATCCTTTAGCCGCAGCCTCTTTGTACTCTTTCTCAAGTTCATCTTTAATTGCTAATAATTCATCTCTAGTTAATTCACTATACGACTTCATTTTAATCCTCCATTTTGGGAACATTTGGCAAAACCTATAAATATATTTCTGCTTTTTTCCTGGCTCCCATCTGTATTTTCTAAACTATTTTAATATAATAGTCTGTATTTTGCAATACTTATTGTCTCTGCGAAGCATATTATATTTATATATTAAAACTACAAAAATGATATACCAAAATTACATATCCACATATGTTTTTAATATACATAAGAATATCAGTTATGAAATTTTATATCATATCTAATTCTATAGAATAAAGAATGTCGCTTGCGACATTCTCCGCCTGCGGCGGGTTGCGATAGCAACATTTTCTGCTCCGCCGCAGTGCGATCCTCGCGGAGCGTTTTTACTTACTAGGACAATTTCAACGAAATTTCCTAGTAAGTAAATAAAAAGCCAGATTCATATAATATGATAATTATATAAACCTGACTTTTATTAAAATCATAATCTTTTATTTTGCGTAATCAATTACTCTGCTTTCTCTGATTACACTAACTTTTATCTGGCCCGGATACTCTAATTCCTGTTCGATTTGCTTAGACAAATCTCTTGCTAAAAGTATCATGTCCGCATCACTAACCTGTTCTGGGACAACCATAACTCGAATCTCTCTACCTGCCTGAATTGCAAAAGATTTTTCAACACCTTTAAAGGAATTGGTTATATCTTCTAATTGTTTTAATCTGTTGGTATATGTTTCTAATGTCTCTCTTCTAGCACCTGGTCTAGCTGCTGAAATAGTGTCAGCCGCCTGAACAATACATGCAATCAATGATTCAGGCTCAACATCTCCATGATGAGCTTCGACTGCATTGATGACAAGTGGAGATTCCTTATATTTTCTACATAAGTCAACACCAATCTGGATATGTGAACCTTCCATTTCATGGTCAACCGATTTACCAATATCATGTAATAAACCGGCTCTCTTTGCCATTCTAACATCTACACCAATCTCTGCTGCTAACAATCCTGATAACTGTGCAACTTCAATTGAATGTTTAAGTGCATTTTGTCCATAACTTGTTCTAAATTTCATCTTTCCTAATAATTTAACTAATTCCGGATGAATACCATGAACACCAACTTCCAATGTTGCGGCTTCGCCTTCTTCACGCATCATTGTTTCTACTTCTTTTTGAGCTTTCTCAACCATCTCCTCAATTCTAGCTGGGTGAATTCTTCCATCAACAATAAGTTTCTCCAAAGCAATACGTGCAACTTCACGTCTGATTGGATCAAATGCTGAAAGAATAACTGCTTCAGGAGTATCATCAATAATTAAATCTACACCTGTCAAAGTTTCAAGGGTTCTGATATTTCTACCCTCTCTACCTATAATTCTGCCCTTCATTTCATCGTTAGGGAGTTGAACAACGGATATTGTTGTTTCTGCAACATGGTCTGCTGCACACTTCTGAATAGCTGTAACAACATATTCCTTTGCCTTTTTGCTTGCTTCTTCTTTTGCTCTGCTTTCAAGTTCTTTAACCATCTTAGCAGTATCAATTTTCACTTCTTCTTCAACAGTTTTTAACAAATATTCTTTTGCTTGTTCGGAGGTTAAACCAGAGATTCTTTCTAATTCCTGTACACGCTGTTCGTTTAATTTAGCGACATCTTCGCGCATCTTAGCTAATTCTTCTTCACGTTTTGCAAGAGAACCTTCTTTTCTTTCCATCTGTTCAGCTTTTTTATCTAAAGCTTCTTCCTTAGAAAGTACACGTTTCTCATAACGCTGAATCTCAGCTCTGCGCTCTTTGCTTTCCTTTTCAAGCTCATTCTTAGTCTTTATTGACTCTTCCTTAGCTTCTAATACTGCTTCTCTTTTAGTAGTTTCTGCTGTCTTTAAAGCTTCATCTATTATCTCTCTTGATTTCTCTTCAGCACTGCCGATTTTCGCTTCATATGACTTCTTGCGATGGGCAATTGCTAAAAACCAAGCTGCCGGAAAAACAATACATAAGGTAGCAACTACACTAATTGCTATTATTATAGGTGTATTCACAGGAGCACCTCCTTATTTAGTTTTCATTGTACAATCACAACATATAAATTTTATACTGTTTTTAGAATTATGTCAAGTAAAGTTCACATTTTCATATGCATTTTGATATAAAAGAGGAAAAATCTCAGTTATTTTTTGTATAATTTTCTGATAATCAGTTTTCTCTCCTAAGTTCATAATAAACTTGCATTATATCATCATATTTAAAGCCTTTACGCATTAATGAAGCTATAATTTTATTAAGTAAGTTCTTATCATCTTCTAAAAAATCATATCTCTTCTTTAGAAATTCTTTCTTAACTAATTCATATTGGACTTCATTAATATTCTCATCTTCATATTCATCAAATGTTCTGCTAATTAAAGTTTTACTAATTCCCTTCGCATATAATTCATTAATAATTCTAGACTTACTCTTTGATGAAATATTATATTTGACATAATTTGTCGCATATCTCTCATCATCTACATACTTATATTCCTTAAAATCAGCTATTACTTTATCTATTATAATTGCGGGATAACCACCCTTAGACAGTTTATCCCGCAATATAAATTCTGATTTGTCTGAATCTTTTAATATATATACCGCACGTTCCCTGCATCTTTTAGGTAAAATATCATTCATAATCTCATTATATGAATCAATATCAAGCTCTGTATCCGTTTCTATACCTAATCTCTTAATCTCACTATTATATAGCGAAAATGCTTTCTCGTAATCAATGTATATTAAACTTTTCTTCTTATCTGTTCTGACAATATCTGTTACAATCATATCTATTCTTCTGATTCGTCTGCTACCTTAGAATCATCATCTTTCTCAGGCTCTCCACTGGAATTTAATGCATATTTCTCTCTAACTGCTTTCTCTATCTCTTCCATTAATTCAGGATTATTAAGTAAAGTAAGCTTAGCATTCTCTCTACCCTGACCAATCTTATCACCATTATATGCATACCATGCACCACTCTTAGAAACTATTCCACAGTTAGCTGCAAGGTCAAGTATATCACCCTCTTTTGAGATTCCTTTACCAAACATAATATCGAATTCAGCTTCCTTAAATGGAGGTGCAACCTTATTCTTAACAACTTTAACCTTAGCTCTGTTTCCGACTATTTCTCCACCCTGCTTTAACGTCTCAATTCTTCTTACATCTAATCTTATTGAAGCATAGAATTTTAACGCTCTACCACCTGTTGTTGTCTCAGGATTACCAAACATTACGCCGACTTTCTCTCTTAACTGGTTAATAAATACTACAATACAATTAGACTTGCTTATAACTGCTGTTAACTTTCTAAGTGCCTGTGACATAAGTCGTGCCTGTAATCCGATGTGGGAATCACCCATATCACCATCAATTTCAGCCTTAGGTACAAGCGCTGCAACTGAGTCGACAATTACAATATCAATAGCGCCTGAACGCACAAATGTCTCTGCAATCTCTAATGCCTGCTCACCAAAATCAGGCTGTGATATATATAAATTATCCACATCAACTCCGATAGCCTTAGCATAAACCGGATCAAGTGCATGCTCTGCATCTATGAAGCCTGCAATTCCGCCTCTCTTCTGTACTTCTGCTATCATATGTAATGCAACTGTTGTCTTACCACTTGATTCAGGTCCATATACCTCAATAATTCTTCCCTTAGGAACTCCACCAAGACCAAGTGCAAGGTCAAGACTTAATGAACCTGTAGGTACTGTCTCTATATTCATGGTTGACTTAGGATCTCCTAACTTCATAACCGAACCTTTACCATGCTGTTTCTCTATCTGTGAAATTGCTGATTCCAATGCTTTTAATTTTTCACTGTTATCCATAAATAATACCTCCGTCTAATCGAACTAATGTTCGTCTTTAAATATAATATAATATTAACTAATATTTGTCAACTTATTTTTATCTATATTCCATGGATTATTTTGTAAATATAATATATGATAAATATTATTCTTTGTCAATATGTAATTTAACTTTTTTATTTTGTGATTTTATAAATATACATATCCTTTGTATCACATTTGAGTCAAAACATTTTCGGCCCAATACGGTGTATGTACATTAAATATACACTATATTGAGCCGAAAAATATTATTCACAATTTTTATTATTTATTGTTTATAATTTATTATCATTTGTTTTATCTTATCTACTGTTGATTTCATTCCAGACCATTTCTAATGCCTTATCTACAGCCTGGTTTCTAACCTGTAATCTGTCTCCGTTAAACAGGAACTTTCCTGTTGTGACTTTGTTTTTATAATATACACCTATACATACAGTTCCAACCGGAATCTCTTTCATTCCTCCAAGTGGTCCTGCTACTCCGGTAACTGATACAGCCACATCCGCATTTGCGGTTTTAGCACCGCCTGATGCCATTTCATATGCAACCTCTTCACTTACCACATTGTATTTTTCTATAGTTTCAGGATTGACACCTACCATCTTAGCTTTCGCATTTTCTGAATATGTAACATATCCCTCGCTAAATACATTCGATGCACCTGATACATTTACAAGTCTCGCTGCTATGAGTCCGCCTGTGCATGACTCTACAGTTGTTATCGTCATATTATGTTCATTTAGAAATCTGACAATTTTCTCTTCCATCACTTATTTACCTGTACTTCCATCAACAAGCACCTGTCTATTCTTAACAAGATAATCTACAAGTGAGATAATTGTAAGAACAAGTGACAGATAGATGAATACATATTCTAATATTCCATACCAGCTATAATTAAGATTTACAATCATAATTATTATCATAAGCATCTGCGATGTTGTCTTATATTTTCCCCACCAGCTTGCTGCTATGACTACGCCATTATCTGCTGCAATTGTTCTGAAGCCACTGATAATTAATTCTCTGCTGATAATTACAATTACAATCCATGCCTGTAATTTATCACCGATTAAACAGATAAGTGCCGAACATACTAACAATTTATCTGCCAATGGATCCATAAATTTTCCAAAATTAGTTACCAGATTATATTTTCTGGCAATCTTTCCGTCTAACATATCTGTAAGACTTGCAATAATGAATATGGCAACTGCAATATATTTATCATATTCGCCTGTCACATTCACTAACATAAATATAACAAAAAACGGAATCATAAAGACTCTGAACATCGTTAATTTATTAGGTAAATTCATCTCATCATTCTACCTTTCCGTATATTTTTTATTTAATTATATAATCTCGCCAATCAGGTCATATTCTGCTGCACCTGTTACTTTAACTTTTACAAAGTCACCTGTAATCAGTTCCTCATCAGTCGTAATAAAGATATTTCCATCAACATTAGGGCAATCCATATATGTTCTTCCAACATATGCATTTTCATCGACAACTTTTCCCTCTATCATAACAAGCAACTCTCTGCCTATCATATCTTCGGCGTTCTCAAATGCAATCTCCTGCTGCAATTCCATAATTTCATTTCTTCTCTTAATCTTAATATCTTCATCTATCTGATCAGGCATCTCGGCTGCTACCGTATCTTCCTCAGGCGAATATGCAAATACACCTAAGCGTTCAAATTCCATCTCATCAACAAAATCAAGCATTTCTTCATGATCTTCTTCTGTTTCACCAGGAAAACCTGAAATCAATGTTGTTCTAAGAACGATGTCCGGAATCTCTTTTCTAATCTTTGATATTCTTTCAGTTAATTCTGCTCTGTTGGTACGTCGTCCCATTGTTTTTAGAATCCTGTCACTTGCATGCTGGATAGGCATATCAATATAATGACAGACTTTAGGTTCATTTTTCATAACCTCTATAAGTTCGTCAGTAATTTCTTCAGGATAGCAATATAAGATTCTTACCCATACAAGTCCCGGAATCTTACAAATCTTCTTAAGCAAATCAGGTAACGTCTTTCTACCATATAAATCAACACCATAAAGCGTTGTCTCCTGTGCAACAAGTATAAGTTCCTTTGCACCATTTCCAACGAGCTTCTCTGCTGTTTTAAGAATCTCTTCCTCCGGTACACTTCTGTATCTTCCTCTTATCTTAGGAATAATACAATATGTGCAGCATTTATTACAGCCTTCTGCAATCTTAATATATGCATAATGACCTCCTGTAGTAACGACTCTTTCGCTTTCTTCTACAATAAGTTCATCTAATGGATTGAATTTTTCAAATTTTTCTCCACCAATTGTACTCTTTACTGCATCTACAATCTTGTCATATGAACTTGTTCCAAGAATCGCATCTACCTCAGGTATCTCATCTGAAATTTCTGTCTTATATCTCTGAGCCAGACAACCTGTAACAATGAGTGCCTTGCAACTGCCGCTTTTACGATATTCAGCCATCTGTAAGATAGTATTAACACTTTCCTCTTTAGCATCATTTACAAAGCAACAGGTATTAACAACTATTATGTCAGCCTCACGTTCATCATCTGTGAATTCAAAATGTTCACGATTAAGTAATCCTAACATCTCCTCTGAATCCACAAGGTTCTTATCACAGCCTAAAGATATAAACAAAATCTTCATCTTATTGTTATCATTACTCATAAATAATTAAATTTCCTCTTCTTCGTCGCCTGTTATTCTGATTTTTGATTTATAAAGTTCCTCAACTGCAATTGAAAGAGGCTTCTTTCCACAGCCATTTACTAATGGTTCTTCTCCTGCAATAATCTGTCTTGCTCTTTTTGAAGTAGCCATTACAATTGAATATCTGCTCTGTACTACCGGCTGTTCTCCCGGTTCAACCTCGCTATTAACAACTTCCATTAAATCTGTGTAAGATGGGTGTAACATATTTTATTCTCCTTCCGAAAAGACCTTAATATCTTCTCTTATCTCTTTTATAAAATCTATATTTCTAAACGAACTGTTATGGCTCGCCTGAATAATCGAATGTAACTCTTTAACACTTTCTTCTAAGTCATCATTTACTAAAATATTATCATATTTCTCAATGCCCTGTGACTCAACAACAGCTCTTTTAAGTCTTTCATATATAACTTCCATACTCTCAGTGCCTCTGCCTACTAAACGCTCTTTTAACGTCTTAGCATCAGGTGGCATTACAAATATAGTCATTGCATCAGGCATTATCTCTTTAATCTGCATAGCACCCTGAATCTCGATTTCTAGCAGAACATCTTTACCATTATTAAGCTGTTCTTCAACGTATCTTCTAGGGGTTCCATAATAATTACCAACATACTGTGCATATTCAAGTAATTCTTTGTCAGCAATCTTCTTCTCAAACTCATCTTTAGTTATGAAAAAGTAATTCACACCGTCCTGTTCACCAACTCGTGGTTCTCTGGTAGTTGCTGATATAGAAAGTGCATAATTATCATATTTATCAAGCAACATTTTAACAAGTGTACCTTTGCCTACACCTGAGAAACCTGAAATAATAGTAAGTACGCCTTTATTCTTCATTATTATCTTCCTTTCCCTGCATTATACTTTCATTGAATCGTCCTGCTATCGTATCAGGCACCAATGCCGACAATATAATATAGTTACTGTCAGTAATAATAACAGATTTTGTCTTTCTTCCCTGTGTAGCATCTACAGCAATGCCCTCGTCCTTGGAATTCTGAATCAGCCTCTTAACAGGTGCTGAGTCAGGACTGACAACTGCAACTACTTTCTCTGAATTCACAACATTTCCATATCCTATATTAAGCATCTTATGCAAATTCATCACCCTATTCTATATATTTTTTTGAAAATAGTCAACATATATTACTCTATATTTTGTATCTGTTCACGTATTTTTTCAATTGATGTTTTAAGTTCTATTCCAACATCTGTTATTTCTAAATCCGTTGTCTTAGAAAGAATTGTATTAGCTTCTCTGTTCATCTCCTGAGCCACAAAATCTAACTTTCTTCCTATTGCACCACCGTCTATGAGAGATTTCTTCATTCCATCTATATGGCTTTTAAGTCTGACTATCTCTTCATCAACGCATATCTTATCAGCAAAAATCGTAACTTCAGTAACTATTCTGCTATCATCAATCTGGCTGTTATCTAATAATTCTTTGATTTTAGCCTCTAACTTCTCTCTGTATTCTGCGATAATCTTAGGTGAACGTTCTTCTATAAACTCAACATATTTAGACATCTCATCTAATTTAGCAAGTATATCCGTCTTAAGATTCTCACCTTCTGTCTCTCTGGTCTTAACAAAGTTCTCCGCTGCCTCACAGAATACCCTCTTAAGCATCTTTTCTAATTCTTCCTCGTCAATGCTCTGCTCCTGCATAACGAAGATATCCTGACATTTAATAAGTGCAGATGTCGTTATATCATTCTCAATCTTTAATTCTCTGCCCATCTGCTCTATATATTTCGCATATTCCTTAGCAAGTGCTCCATTATAGCAAAGTGTCTCGCTATTCTCAGAGTTATCCTCATATGTTACAAATATATCAACTTTCCCGCGTTCAATATACTGTTTTAACAGATTTCTCAGATATGCCTCATAGAAATTAAATTTCTTAGGCAGCTTTATATTAACATCGAGATATCTGTGGTTAACTGATTTCATTTCTATAGTAAGTTTTCTATTATTTTCAGACAATTCACTTCTTCCAAAGCCTGTCATACTCTTAACCATATTCTTCTCCAATCATTTACATTTTCATTCAGTTCTCGTACCAACCCATACTCTAAAAATACCTTGTATTTTAGAAATAATAAGCTAAATTTTATTATAAAACATTTCAAAAACAACGTCAAGGTTTGAGCCTTGTTAAAATAAAGTTACTGTTCAGCCCCTAGCCAGAAAGCCTTACTCGTAACCATATTCTATTTTACAAAAACACCTTAAAGTCCTTGAAAAATGGCACTTTTTTGCCATTTTTTTGTTGC
>Ga0256404_1004255_pt1 | contig 27364 bp, 18 predicted proteins | sample RumenRJG_01DNA_FD_185990 | JGI IMG/M metagenome (GOLD analysis project Ga0256404, IMG submission 185990) | Bovine rumen microbial communities from Lethbridge, Alberta, Canada - RJG_01 | ecosystem: Host-associated > Mammals > Digestive system > Stomach > Rumen | place: Canada: Alberta | collected...
AGGAATCATGTTTAGAGATGTAACAGGTGTACTTGATAGCGCTGAGGGACTTCAGATGGCTATAGACGAGCTCTATAAGCTTCTTCAGGGCGTAGATTATGACGTTATCGCAGGAGCAGAGGCACGAGGCTTCCTCTTCGGCATGCCACTTGCGTATAAGGCAAATAAGCCATTTGTCCCAGTTAGAAAGAAGGGTAAGCTCCCTAGAGAGACAGTAGAGAAGACATACGATCTTGAGTACGGTACAGCTACTATCGAGATTCATAAGGATTCTATTAAACCTGGTGACAAGGTCGTACTTGTGGATGATCTAATCGCAACAGGTGGCACTATAAAGGCTGCTGCAGATCTTTTTGAGGAGCTTGGCGGTGAGGTAGTAAAAATACTCTTCCTTATCGAGCTAGAAGGCCTAAATGGACGCTCAAAGCTTGAGGGATACGATATCGAGTCAGTGATCAAGTATCCTGGCAAATAATACGATTAGTCACAAGTTAGTCGGAAAGGAGGAGCAAAATGTCTGATATAATTAAAGATGACGTAACAAATGAATACAGCGACCGACTACCAATTAATAAGTTAATCAATGACAGTGCGCGGACTGGCAATCTTGCAACTCCTGAAGATTTTACAGATCCAGACGATATATATAAGGTACTGATTGAGAAAATTAAGGCCTATCATCCATCAGATGACTTCTCTCTCATTGAGAAGGCTTATCATATAGCAGATGATGCCCATAAGGAGCAGAAGAGAAAATCTGGTGAACCTTACATCATACATCCGCTCTGCGTAGCGATTATACTGGCTGAGCTTGAGATGGATAAGGAGACTATTATTGCAGGTCTTCTGCATGATGTTATCGAAGATACAGAGTATACGAAGGATGACCTGTCTAAGGAGTTTTCTCCTGAGATAGCGGGCCTCGTAGATGGCGTCACAAAGCTGACTCAGCTGAATCTCTCCCAAGATAAGATCGAAATCCAGGCGGAGAACCTTCGTAAAATGTTCCTTGCCATGGCCAAGGATATAAGAGTAATCATCATTAAACTCGCAGATAGACTCCATAATCTTAGAACCCTTCAATATCAGACTGCTGCTAAGCAGATAGAGAAGGCTCGCGAGACAATGGATATATATGCGCCTATCGCTAACCGTCTCGGTATTTCCCGTATACAGGTTGAGATGGACGACCTCTGCATGCAGTACCTCGAGCCGGAGGTTTACGCAGACTTAAGAGCTCAGATCGACGAGATAATCATCGACCGTGAGGAGTTCATCAATGATATGGTGAACGAGGTCACAGAATACATAAAAGAGGCTGAGATAGAAGCAGAGATAGAAGGACGTGTAAAGCACCTCTTCAGTATTTATAAGAAAATGAAGACTCAGGGCAAGACTCTGGATCAGATATATGATCTTTTTGCGCTTAGAATCAAGGTTGAGTCTGTCAGAGACTGCTATGCTGCGCTCGGTATTATTCACGAGAAGTATAAGCCGATACCTGGCCGTTTCAAGGACTATATCGCAATGCCTAAGCCAAACATGTATCAGTCACTTCATACTACGCTGATAGGCCACGGAGGAAGACCGTTTGAGATTCAGATCCGTACCTACGATATGCATCGTACAGCTGAGTATGGTATCGCGGCTCATTGGAAATACAAGGAAGCAGGCAGTCAGAAGGTATCTCAGGAAGAGAAGATGAACTGGCTCCGTGAGATTCTTGAGTGGCAAAATGATACAAAAGACAATAAAGAGTTTATAAATGCCGTTAAGACCGACCTCGACATGTTCCAGGATCAGGTTTATGTATTTACACCTCAGGGAGATGTTATAACTCTTCCAAGAGGCTCAAATACAATCGATTTCGCCTACGCTATCCATACAGCGGTAGGTAACAGAATGGTAGGTGCTCGTATCAACGGACGTCAGGTCCCAATCGAGACCCAGCTTCACAGCGGTGACCGTGTTGAGATCATTACTTCGACCAACACTAAGGGCCCAAGCATGGACTGGCTTAACATCGTTAAGAGTACCCAGGCGAAGACCAAGATAAATCAGTGGTTCCGTCAGGAACTTAAAGACGAAAATATCATAAAAGGTAAGGCTGCAGTAGATAACTACTGCAAGACCAAGAATATTCCTCTGGCAGATCTTATGAAGCCAGAATATGTGGCTGCAACCCTGAAGCGTTATAACTTCGCTGACTGGGATTCGCTGATGGCAGCTATCGGACATGGCGGCCTTAAGGAAGGCCAGATTGTCAATCGACTTCTTGAGGAGCATCGTCGTCTGACAGAGCAAAATGTGTCTGACACAGATATTGCAGACGAGATAAACCGCAAGAGTCGTCATTTCGATATACCAAAGGGAAGTATTCAGGTACACGGAGTTCACGATATAGCAGTTCGTTTCTCCAAATGTTGCTCCCCAGTTCCTGGCGACGAGATTATCGGATTTGTAACCCGTGGTCGTGGTATCTCGATTCACAGAACAGACTGCGAGAATCTTCTTACTATGAGTGAGGATGAGAGAGAACGTCTCATTGATGCTGAGTGGGTAGATGAAGCAGAAGAACGTAGTGCGGAGTTCATTGCCGACATAAATGTATACGCTATGGACCGAAATGCTTTGATCCACGATATATCCAAGGTCTTCATGGAGGCGGAAATCCCAATCAAGAAGATTGAAGGTCGTGTCAACAAGCAGGGGAAATCCACGGTAAATGTACAATTTGGCGTTAAGTCCAAGGGTGACATGAATGCACTGATATCCAAGATTCGTAGTATCGAGGGTATCATCGACATCGAGCGTACCCAGGGATAACGAAGGGAAGAATAATATGTACAAAATGTCATCTGTAACAACTGGCCCTGTAGCGACCAACTGTTACACTATCATAAATGAAGATTCAAATGAAGCTATCCTGATCGACGCATCGGGAAGTGTTGCGAGACTTCTGTCTGCTGTAAAAGAGGCAGGCGCCACTCCTAAAGCGTTGCTCCTCACACATGCTCATTTCGATCATATGGATGCAGTAGACAAGATACGTGAGGAATATCCTGAGATAGAGGTGATAATCGGGGCAAATGATGCGCCCCTCCTCGAGGATCCATCGCTTAATCTATCCTACAGCTTTATGGGTGATCCTGTCACTACAAAAGCTGATCGCACTGTCAGTGATGGCGAAGAGATAGAACTAATCGGTATCCGTATCAAATGTATCGAAGTGCCAGGCCACACAATAGGTGGAATGTGCTACTTCATGCCAGAGCTTACATCACTATTTGACGGCGACACACTGTTCCACGGAAGTATCGGACGTTCCGACTTCCCAACAGGAGATGGCGATGCATTAATCGAAAATATTGCAACCAAGCTCTTCGTATTACCAGATGAGACGAGAGTCTTCCCAGGTCATGACAGCGAGACAACCATCGGCTGGGAAAAGGCCAACAACTACTATTTCTCGTAAATGAGATGGATTAATCTAGATGATATATTAAAAGCCAAGAAGTTTCAAAACCTTGGCTTTTTTTAATCCCTAAAAGTGTAAAATCTGTTAATAATATTGACACTTTTGGGGTGTATCCATACAATTATTATATAGAGATAATAAACTGCAAGAAGGTGATGTATATGAGAAAAAATAAAGGTTTTACATTAGTCGAGCTGATCGTTGTGCTCGTTATACTTGCTATTCTCGCTGCACTGCTGGTTCCTGCACTTTTGGGATATATAGATAAAGCTCGGCAGAGGAAAGATATTTATAAAGCAAAAGCATGTTTGGATGCTGCACAAGCTGTATTCACTGGAGCGTATGGATAAAATATGGTAGTGGATAATAAGAATGTATTAGGTTTAACAAATCTTAATCCTGTGCCGGATGAATATGGTGATATTAATTGTGTTGGTTCATATGTTGAAACTAAAGCAAAGGATTATGTAGATGATGAGCCATATATATTTGTTGTCGGCGTTGGTAACTGCAACCTAAGCAACAAGGTAACAAAGCATCAGATGTATACGGTATGTTATGCTATATATGTCCCTGAAAAGGATGCAAGACCATACTATTATTATAATGGGGCATGGACTACTGAAAATGCTACAAATCTAGGTATTGTTTCGAAAGATGGCAAGATGAATACACTTATAGATGGGGATAAAAAGACACCAATCCAGTACTATATTATATCAAATAAAGATAAACGTCAGTTGGGCTCTTTAAACTCTGGAACGTTCTGGGGTTATCTTAGAAGAGATTTGCCTAAATTGTACGGTGATGTTGAATTAAAATAAGTATATGAATATTACATGAACAAGCCTCGCTAGTTTATTGCGAGGCTTGTTTTTTTATGCTAAAATATTGTTGAGTTATTATACCCTTTTTATGGATGGAAGAAGGGTGGTTATAAAAACCCAAGGTAGTAATCTAGGCGCGAGTGAAAGCGTTAGATAGATCATAGGAGGAGAGGAACTTATGATTAGCAAAAAAACTCTTGGGATGGTTTGTAAAGTATTAAACTCAAAGTTAGGGGTCGGAACTGCTTGCAGTTCTGTTAATCAAATAAAGAAGACTGGAAGCTCCCAGAAGGATTCTAAGAAAGGATTCACGCTCGTGGAGCTTATTGTCGTGCTTTCAATTATTGCTATTTTAGCAGGTTTTGGTATCGTGGCATTATTGGGAATGATAGATAATGCGCATGAAAAAGAATATATATCTGAAGCTAAGGCTGCGCTAACTGCTACAGAAACTATGATGTCTGATGCTTATACTGATAATGTGACATTTCTCTCTAAAGAAAAAAGATCGCAGGCGAAAGAAACTGCTAAAGCACCTGAAGGAACAAGCTTTACTATATGGACAGCAGATTCATTTGCTAAGGCAGATGGTACTTATAACACCATGCGTTCCTATTCGATTTCTGAAGCTATGTATAAGACGGAAGATGGCCATTATGTATATTTTGATGGCACAGATTGGACGGTATATGCGGCTAAGTCTGATGAAAGCGGAAATGATATATCAGAAGGAAAAACTATAGCTGACGCCAAAAAGGAAAATAAAATATATGTATGGCCTCTTCAGGCTGGCAATGAGACAATTGGTAAAGATACTGCTGGTGCTATTGAAGTTGCTAAAGAGGATGAAATAATACCTGATACAGAAAAACCAAAAGAAGAAGATGTTGATACAGGTAATAAAGACAATGTTGAAGAGGAAACAGGTGTTGGACAAAGTGAGATAGTAGAGGTTCTTTTTTCTGCTGGAACCGGAATAGAGTTTTCTCCTGTGGTAACTAATGCTTCAGGAATTAGGGTAAAATATAATTATACACAGAAAAAATGGGTAGATAAGGTAAATGTATCATCATTTAAAGGCATTGATTTAAAAAACTATAGTTGTAATCCTAAAGCGGGATTTGATAGTTCGAGAATTAGCTGGTCTCTTGCTTCGGGCGAAAAGATTAGTGATATTAGTGACGGAAAGGATACCACAATATATAACTATATAAAGGCAGCAAAATCTGCTGGTAAAACTGCAACATTTACTGTAAGTGCTAAAACTCAGATTGTAACTATCCCAATTACATTTCGTGCCATGAATGATAAGACATTAGATGTAAATGTAGAGGCTGATGGAGTTACAGATAATAAGGTATTTGCTCAGTACGGACTTGGAGATAATAGCGTAGTTTATACCTCAACCCAAGATTATGATCCGGATAATCCTAGCAAAACGATATCTATTTCTAAAGATATACTTAATGTGAATGGAAAAAAGGATCAGATTGAGTTCTATGATGATAAACATCTTGACGAAGATGGTATGGGACGCTGGGTATTAAATGCCATAACCCCAGGAAATTATTATGAGGATAATGGTATAAACTATACCAATACTGATAATATTTCTTCGATGGTTCAGTCTTACCTGCGTGATTATGTAGATACGAATAGTATCACAAGCTCCAATAGTACAAAATTAAGTGAACTCTTGGATGGTGGACTTACATTTGAAGCTTGTGCAGATATTTATAAGAAGATATATCTTCAGCCTAAGGAAGTTGAAGATAAGAAAAAAGTATCATTTAAATATGGAGAACTAACAGGGCAGGAACAGATTGTTGTCGATGTTAGTCAGATTGAGGCTGTTAATGATTATGAAAACAGTATAGTTACAAATATGGGCCAGGAAGAAGAAGATTTTATTGCTGTTGAATCATTTTCTGATTATTCGCTGTTTGATGATTATGGTATAGAAATAGAAAAAAATGAATGCAACAAGTTGGATTACTGGTATCTTCAGGATTGCGAATATGATGGTTCTCCAATTGGAGAGGCTTCTACATTTGGTGATGAAGATTGGCTTAAGTGGCATAGTAGAAAATGGGATTGTTCTGAGAAAATACTCGCGAATGTTTTTGATGAAGAAAACCTTACTGGTGAACTTGCTGAAGTTGATGCAAGCTTTTTTAGGACATTATTGAATCATAAACAGGAAAGCGAGCTTCAAAAAACAGATTTTGGTTGGTATGACAGGACTCCAATATCGGCATCATTCTGCGAGTTGATAGGTATTGAAGCTAATAAAGCAACTAGTACAAAAACTTCTGCGGACTGTAAAAATATTATTGCTGTTAAGTATATAAAAGAGGCTGATAAGAATGCTAATTTATATGCTAACAGATTTCGTGAGATGTGCATTTCTACAACAAAGATTGAAAGCGCTGGGACTTATGAATTGGCTTATGACGAAGAGGAAGGTAAGTATATTGTTAATCCTGATAATATAGATCAACTCAATCCAGCGTATACAGTTGCGTATAGTGTAAAGGATAACAAAGGAAAGTATACAATTTATATCTTTACCGAAGATGATGAAGATGATGACTTTGATGAGATTAAATTATATGCACAGGGCAGTCTAAAGAACCTATTCCGTGGTTATAGTGGTCTGGGAAATGACTCTATTTCAACTTTTTTGAATCAGCTTGATACTACAGATGTTGATAATACTGTTAATATGTTTAAAGAGTGTAGTGGGTTTACTACATTAGATATTTCTAGTCTTAATCTTTCTAATGTAACCAATTCTGCTAGTATGATTGAAAAGTGTACTAATTTGCAGACAGTAATTATGGGTAATGCCGACTTGAGTAATGTTACAGATTTCCATCAGATGTTTTCGGGAAATGCAAAGTTAAAAAATATCTGCACAGCTAGTGATAAGACTAATAATTATGAGATTAATATTCAAAATGCAGATATTCTACATAGTATGTTTAATGGATGCACATTATTACCAAAAGTTACATTTACAGGAGATGGATTAGACTCTGGAAAGACATGTGATATTGATTCTGAAGCAAGATATAAAAATGGAACAAACACTCCTAAAAAGTGTGAGACTGTATTTTCGGGATGTAATGGACTTACAAATGTTACTTTTAAAGACATAAGCTTTTCAAAGCTAAAGAGCGTTACACCTATTTACAATGCTCCTAGTAAAACTACGTTGGAGAACGTTAAATTTGCTAATTGATAATTTGCTTTATGTTTTGTCTATATAATTAACTTATATATTTAATTAACAAAGGTAATAAATATGCTTATAAAAGAATTACATCTAAAACGTAATAAAGGTTTTACCCTTGTGGAATTAATAGTCGTTCTAGTACTTATGGCTATACTTTTTAGTGTGGCTGCAGTTGGTATTCTAGGATGGATTGATTGGGTAACATTTACAAAGGAAAATGGTACGGCAGAGGACATCTTTTATGCTGCACAAAATCAGTTGACAGATTTAGATTCTAGCGGCGCATTAAATAGGCGCGTAACTAGTGAAATAGAGGGCAATAATGATTTAATTCTTGCGCAGGGAACAAGTGGAGTTACTTTTGACAATGGATTTAATGCTCTTAAAATCACTAAGGAAAATGACTCTTCACAGGCGGTTGGTTATAGCTGGGGAGATGTGTGGGTTGATAAGAATAAGAGTAATCAGACAAGAACTATCTATAAACTTAGAGCTGAACATGGAGATTATAGTGCTTATCTAGCAGGAACACTTACAGATGATAATGATGAAAAAGGGGCAAGATTATTATTTGAACTTGTTGCGCCGTATATAGCTGATAAGTCGGTTCTTGATGGTGCTATTTCTTTAGAGTTTTCTCCTGAGGCGGCTCAGGTATTTGCGGTTTGCTATTCTGATAAAAATGTCAGTTTTTCATATGGAGATGATTCAGATTATGAATCCTCTACTAATAAATCAGTTAATATTTCTAATAGATGGGTTCAGGAACGTCGAAATAATATGGTTGGCTACTATGGTGTAGATACAATGAATGCCAAGATTAGAGGACGTGATTATTCTGAGTTTAATTATAAGCTTGAAATAGATAACGGTTCTGTTTTATTGCTTAAACTGAGTTCTGAGGATTTAAATAATAAACTTACAGATGAGTATCTTGAGTTTACTATTAATGGATCGCCTTTATATGAAAATGCTTCATTTTCTCCAGTTATGAAGTTTACTGTGCCAGTTTCTGATATAACTAATACGGATTTGGTAAGTGCTGCTAAGTATCCGCTAGTATATGATGCTAATGATCCAAATTGTCCTCAGACTTTTGAGATGTTGGCGGGATATTATGTTGAAGGCGAGAATGCTGGAGCGGGAGGCAGTGAAAAAGAATCTTTCAAATTGCCAATTTGGAAAGAAGCAGATGGAAGCATTTGTATTGTTTTAGATGCTGCTGATATTCAGGCACAGTCCATTATATATGCAGGAGCAAATAACCTTCTTGAGGGTGAAACGGAAAGTGATATTAATGCCTATCGTGAAGCATTTGCCAATACATATAGTTTTTATCGTTTTGGTCTAAATGATATAAGATATATTACGGCTAGTGTTGTAGTTAAATCAAATGATAAAAAGACAATTAAAGGGGATTGCGAAGCTCAGAGATCTGATAATGGCGCAATCATTTATGATATATATGGTGAAGAAGGTGCACCTGTAGGTGAGTGTGTTACCTTTGCTAATTATGATGCTAAAGATTATGACAATGAGTCGAATCAAAATACAGCCGATGGAATCATAGAGAATATAGATAAATCTAGCGAGAACATTTACAGAATCACGAATGGTAGACATTTATACAATGTCAGATATGAAACAGATTATAAGGTAAGTTCTCAGACTGATAAGTCAAAGATATATAAGCTTTGCGCAGATATTGATTGGAATGATTTTACATCAGGCGGAACAAATTATTTCTTAGATTCTAATACAATGAGCTCAAATACTATCGATGGAATAGAATTAAGCGGAATAGTAAAAACTACAAAAGGTACGGAAATTGATTTTTCCGATACAAAGAACTGCCCATTCCCTGGATTTAGATGTTTGAGTCCTAAAGATGTATTCGCGCAGAAAAGTGGCTTTAATATAGATGATCTTAATAGTATAGATAGTTATTCAATATCTAATCTTGAGATATCACTTACCGGAAATATTATATATGGTGTATATGGTAATGCAGTAAAAGAAAAATGTCTCAGTGGTGATAAATATGACTTTAGTACTATTCTTGGTCTTAGTTCATCAGGTGCTGCTACTCTTTCGTCAAAGAAGGATGAGTCGGCAATTAGTAATTATACGGGATATAATGAAGCTCGTGCAGGAAAACTTCCGTTAGGTCTTTTTGCAGAAAATCTTGGAACCATAGAGAACATAATCCTTGATAAGCATATAGTTAAAGGCTTAGAAGAAATAGATAATACGGTTATATATACTAATATGGTTGGTGGATTTGCTGGAAATAATATTGGTACAGTGAAGAATCTTGCGTTGTTAGATAGAGCTGAAAACGTGACTCCGAGTGACAACAAGACTAAGATGTTAACATCAGGCGGAAAGACACACATTAATGGTAGAACAGATGTCGGAGGGATTATAGGACGCGAGTCTTTTGTAATGCCTAAGAATAGTTACAAAGACAGAGCTGTTACGCTTGAAAACCTTTGGAATTATGGACAAGTTACTGGTCTTGAAAACGTTGGTGGAATAGTTGGTAGAGCTTATGTTCATTATGTTGGAGATGATGATAATGGCGGCAAAGATGAAGATGGAAATCTTCGTTCAGATCAGATAAATTGTCCTAATGTATTTAATGTATCAACTGGAACATCATATGCATATGACGAAAGTCCAAGAGCAAATTATTATAGTGATGGATATTATATTTCTGATACGGGTATCTCTATGAGTGGTCAGAAGGTGGAACGTGCTTATAGTGTGACGATTTCTAATTGTACCAATAGAGGAAAAGTGTCGGGAGATGCTCTTTTATATTCTAAAGGCATTGATGGAAAAGAGGTAAGAGAAGCAAATAGTATTAAAAAAGATGCGGAAGGTTATTACAACCCTAATAATGGTACGGGAGATTTTAGTATCAAGCATTGTGCATTTATTGGTGGAATAGCTGGAGTAGCCCAGGATGGCTTTCTTATAGATGGTTCAAAGATTGGTTCTGAAAATAGTAATGACAAGAGAATTTACAAGCTGTACAGCAGATTTTTCAATAAGTCTAGTAATGGTAATTCAACTGAATGGATAAAGATTAAAGATTGTAATAGCTGTTTTCCGTATTCGGAAGCTGATGTAGAAAGCGAATTATCAAAAAATCAGTCGCTTAATAATGATTATTATGTAGGCTGTTTGGTTGGTTATTCTAGACTCGCAGCGATAGAAAATTGTACTAATACATTGTTTGGGTATGAAATAACTGACTCGATGAGATCATTCGTTTTTGGTTCGCGATATGTAGGCGGCTTGATTGGTTGCTCAGATTTAACAAGATATGATAATACTCAGGCCTCTGGAGGCGATGAGAAAACCTATGCGGCAATCAATTCAAGTGCTGTTATCGGTAGATTATATGTAGGTGGTGTAGCAGGAGCATTTGGTATCGGAGCATTTGAACAGGATGTCTTTTCTTTTAGAAATCCTTCAGATGCTATAGCTAAAAATCCTTCTATGTATGGTGATAATGCTGCCTTTTATACAGTAAGTGATCTGAAAAATGAAGGAATTGTATTAGCGCTAAAATCTGTATGGCATCCGACTGATTATAATAAATATTTTTATGGTAGTAAACCTGGAAATGATCAGAAAGGTAATAAGTCATATAATTATTCTCATGATTTGACTGGATTTGTAGGTGGCATCACGGGTTATTCTAGAATCAACCTGAATGACTGTGATAATATTCAGTCTCAGGAAACAAAACTTTATATGCTTAAATTGTTAGGCTTTGAGAATCCTGACAATAATACACTCGCAAATATAAATGCTGATACTTTAAATAGTGTAGTTACAACTTCAAGATTTGGTGGTAACTGTGTAGGCGGAATTGTTGGATATGTAGATACTTATAGTTATATAAATAATAAAACTGCTTCTGGCGCTGCGACAATACCAGAGTCCCAGATAGACGCTGTAGTGTATGGATACAACATGGTTGGCGGCGGAATAGCTGAATATGCGAATGATACATCTACAAGCTTTAATTTCTATCCTGTAAAAGCTAATGAAGGCTCTACGGGTATGCTTGTTTTGGGAAATGATGTTGTTGGTGGAGCCGTAGGAAGAATACCTGAAAATCCATTTAATAATTCGGTTGGTGCTGGCAATAATAATGAAAAAAATAGAAGTGCACGTAAGATAACGGATGCTTATACTGTTGTTGGAAGATATTCGGTTGGAGGATTTGCAGGTCGTATAGCAGGAAATAATGATGCTAATAAATCAAGAACTTCATTTTCGATAAATGTTAGTGAAGGGAATAAAGTAAAGGTTGATGGGATTGCATTTACTGGTGGAATTGCAGGATCAACATTTGGTTGGACGGCAAGGTATCCGCTTTTAAATGGTGAGATAAATGGCGTGGAAGTTAATTCGCGACTCTTTGCAGGTGGTTATATAGGAGCGATTATACTTCGAAATTACTCAACAATTAGCGATTTAGAAAAGATGTTTAATAATTCTCAGAACTTTAATGTCGTTTCTGGAGATGTTGATGTTAGTGCTGCTGCTTTTGCTGGTGGCGTGGTAGGTGCATATATTGATTACAACAATGAACAAGGCGATAATTTAATTGATGGTAAAAAAATCTCAGATCCTTTTGCATCTTCATCAGATCCTTATAGTTTTGATAAGTATCTGGATGGCTTTGTAGCTACAGACAGAAAGATTAATGAGAATAATGATTATATCGCTATAGCAAAACGTATTCTTGTAGAAGATTTATATGAAACAGACGGTGGTAGGAATAATTTATTCCATTATACGTATGATGGTAGAAAGGATCCAGGCGATGTTACTTGGAATTGTTCGACACTAAGATTGGGCGAAGGTTCAAGTGTGACAGCAGGGGTTTTTGCTGGTGGCCTTCTTGGATACGTTCCAGAAAAAGTTATCTTGATAGTGAAAAATTATAATAATATGATTCCTGTAAGTACAGCTCGATATATTACAGCGGATAATTATGACGATATTACTAATGGGATTAATTTATCGTATCTTGGCGGTGTTGTTGGTAGGATTCCGACTGGTATGATTGTTGAGCATTGCTCTAATTCGGTGTCAGAAGGATACGTTGCTCCAGCAGAAACTTCATATATTGGTGGACTCGCAGAAGTTAATGCAGGAAAAATAAAAGGCGATGAAACTGTTGCTTCAGATGGGACAAGAAGATATTGCATAAATAATACTGTATTTAATAATCCTAACGGTGGTGTAGGTGCATTTGCAGGAATAAATGGTACTGCTAAGAATAGTGATGAGAAACCGGCTACTATTGCATATTGTTCAAATACTGCTGATCTTTCTGGAAAATATGTTGGCGGTATTGCTGGAACGATAGATGGTACTAGCAAGATTATAGGATGTATTAACCATGGAGAACTTAATGCATATAATACAGCTTCACCAACGTATACAGGTGCAGCGGGTATAGTATACGATGTATATAATTCGTCTACCTTAAATATTAGCGAGTGTGTTAATACAGGAATTCTAAGAGTAAATAAAGATGATAGTACTGCAGAAACAGGCCTTTCATCTGATCTGGCCGCAGGAATTGTCTATAGTACAAATGGTTTAGGCAATATAATTAACTGCAGAAATTATGGAACTAAGCTTAAAAATGGAATTACAGCTACAGATGCTAACGCAATCAAGTATTGCCTTGATGCAACCAATTCGGGTAATCATTTTGGAAGTATCATAGAGGGAGGCTCTATGCTTGCAAACTTCTACATTGGAAGAAATAGCGCAATGCCAGCAGATCCTGGTGAGAATATATCTGAAGGTGAAGGATTCCGCGTGTTCCAGAGTTATTGTGATCCAATATATTCCAATTGGAATCATACTGTTGTTCCTGAAGGTAATTATTTTATTCACGGATTTGGTGATGAGGTTGGCGTAAATGATATTAGTAATATGGTATTAAGCATAAGTGCTAATGATTACAATAGTGTTGATATTCATAATGATGCAAGCTATTGGAATATCGCATCAGATAATAAAAAGTTGATGTTTACAATAAATCCTGTATCGAAGGATGGTCTTCAGACGGCATTTGCGGATATTGATGATTTTGGAATCGTTTGGGATAATTATAAAGTTACTGATTTCAATAGATATTATAAATATGCAAATGATCCAACGGTAATTGATGAGTTTAAGAATACACAACTTACTTATTGGGATGGAAATGCAGATATAACAAGATCATTTTATGATATTGCGTATGATGAGTATAACAATCAAACCAATAAGAGGGATTATCCGTTAGATTTAAAGAATGCGTTTTATAGCACCTTTTCGGAAAATGATTATACTGGTTCCTATGGTCAAAATGGATGCTTCGCTTATGCGGTAGCTACATATGCAAACCTGAAAGCGAAGACCCCGAATTGGAATGAGCAGACGGGGGATACTAAGGCATATAATTATATAGAGGAATTATATGCAAATGTTTCAAAATATTGTAAAAGTACTAATAATTCAGCACCAAATCTTAAGTTTGCTATGGATGTTGTAATTACTTCTAGAGATGTTGCGGGCAATGATCATAAATTATGTGCATCGCAGTATAATGTTAGTATTCAACAAAATAGTGATTCTAGCGCATTTTCAAAAATGAATATGGATTCTCTTCAAGGTGCAGACAATTTATATAAAGATCCAGAATTTGATCCTTCTAGGATTATTTCTATTCAGTTTGCTATTAAGAATGGCTATAGTATAACAGATAGCAAGGTGGGTGTTAGAGCATTCTTGTGGAATTACAATGATGAACAGATTCCAGAATCTGGAAGTAGTATGCCTTTGCCGGAACAATTTGATTCAGATGGTTCTCCAATCGATGGCACTGCAAATCTAGGTGAAGCTATTGGTGTTATAAAGAATAATAATATTCAGATTCAAAAGTTGGTAGTGGATCAAGAAACTGCTTCGCCATATGCGTTGTTATTGGGCGAACATGCAACGCCTATGAATAAATTGACATATAATCCTTTAGATGATTCGGATACAGGATATTTAAATGACGTAAGTCAATTTTCGGATGAATGCATGAGAGTTGTTATGTGGACTGATGTGGATAAGGCATATAGTGAATTTATAAAAAATAATTTCTCTGAATAATCATTGAAGATAGGAAGTAGGATATAGCGTAGATGAGACTTAAAGAATCTAGAAAATTAAATAGCTTGAAGAATTCAGGCGCTGCGTTAATAGTGGCTGTTGTAGTTATGATGATTCTTATCGTGTTTACATTTATGCTTGTCCTACTTGCGTATACGCTATATGCATCGCAGAACAAGAATATCTCTAGTATGAAGTGTGCTGAGGCAACTAATACGCTAAGTGTTGCGTTAGATGCAGAGATGCAGGACGTTAATGCAGCTCAGAAGAGCCATCTTTATCAATACGCTAGGTTTAATGTGGGACAGGATAATTGGCCTTATTATGATGCAAGTACTCCTGGACATGATAAAGCGCATGCGTTTAGATATTATAATTTAAAATACAATCCTAAGAAATTGGATGGAAGTACTGATAGAATGGATGGTTTTCCAGGAAATATAAAGATCTGTATGTATTGGGAACTTCCAGAAGGTGTAACATTTGATCAACTTTCTTCAAGGGGGATGAGTGACACCCTGTTGTATGTTGATATTACGAGTGAAGCAGCAAGTCAGTCCTACACAGTTACGAATGTTTATAAATTGACAGAAAGTGGTTATACATCAGGAACAGTAGATTTAAATAATCAGCTGTATATTGATGGCATAATGAAAGATGCGGGACCGATACATAATTCTGTTGATCCATTGAATAATCAAGTAAATACTGACAAGAAATGGGAATGGGTTAGAGTATATGACGAATATTAGATTATTTAAAACTAAATATTTTTATTATAATAGTTTTAATAAGAGAAGAATTATAAAAAATGATGGAAGTACTATGATAGAGACCATAGTTGCTTTTGCGGTTCTTATGATTGTTCTTGGTCTGCTTTATAAGATGGTTGTTTTTAGTTCGGACTTACGAATGAAGGCGTCAGATACCGCAAATGTTCGTAGCTCCTTTAATGAGCAACTATATAAGAAGGAATATGATGATTCTGGAAGTAGAATAGATGGAGCTATGGAGAATGTTAAGATTGTAGATTATTATGGAGTTGATGATCCTAATCCTGCAAATAGCAATACGGCTGCATTTGTTATAGTGCTAGATGAGGAAAAGACTGACGTGGAAAAGGCCTTTGGGGCACCTTCTGGGGATGAGGCTGATAATGTGAAAAATCAGATTACATTTCCGCATCTGGATGCAACAAGCTATAGTAGTGTTGATCCACTAATAGATTCTGAAGGTTTAGCTACACCTAATGTGCTCAAGTTTCGTTATGCTGAGTAAAAATATTTGTTAAATGAATTTTACTAGGAATATAAAATTATATGAATAAAAGATTTGTTCGAAAACTTAAGAAAATAACAAATAATAATCGTGGAACTACTATTTTAGAAATGATAGTTTGTTTTTTGCTGCTTGGAATCTTCCTTGCAGCCTCAGCTGCTTTTATTGCACATATTACAATGCTTTATTACAACACAAAAGGTGAGATTAATGGTAGAGAGGTATCTGATATTATCCTTGAAAAGATAGCTTCTGAGATAGATGGTGCAGAAACATTTGATAAGTGTGGCGTTATGGATCCTGCGTTTATAAATGCGGAGTATTCAAATGGTACTGATGTATTCTATAAAGAAAATGGTTTGGATTCGACAATACCTGTTAAAGCGTTAGAACTCTATGATAAGACGGATACACATGTTAGCATTAACTTTGATCCTGAAAAAGAAGGTATCAGGATACATTATTATGCAATAAATGATAAGGATGATACTAAAGACAGGAATAAAACTGACTGGTATTTTGATGAAAGTGTATATAATGGATATGCAGTTAAGGATTTGATAATAATTCCTGCTAATGATATGTCTAATGTACAGAGTGGCGATAAAGATTTTTCGTTGGCGAATTATGGGTTGACTGCAGCTGATAGCAGCTATCCATCGAATGTAATGGTCATATTGCTTCATATTAATCATCCTAACTATAATGACTATTATACGTACAGATTTGTTAAGATGTATAATGTTCCGGATGACTATGAATGGGGGGGTTCAAATACAAATCCATAATTATGGATTGTTAACTTACACTTTTAAATGAATGGGGATGAGAAGGTATGGGACTAGATAGATCACGCATAACAATAGCAGGGGTGCTAAAAATACTTTTAATTGTTGCTTTAATTCTCTTTGTGGGGATAACTATTTTTATCGTCAATAAGATTCGTATCGATGCGGATTCGGCTCTTAGAAATGCGAAGAATGTAAGGATGTCGCTTCGCTCAGCTGATATAGAAATGTATGCGTCTGGTAAGAGTATATATAATCCTTCAAAGAAAAATGGATTAGAAGATGGTGTAAAGACTAAGGTTGAACAGTACGCTGAGGCGAAAGGATCCTATAGTATTACGTCGTATGATACCAAAGCACATGAACTTACTGGTATGACTTATCGTCAGGGAAGTTATGTTGTTTACTTTTCGAAGGACGGAGAGAATATTACTTGGGATGTTAATTTCATCCTGAATGTATATCATTTTGATGAGTCAGATGTTATAGCAGAATAAATGGGCGGTAATGATAGATGAGTACTGAATATATAATGCTTGAGATAGCTATAATATTTGCAAGAACACTTATAGAACTGATATTTTTTGCTATAGGAGCGAGTATATTTTCGTTTCTTAATGTGGTGATATATAGACTTCCAAGACATATTCAATTTTCTCTCGGAAAGTCAATGTGTACAAGTTGCGGTCATTCGCTAGCGCCAAATGATTTGATACCGATTATTTCCTGGGTGAGTCTAAAAGGGAAATGTAGGTATTGCGGTGAACCCATATCGGCTCGATATACGATAGTTGAATCGATAGGTGGAGTGTCGGCGGTAATATGTACATTGGTTTTGGGAATTAATGTATGGGCATTAGTTGTGTTTCTTATAAGTGGAGTAGTGACGGTGGCAGCATATATTGCATATGATAAGGCGAAGAAAAGGGTCTGATGATTTGCTTAAACATTGCTCAAAAAGTTGACATAAATCACGGAAACCTTTAAAATAAAAGATGGTATTTTGTTTTTAAAAATTGTGGGAGTGGAGAATAAAGTATGGCGGTTAGCTACAGGTACAGGGCTCAGAACTCCGATGGTAAGATTGTATCGGGAGAGCTGAAAGCCAACACTGAAGATGAATTACATAGTAAGCTGAAAGCCGATGAAATGCTTCTTATGGAAGCAAAAGAAATCGAGAAAAGCAGGACTGTTCATAAGAAGTTAAAGTATGACAGGATTGCTGATTTCGCGCGTAATCTGTCAAAGCTTTTAGGAGCGGGGGTTACGCTGGTTAGGGCACTCAGAATTATAGCTGAAGATGAATCAATTAAGGAAGGTGAGCGTAAGATATATGCGGATGTCCTTAAGCAGGTTCGTTCGGGTATGACACTTTCTGATGCACTAGATGAACAGGGTGGTGTTTTCCCTGCGCTTTTTGTTAATATGATCAGATCCGCTGAGTCAGGCGGAAATATGGATCAGACTGCTGGTAATATGGCTGAGTACTATAGTAAGGAGTATCGCCTGCAGCAGAAAATCAAGAGTTCTACTACATACCCTAAGATACTGGGTGTGCTTATCGTTATAGTAGTCATAGTTCTGATGGGTTTTGTACTCCCTCAGTTTGACGGACTATTTTCTCAAATGGATACACTTCCACCTACTACAAAACTACTGATGGCCATAAGTGATTTTGTGGCGACAAAGTGGTATATTCTCATATTTGCTGGCGTAATCTTGTTTATGGTATTCAAGGTTCTTATGTCTATGCCTCCAGTAAAACTCTTTGTAGATAAAATGGAGATTCATATGCCTAAGATAGGCGGCCTTAGAAAGATTATCTATACAGCTAGATTTTCTCGTACACTTGCTAGTATGTATAGTGCAGGTATTCCTATAGTAACTTGTCTTCAGATAGCGAAGACAACTATTGGAAATACATATATAGAAAGTCAGTTTGATGATATGATTGCCGAGATTAGAGCTGGTAAATCATTATCTGAAGGTATTGCTGGTATAGATGGCTTTGTGAAGAAACTGCCTTCGTCTGTAGCAGTAGGTGAAGAAACTGGTGCACTTGATCAGATGCTTGTATCCATAGCGGATCAGATGGATTATGATAGTGAGATAGCGATAGAAAAGCTTGTAGCGATGGTTGAACCTATAATGATCGTTCTTATGGCTACAATAGTTGGATTTATTATGATTGCGGTAATTCAGCCAATCTATGGCTCTTATCAATCGATTGCGGAACAGTCGAAGTAAAAGGAAAGAATATATGAGCGTAAGTGTTTATTTCTCAAACCAAATAGTGCAGATAGCGGTCGGTACCAGAGGTAAGAAAGGTGTTCTTAAGAATGTCTATACAACCATGGCGCCAGAGGGTAGCATCATAAATGGTATTGTTATGGATGCAGATTCTTTAGGTGCGCATATCAAGAACTTCTGGCAGGCTAACAATCTTCCTAAGAAAGATGTATATTTGGTAGTTAACAGCAATAAGATTGCGGGTAAAAATCTTGAAGTTCCTAATATGAACAAGAAGAAGACTCTCAAGTTTATTATGAGAGAGTTTGCTGATATGCAGCGTGAAGATGAAGAGAATACATTAGCTTATACAGCTATTGGAGTTGACAGAAAGACTAAGCTTAGACACTTATATTCTGAAATGGCACCGAAGGAACAGCTAAGAGAGTTTATGTATATCTTTGCCAATATGGGAATTACTCTTAAGGGAATTATATCTGGTGAAGGTAGTATTATAGGATACGCTCAGCAGACACTTACTAGAAGTTCTAAGACGTTCATTCTTCAGGTTATTAATGGTAACCTTGTATCAAATGTCCTCTTTGTTGATGGACTATTTAGATACTACAATTCAGTTCGTTGCTTCAATGAACCTGGAACGGCGGAGTACCTCGATGATCTTGCACGTTCGTTGAATCAGCTGGAACAGTTTATGAATGCCGAAAAGATTCAGTCTACTGTTGAGAGAATCTTTGTTGCGGGAACAGATAAAAATAATCTAAATGCGTATAGCCAGGTTGTTAGAGAACACGGTGTAGATGCTGCACCTGAACTTATTAACACAGGACTTTCATCGGATCCAAGATTACTTCATGAGTCGCAGACTGCTCTTTTTGCTGTCAGTGGTCTTTTTGACCAAGGTGCAGAGAGTAACTTCCTTACTAACTTTAGTTTGAAAGATGATTCAGAGAAGAAGCTTGATTCTACGACTAAGAAATATGTTATATCTGTAATAACAACACTTATAGTGATGCTTGTACTTTTTGGGGTTGCTCTTACTATGAGGCTTGTGCGTGATTCTAAGTATCAGGAGGCTAAAGCTTATAACAAGAAGTCGGAAGTAACTATGGGCGTTGCTGAGTATGACTACCAGGTTGAGAGAAGAGATGCTCTTCTCAATAAATACAACTCAATAAATACAGTTGTTGATACTATAGATTCATATCCGGTATGTAATGATGAGGTTATAGATAAGATAGAGGAAACAGCTCGTGGCTATGCTAAGATAGAAATTATTAGTTTTGATGCTGAGCAGGGAGTTGTTACATTTAGTGCTAAGTCTGATGATGTAAATGATATCTATAAATATATTGATCAGTTGCTGAATCAGTCGATCTTTATGAAGGTTGATCATACTGGATATACGTATGATGATAGCACGGGACTTTATGATATTCATGTGCAGTGTACGCTTGCTGAGTCGGTTGGCAGAGATTTAGATTAAGGAGGGGTTCGTATGAAGACTAATATGACAGAACGTGATAAGAAACTCCTCGTTGGAATGTTTATAGGAGTTATTATAGTTGCTGTTGGATATTGGGGAATCCGTCCTCAGTTGAAACAGTATTTCGCACTTGCTGAGAAGATTGAAAAAGAGGAAGATACACAGAAACTGAATAAGCAGAAATTGCTTAATGTAGGTTCGATTGCAGCTCAGGCTGATAGTTATGAAGAAAAGATTGCTGAGAGAAAAGATGAGTTCTATCCTGTTATGTCAAGCTCTGAGGTTGATAGAATGATGACTCAGATGGCGGTGGGACATAATCTTAATGTCTATGACCTCAGCTTCAATATGCCGACTAGCCCTACGGGACGTCTTGCGTATCAAAACTCTTCTCTTTACGCATGGCAATTAGAGGCTATGGCAAATTATTCAGAAGAAGGTGAATCTAGTGCATCAGATAAGGTGGATTCTCTTTTAGATGAGGAAGACAGTGACGAGGATAGCGGAGAAACTAATGATAAGTCATCTGCACCTGGTAAGTCTGAAGAGGACATTATGTCTGATGTTATGGGTGGAGAAGAAGGCGGATATCAGCCTAATACAGATATCTATGCAGTGCCTGTAACTATCACTGTTGGTGGTGATGTTTATGATCTTGAGCAGTTTATAGCAGAAATTAATAATCTTGATAAGAGGGCTCTACTTCTTGGTTATTCATGGGGAGAGTTTAGAGAAGTGGTGCGTCGAGATGCGGATGGAAATATTATCTCAAGTGAGTCTTCAACAAGTAGTGAAGGTGTGTCGACAGATGAACTTTCTGACGCTAACTTAGAAGTTGTTACACGTAAATCGCTTACAGTACGTCTTGAGATTTATATGTGTGATACATCTGATGTTGCTACAGCGACAGATGCTGAAACAACAGAAGAGTAGATAGATTTACTTGCTTATACAAACTTCGTTATGAAGGTATATTACTTGAAATTGGGGAACAACATATGGAAATGAGATCTAACAAAAACATACGAATAGGAGATGTCCTTAAGGAGTTCGGTTATGTTACTGATGAAGATATCAGTGCTGCGCTTGAATATTCTAAGACTCATGAAGGTGTTCGTCTCGGTGGTGCTCTTATAGAGATGAATATCATTACAGAGAAACAGATGCTTGAGGCCTTGGGACGTAGACTTCAGTATAATGTTGTCAACATTACGGATCTAGTAGTTGATATAAATGCCGTAGAAGCTATACCTCAACCTCTTGCGGAGAAGTATGGAATGATGGCTTATAAGATAGAGGACGGAATCCTATATCTTCTGACGAATGATCCGCTTAATTTCTATGGACTTGAGGATATCCGCCAGGTTACTGGAACAGATCTGATGATAGAACTGACGGAGAAACAACCACTTGATAATGCTATACAGTATTATTATTCGGAAGTTGCAGCTAAGAAAGCAGCGGATAAGGCGGCTAAGTCAACTCTAGTTGAAGATGATATTATCGAAGTAAATGTTGAGGATGCGGATGATGATACACCTATTATCAACCTGCTTAACTCGCTTGTAGTTCGTGCATATAACTCAAATGTTTCTGATATACATATAGAGCCGTTTGAGAAGCATACATCGGTTCGTATGCGAATGGATGGCGTAATAGTAGATTTCATGACGCTTCCTAAGAATATCCATAATTCGCTTATAGCACGTGTTAAGATTATCGGTGATCTTGATATCGCAGAACGACGTATACCTCAGGATGGCCATTTCAAGACAAATGTTGAAGGTACTCCTATAAATGTCAGAGTATCTGTTATACCTACTGTATTTGGTGAGAAGGCGGTTCTTCGACTTCTTGCATCGGCAGCTACTATCGATCATGCTGGTTCCTTCGGTATGAATGAGCGAAATTATCAGATAGTGAGTCGGATGCTTCAGTCGCCAAATGGTATCGTATATGTTACTGGACCTACTGGTTCAGGTAAGTCTACGACTCTGTATATGATTCTGTCGGAGCTTTCTAAGCGGGCAGTTAATATATCGACTATAGAAGATCCTGTAGAGAAGAATCTTCCTAAGCTTAATCAGATGCAGGTTAACAATACTGCAGGTCTTACATTTGAGATAGGACTTCGTGCACTCCTGCGTCAGGATCCAGATATCATAATGCTTGGTGAGACTCGAGATGCTGAGACTGCATCGATATCCGTTCGTGCAGCGATTACGGGTCACTTGGTTCTTTCGACGCTTCATACAAATGATGCAGCATCTTCGGTTACTCGTCTTATAGATATGGGTATAGAGCCATATATGCTTGCTAACTCGCTTGTTGGTATCATAGCTCAGCGTCTTGTTCGTAAAGTCTGCCCAGACTGTGGTCAGTGGGGCGAGATGACTGCTGATGAGTTAAGAATAGTAGGACGTCCACTTCCTCGTGTTATGCATAAGGTGGGCTGTAAGAAATGTAATGGAACAGGTTATCGTGGACGAATCTCTATTCATGAAATCCTTCCAATAGATAAGCCTGTACGAAAGATGATTTCGGACGAAAATACAGCTGAAGAGATCAAGGAATATGCTCGAAAAGAGCTTGGAATGCTCACTCTGAAAGAGAGCTGTATGGAGCTGATTGAGCAGGGACTTACAACGGTCGAAGAGCTCGTAAAAGTAGCTTATTACGACTAATAAAAAACTGATAAAAATGTAAAAAAAATCTCGATTATTTTTTCTAATCGAGATTTTTTTATACTTTTGAGTGAGAAATCATGTAAAAATCGAGTTAAAAGTATATTACTTTGTGTGAAAAATATGTGAAAAACGCATATTTTTACACTAAATAATTACTTTTTGATGTAAATTATTACAGAAATGTTACATTAGCAAATGAAAATTCTGACTGAAAAAGACTGAAAACTAATTAAAATGACTGAAACCAATCAAAAAAACAGCGAAATTATGCATAGTGCACAATTTGATTTGTCAACCATTGTCAATAAAGTGGAATCGAACGTTCGGTTTACATAACTGCTTGCAAAACCGGGTTTCTGTTGCTAAAATCATATTAACTTATTCATGAGAGAACAGTGTAGCGAAGGAGAAGACACTACACTGAAAGTAGTAAAAAAAGGAGGACTTAGCTTATGAAGAAGAATAATAAAGGTTTTACACTCGTTGAACTCATTGTTGTATTAGTTATTTTAGCAATTCTTGCTGCAATCCTTGTTCCAGCACTTCTTGGATACATCGATAAGGCTCGCCAGGGACAGTATGCTGAAGAGGCTCATTCAATTCTTGTAGCTGCTCAGGCAAATGCTACTGAGAGATATGCTTCAAAGAAACAGCCTGCTACAAAAATTGCAGATATTAAGGATTATATTAATCCGATAGTTGATCCTACAGAGGTAACACTTGGAGATATTGTTTATAAGAATCCATCTTGGGCTACTGGCGGAACAGATCATGCTATGTATACCGTTTCCGAAATAAAGGATTTAGAGTTCACCTCACAGAATAATTCTAAAGTTAAATGCAGCTTTGATGGTAGTGAGTGGATTATTCAAGAAATTGACGGAAAGACAGTAACTCCATAGTTTATAAGTTTTGTAATAGTTTAGATTATAAAATCGAGAGTTCAGAATATCTGGATTCTCGATTTTTTTAAAATTCTGTGCTAATATATTATTGTGAATAAAAATGAAATTTAGCTATTCTTTTGAAAATATCTTAGCTGGTTTTGTGGTGAATAAATGATATTTAGAAATCTTGAATCTGAAAAATATAAAGTTATTATAACATTAGCATTAATATATTTGATTGGATCTTTTCTATATATATGTCTAGGGTGCTTTGACAAAATTTTAGGTTATATTCCTGATGAAAGGCTGTATATTCAAGCGGCTAAAGCATTTGCAAATGGTGATGGATTGTATTATAACGGCTTAAAATCAACTTTTCAGAAGGTAGTATATTCATTTATTATTAGCCCGGCTTATCTTGTGAAGAATCTTCACGTTCAGGTAAGACTTGTCTGTATCATTGGCACACTTTTTGAGATGACGTCAATATTTCCTATTTATCTTATATCCAGGAGACTAAACCTAAGTCGGAGAATGAGTCTGCTTATGTGTTTATTCAGTCTTTCGATTCCTATGTTTGTATATTCGATGACTTTTATGAGCGAAACGGCATTTTTGCCTCTTTGGCTTTGGACAATTTATTTGATTATAATTCTGTTAGATACAGATGGGTTTCTGATTAGGACGCCAATTATTCTAGGGGTACTAGGATATAGCCTGTATATGTGTAAAGAGGTTGGCGTAGTGGCTCTTCCTACACTTATATTAACCAAGATCATTATCATATTAAGAAAACGTGGGAGTTTTAAAGAATTAATACCTAGCTTTATATCTTTAGCTTCATTTTCTATACTGTATTTACTTGGAAGATTTTTGATATTTAGTGGAGCTTCGAGTTCATATAGTTATGAGATGGATGTTCCTAGTGCTCCGGCATCGAGTGAAAAAAATCTTGTGTATTATGTATCATTTGCGGTTTTGTTTTATTTTGGATATATAATTCTTGCAAATAATATATTCCCTGTACTGATTAGAAGTAATAAAGATGGTTTAAATCATAGATTAACATTATATATTGAAATAGCATTGCTAGCGCTTTTGGCTGTGGTTGTTTATAAGATTACCTTAAATGAGGATTATGGTATCATGTCGCCTCGCCTTCATCTAAGGTATTTTGAACCATTATTTATTCCCTATTTTATATGTTTCATAGCAAGGTTAAATGATGAAGAAGAGGAATACTTTCATAAGTATACAAAACTATCTTTTGGTATATTTCTTTTGATTATATTAATGCTTCCGGGGCTTAGTTCGGATGGAATCTTAGATTCAACCACTATTGCGCCATATCTGATTCCTAATAAATTAGCGTATTCTCTCTTTTTGGGTAGTCCAAGAAAAACGGTTATATTAAATATGATTATGAAAGCGATTATTATTGTTGTTTCTTTAGTAGAACTAAAACTATTGAAGTGGAACAAGAAGGTTTTTGCTTGCGTATTTATATCTGTTGCATTTGCTTTAAATGTTTGTGGTGTATGTCTTAAGACTATAGATATTCGGAGAGGATATAAAGTGTCTATAAGTGATATGGAAGAAATGCAGGAGATAAATGATGAATTATCTAAATTGCCTGGGCAAAAGTTGATGATTGCAAGGAAGAATATGCTGGTGTCAGAAATTATGATCACATTTTATGACATAAAAGATACAGATGTTTACTTGGCTGAAGAGGATTATGATGTAAGCGATGAGACAATCATACTTAAAGCTTCTAACGCAAGTAAAGAGGTCAATGTTGCGGATTATGATTATATAGTTTATGAGATAAACTTATGGGAAGAATCGAATGAAGGGAATATTTCAGCCGAAAACGTAATTTTACAAACAGAAGATTTTATTGTTGTGGAAAACTAGTTTGTTTGAATCACAAGTTCAATGACATAACGAATCCTAAATGCTAAAATATCCTTATATAATTTTACTATTGTAGTTATTAATTCAATTTGATCTTTGTAAGGAGGTCCGCCTATGGATTCACTTTATCAGAATACTCAAGATATTTCATTTCCGTCTTCATCTATCAGTGTTCGTCGCACGGGTCTTAAGCTTAAGTCTATGATTGCGGCGGCAGGGTATGACGTGGTGGATGTGCAGAAGGCACTGGGGCTTGCTTGTCCACAGTCGATATATAGGTGGTTTTCTGGAATTGCGCTTCCGACTGTGGATCATTTATTTGTTATAAGTCGCATGCTTGGAGTTAGAGTTGATGATCTGCTGGTTCAGGAATATAAGGTTGATAAGAATCTGTCCCCAGGGTATAAGTATCTGAACATATATAGAGATGCTTTTATTCATAGAATGAAAAATATAAGATAATGAAATATATATAATAATGAGACACATAAAAGAATGAGACTATGAGAATGAGGTGGGAGCGAATCATTTTGGTTCGCTTCTTTTTATATTTTGGGATTGCTTCTTATTATATCGGGGATAGCTTCATTTCTGTACTTTTACAGTTGAAAAGAGCACAAAGTGTATATATAATAGTAGTTTAGTGAATCATGCGAGGAGCTGTGCTATGATACTTCTTGTTCAAAATGATACTGAATATGAGAATGACCTGAGGGAGATGATTTCTGCCTTCTTTTTAGGTGAGAAGATTAAGATTTCGACACCTTCGGAGGTTGCTTCATTTGACAGAGAGCGCTTTGGGCGTTTTCGCTTTATGATTACGGCTCTTTTCGATGAGAAGAATGCGAGTCTTCGTATGGAAGAGAAGGGGCATGTGATCTTCTCGGCTTATATATATGGTGATTATAAGAATCGTAAGAGGTATCGCAATAAGCTGAAGCTTGCGATTTATAGGCTGCTGTCTGAGTATACCAGGCGCGAGCTTCCTTGGGGCAGTCTTACGGGAATGCGTCCAACGAAGATTGCGACACAGGCTCTAGCGAAGGGAAAGTCAGTGGAGGAGATAGTTGATTATTATAACTATACCTATGACGCGACCCTAGAGAAGGCTAACCTTGCTACAGAGGTTGCGTTGAAAGAAAAGTCTATTATCGAATCTGTTAATCCTTTGACAGATTATTGTCTATATATTAATATTCCATTTTGCCCGACTAAGTGTCTTTATTGTTCTTTTGCGGCGTATCCGATTATGGAGTACGACAGGCGGATAGGTGAATATATCGATACTTTGAAGCAGGAATTGCAGCATATTGCATTTGTGAATAGAAATAGTAATCTTGTTGCGGTTT
>Ga0256404_1004256_pt1 | contig 27348 bp, 18 predicted proteins | sample RumenRJG_01DNA_FD_185990 | JGI IMG/M metagenome (GOLD analysis project Ga0256404, IMG submission 185990) | Bovine rumen microbial communities from Lethbridge, Alberta, Canada - RJG_01 | ecosystem: Host-associated > Mammals > Digestive system > Stomach > Rumen | place: Canada: Alberta | collected...
ATTACATCCTCCACGTCCAGACCGAAATCAACCTCCGTCCAAGAAAACTTTTGAACTTTTCCTCTCCAAAACAAAAATTCTTACTATCTTTGCATAACAGTGTTGCACTTGATAGTTGAGTCTACGGCGGATGAAAATTTAGCATCCCATATAATAAATTGAACACACGCGCGTTATCAGATGTTTTTATGCGCGAAATAGGCGAATATCTGCTGAGCCTGGTCTCGTTCGACAGCGACCAGCCGCTACTCTTCACCCAGATCCACTTTTGGGTGCTCTTCCTGTTTGTATACCTTCTGTTCGGCCTCATCGTGGCGCGGCAGCGGAAGCAGGCCGACGGCACGCTCGAGCCCCGCCGCCGCGTGCTGCGCAACGGCTACCTCTTCGCGTTCAGCCTGCTGTTCTACTACAAGACCTCCGGCCTCTTTGTGCTCCTGCTGGTCGGCTCCACCCTCTTGGGATGGATGCTGGGCATCGGCATGGACAGGGAGCGGAAAGAGGGAAGGGGAAAACGGAGAGAGGCCTGGCGCAGGGGGCTGTGCACGCTGGGAGTGGTGGCCAACCTGGCCGTGCTCTGCTTCTTCAAGTACGCCTACTTTTTCCTCGACATCTTCAACGCGACGTTCCACTCCGAGTACAGCATCGGGATGAAAATCCTGCTGCCGGTCGGCATATCCTTCTTCACCTTCCAGAATATCAGCTACATAGTCGACGTATACAAGCGCAAGATACCCCACGTGGGCAACCTGCTCGACTTCGGCTTCTACACAGCCTTCTTCCCGCAGCTTGTGGCCGGACCCATCCTGCGGGCCGACCAGTTTGTGCCGCAGCTCTACAAACCGTTTTTCCTTTCGCGGCGCCAATTCGGCGTGGCCGTGTTCTGGATTTGCAACGGATTAATCAAGAAGCTGATACTGAGCGACTACCTGGCCGTCAACTTCGTGGACCGGGTGTTCGAGAACCCGCTGCTCTTCACCCCCTTCGAGAACTTCTCCGCCCTGATGCTCTACTCGCTGCAGGTCTACGCCGACTTCTCGGGCTATACCGACATCGCCATCGGTGTGGCGATGCTCATGGGTTTCTACCTGCCGGTGAACTTCAACTCGCCCTACAAGGCGCAGAACCCCACCGACTTCTGGCGTCGGTGGCACATGTCGCTCTCGCGCTGGCTGCGCGACTACCTCTACATCCCCCTGGGCGGCAACCGCACGGCGGGGCTCCTCTCCTACGGCCTTCTTTTCCTGATACTTGCCATCGCGGCCTTCCGCATCCAGCACCCCTGGTTCACGGCAGCGGCGCTGGCGGTGGCGGTGCTCGTGGTGCTGCTCTACGCGCTGCGCCCCTCGCGCCGACGCGAGCTGGGCACCAACGTCAACAACATGGACACCATGCTGCTGGGCGGCCTGTGGCACGGGGCGTCGTTCAACTTCATCACCTGGGGCGGGCTGAACGGGCTGGGCATCCTGGTCTACAAATGGTGGCACCGGCAGTCCACCCCGACGCGCATCGCCACGGCCCTCTCCCTCGCCCTGGCGCTCACCCTCGCCAAATACTCCTCATCCCTCACCCCCCCCTCCTCGCTCCTCAACCTCCTCTGGTTCATATCCGTGGTCGCCGCCGGCGCCATCACCCTCCTGGAGCTGACCAAGAATTCAAAATTCAAAATTCTCAATTCAAAATTATATGCCGCCTGGAACATCCTTTTCTGCTTCGTGTTCATCAGCTTCACGCGTCTCTTCTTCCGCAGCGGGTCGAACCTGGACCCCGCGGAGGCCAACGAGGTGGCGTGGGAGACGGCCTCGCAGATGGTGGCGCAGATAGGCTCCGAGTGGGACCTGGAGCAAGTGCCGGCCATCGTGGGCGCGTACTGGGAAGTGTTCCTGATTTTCGCCCTGGGCATGCTGGTCCACTGGCTGCCCACACGCCTCAAACGCCGCTACCGCCTGTGCTTCGCCCGGATGCCGCTGTGGCTGATGGCGGCCTTCGTGGTCGCGATGGCGCTGGTGCTCTACCAGTTCGTCACCGCCGACCTCCAACCCTTCATCTACTTCCAATTCTAGTCCCTCCCACCTCCTTCTCACCCCACTGCCCGACTAGGAGTCATCTAGGAGTCATCTAGGACCCATCTAGGACCCATCCAGCTCCCAAAATCGGCCCATCTGCCCCCCGTCACAGGGCACATTCCCCTCCATCCACGCCCCTGTCGCGGGATGCTAAACCCATGGTATTTCGCATCCTACAAAAAACTTTTCCCTCGCCAAGGGGCCATTTAAAAAAATATGACTATATTTGCACCTTCAAATAACGACTCAACAATGACCAATCGAATCAAGAAAACACTCTGCTCCGCCCTGCTCCTGCTGTCACTGCTGACCGCTTCGGCGCAGGAACGAGTGCTTTTTGTGGGCAACAGCCTCACTTTCTCGAACGATATGCCCACCCTCTTCGAGCAGATAGCCACGGAGAAGGGGCACCGGGTGGAGGTCCGGTCGCACACGGTGGGCGGCGCCGGGCTGGCGCAGCTGCTGCCGTCGGAGGAGGTGGCGCGCCTGGTCGGCGACGGGCGTTGGGACAAGGTGGTGCTGCAACCCGGCACCAGCGAGTCAGGCGGCCAATCACTTTCCACCGCTGCATTGGCACAAATTATCGGCCAGTTCATCGACATGCTGCACGCCACAAGCCCCGACGCAAAGGTCTACCTCTACGAAATCGGCTACGGCATCCCGCCGGGCACCGGCAATGGCGACTATAACTACTACCTTATGGCCCAGGGGATTATCCTGGACTCGGTGAGGAACATCGCGCGCCTTGTGGGCGTGCCTTTCGCGCCGGCGGGCGAGTGCTTCCGCGAGCACTACGCCACGAACCACGACCTGATGCTGCACCCCGTGTACAACGATATCCACCCCAATCTGGCAGGTTCGTACCTAGTGGCCTGCGCCATATTCGAGACCCTCTACGAGGAGCCTGTGGCGCCCTGCCGGTTCCACTCCACGCTCGAGGCTTCGCAGGCCGAGTACCTGCAGGGTATAGCCGACCGCGTGGTGCTGCCGCGCCGCGAGGAGTGGCTCATGGGCGGCAGCGGCGGCGAGGAGCCCCCGGCCGACACCGTAGGTATCCAACCTCCGACCTCCGACCTCCAATTTACCATTTACCCCAACCCGACGACGGGACGCGTGCGGGTGGACACCGACAGCACAGTCATCCTGACCGACCCGCAGGGGCGCCGCCACCGCCTGCAGCCGCAGGACGGCATGCTCGACCTCGGCACCTTCGCCCCAGGCGTCTACATCATTCAAACTGCCACCCGCTCACGCAAACTCGTCATCGCCCGCCCCTGAAGCATGAAACTCAAACCCTCGCCCTACGCCAACGTCGTCGCCGTGCTCTGCAACCTGGCGCTGGCCTACATTATATATATGATTACGCGCGTGGCCTTCGTGGCCGAGAACTGGCACCTGCTCTCGTCCGGCTGGAGCGAACTGCGGATGGGCGAGGTGCTGGCCGGCTCGCTGCGCTTCGACTCGTCGGCCATCTTCTACACCCACTCGCTGTGGATTGTCCTCATGCTGCTGCCGCTGCACCTGAAGGAGCGAGCCTGGTGGCAGACGATGTGCAAGTGGATCTACGTGGTGGTCAATGCGTTGGCCATTGTGCTGAACCTCTCGGACGCCGTCTATTCGCAGTATAGCGGACGGAGGACCACGGCGTCGTTCTTCGCCGAGTTCGGCAACGAGGACAACCTGGGCGGCATACTGCTGACCGAGCTCGCAGGCCACTGGTACCTCGTGCTGCTGGGCGCCGCGCTGATAGCGCTGATGTGGTGGATGTATACTAGTGTTCAGTGGCCAGTGGTCAGTGGTCAGTTGGCTGACGCGGAAACTAATTCACTGACCACTGACCACCAGCCACTGACCACTAAACACTACTACCTCGTTCAGTCGCTGGCACTGCTGGTGGCCATACCGATGGCGGTGTTCGCCATGCGCGGCGGCTTCACACGCGACACGCGCCCCATCACCGTCAGCAACGCCGGCCAGTACGTCCACTCGCCGCAGCAGGCCTCCATCGTGCTCAACACCCCCTTCTCCATCATACGCACCATCGGCAAGCAGGCCTTCAGCCACCCCCACTATATGGCAGACGAGGAGGCCGCAGCACTCTTCTCGCCCATCCACACGCCGCAGGGCGCCGAGCTCACCCCGCTGGTCAGCGGCCGCCGCAACGTGGTGGTGCTCATCATGGAAAGTTTTTCGCGCGAATACATAGGGTACTACCACACCCCCCAACCTCCCACCTCCGCCCTCCCACCTCCGCCATCCTACACCCCCTTCCTCGACTCGCTCCTGGCCCACTCACTCACCTGGCGCCACACCTTCGCCAACGGGCGCAAGAGCATCGACGCCATGCCGTCGACCCTCTCGTCGCTGCCCTACTTCGTCGAGCCCTTCATCCTCACCCCCTCGTCGCTCAACGACCTCAGCGGCCTGGCCGACTGCCTGGGCGCCGAGGGCTACCAGACCGCCTTCTTCCACGGCGCGCCCAACAGCTCGATGGGCTTCCAGGCCTTTGCCCGCAGCACCGGCTTCCGCCAATACTTCGGCCTGAGCGAATACTGCGCCGACAAGCGCTTCCTCGGGCGCGACGACTTCGACGGCCACTGGGCCATCTGGGACGAGGAGTTCATGCAGTTCATGGCCCTCGCCCTTGGCGAGCAGATGGAGGAGCCCTTCGTGGCGGGCTTCTTCAGCGCCTCGTCGCACCACCCCTTCGTCGTGCCGCAGCGCTACGAAGGGCGCTTCCCGCAGGGCACGCTCCCCATCCACGTCACTATCGGCTACTCCGACAACGCCCTGCGCCGTTTCTTCGCCACCGCGCGCCGCCAGCCGTGGTTCGAGAACACCCTCTTCGTCATCACCGCCGACCACACCAACCAGCTCGAGCGCCCCGAGAGCCTCACCGCCCTCGGCCTGTTCGAAATCCCTATCGCCATCTACGACCCCCGCGGCGAGCTGCCCACCGGCATCCTCGACGGCGTGGCCCAGCAGATCGACGTCATGCCCACCCTCCTGCGCGCCCTCGGCTACCCGAAGCCCTACTTCGCCTTCGGCAAGGACCTCTTCGACAGCGACGAAGCCCCCTGGGCCGTCAACTACAGCAACGGCATCTATCAGTATGTCGAAGGCGACTATGTGCTGCAATTCGACGGCAGCCGCGCCACCGCCCTCTACCGCCACGCCGCCGACCCCCTGCTGCGCACCGACCTCCTCGCCGGCGAGCCCGACCGCGCCGCCCGCATGGAGCGACGCCTCAAAGCCCTCGTACAATCGTATATGGTACGCATGATTGAGAATCGACTTCAGGCCGACTCTGACGAGAGGTAGATGACAGGGGAGGTGTGCAGTACGCTATCCTTCTCGGTGTTCTTTCCGGAGGAGGTCGTTGACTGTTTTCACGGGGTTGAAGGTGGCTACGGGCACCTCGACGAAGAGGGTGATCCAGTGGGCCATGGCGCCGTTCCAGAGGCCGGGCAGCTCCTGCGACTTCAGCGTCTGCGCCCCCTTGCTCTTCTTGCTGATGAAGCCCGTCTTGGGGTCGACAAACTGGCGCAGGTCAAAGTAGCGGCCGCGGTAGTTCTTGGTGCTGCACACCAGGTCCACGGGGTTGAAGTGGGTCGAGGCCTGGAAGATCTCCTCCTGGCTCGGCTCGCGGTGGTTCACTTGGGCCGACTCTACTATCTGGAGACTTCTATTTCCCATGGTATCAATGGTATAGAACGGTCCGCCCCCTGGCTCGCCGAGGTTTTTCACCATGCCGCAGATGCGGATGGGGCGGTTGAGCAGCCGGTGCAGCGTCTGGGCGTCGCAACCATCTGGTACCATGATATGTAGGTCATTCTTGGCGAAGTCCGTCAGGCGCTCCAGCGTCTTCTGGTCGGGCTGGGCGTCGAGGGTGCGGAGGGCGTCGAACACCTTCTCGCGCAGCTCGAGCAGCATGCCGGCCAGCACCTGCTTGTAAATCACTGTGGTGTGCTTCATCCAGTCGGGCACCACGTTGTCTATATTCTTTATATATATAATGTCGGCGCGTTGCTCGTTGAGGTTTTCGATCAGGGCGCCATGGCCACCCGGGCGGAAGACCAGTTTGCCCTCCTCGTCGCGGATGGGCTGGTTCTGCTCGTCGACGGCGATGATATCAGTGTAATGCTTTTGTTCCGAGAAGGTTACCTTCAGCCGGATGCCGAAAGTGCTCTCGTAGTAGTGCTTCACCTCGGCCAGCTTGCGGCGGAAGGCTTTCTTGTGCTCGGGCGAGATGGTAAAGTGCAGGTCCACAGTGTCGTCGCTGTTCTTGGCATAGAGGGCGCCCTCGACGATGTGCTCCTCCAGCGGCGTGCGCTGCACCTCGCCGTAGCGGTGGAACTTCAGCAGCGCCTTGGGCAGGCTGCCGTAGCCCAGGTACTGCTCTTTGAGCAGGAAGTTGATGACGGTCGAGTAGTCGCCGCGGTGCAGGTACTCCTCGATGTCGAGCTCGGAGCGCAACATACATGCTTTCAGGTCGTTGAAGAAAGCAAATGAGTGAATGTTCTCTAGGAATTCCTTCACCTCGGGGAACTCTTTCTCGAAGTTCTTGGCCACGCCGAAATAGGTGGCGGCGAAGCTGTAAAGGTCTTTGAACATGCGCGTTGCGGCGCCGGAAGCGGGGATGAACTTCAGTATTTTCTTGCCGCGTCCCAGGGTGCGGTACTGCTTCTCGTAGCGCGCTATCTCTTTGTCGTCCAGGCAGATGATGCCGCCGTTGTCGGGCGTGGCCGCCGCATCAAGGTGACTCTTGGGGAATCCCTCTTTGAAGTTGTCGATTTGGTGCTGCACCTGCTCGGTAGTGAGCCCCAGTTGTTGTAGTTGGAGGAGGTCCTGTTCGGTGGGTTTAAATACCATGGTCTATGATACTTACGTCTGTTTTTTAATTGAAGAAGATTTGCTCGGTCATGGCGAGCGTGGAGGTCTTGGTTTCGCCTTCGGTGAGGCGCACCGATCCGTTGGCTCGGCGCTCTCCCACTCGTACACCGTTTTCGTTGAAGACGTCCAGTCTGGCGCGGATGCTTACGATGGCGGGCGAAAGAAAGTGGGTCGAGTATACACCGTCATTGCCAGTGATGCCATAGGCATGCACCGTCCCACCGTCTTGATAGATCTCCACATGGGCCAGCGGAATGGGATTTTTTGTGTTGCTGTCGATGATTTTTACATCCAGATAGCAGTTTGTGTCGCGGTCGCAGGCCGAAAAAAATGCAACGGATAATATGCTGATTAACAGCGTTGCGCATAGAATAAAGTGCCTTTTCTTCATGGTACTTGTTTTTTTTTGCTTGTTATGTCTGATTTTCTTCTTATTTTTGCATGCAAAATTAGTAAATTTTATGCATCAACAAATGAAAAAGTTTAGTTTTCTGGCAATTTTTTTGCTGACGGCTGTTTCTGTGTTCTCGCAACGCATTGCTAATCAGGCTAAAGAACGCGAATCAGGGGTGCGTGTGGAAATGCGCACCACCATGGGCAATATCACCCTTTTGCTCTACAACGACACCCCTCGCCACAGGGATAATTTCATAAAATTGGTCAATGAGAATGTCTACGAAGGACTGCTTTTCCATCGCGTGATCGACCGCTTCATGGTCCAGGCCGGCGACCCCAAGTCCAAGGACGCCAAACCCGGCACCATGCTCGGCGACGGCACCCTCGGCTACACCATCCCCGCCGAGTTCCTCCCCAACCACTTCCACAAGCGCGGCGCTCTCTGCGCCGCTCGCCAGGGCGACCAGGTCAACCCCCGCAAGGAGTCCTCCTCCTGCCAGTTCTATATCGCTCAGGGCCAGGTCTGGAGCGAGGCCGACCTCAATATGATGGAGCAGCGCTTCGGCAAGAAATTCTCCCCCGAGCAGCGCAAGGCCTACACCACCGTCGGCGGCACGCCCCACCTCGACGGCGACTACACCGTCTTCGGCGAGGTGCTCAAGGGCATGGAGGTTGTCGACAAAATCGCCGCCGCCCCGCGCGACAAGTTCGACCGCCCCTTGGAAGACATCCGCATCATCTCCGTTAAAATCCTCAAATAGTTGCTACCCAGTATGAAAGAGCTCATCGCTAAATATATAGAAGAGATACGCGCGGCGCACATCGAAGACTTCAAGGACCGCGCCGCAGAGGTGGAACAATTCCGCATCAAATTCCTTGGACGAAAGGGAGTTATGTCCGAACTGTTCGAACAGTTCAAATCCCTCCCGGGCGACCAGAAAAAAGACATGGGCGTCATGCTCAACCAGCTCAAAAACGCCGCCATGGCCAAGGTCGAGGAGTTCAAGAACTTCGTCGAGCAGGGCGAGGAGAGCGGCGAGTCCCACGACCTCACCCTCCCCGCCGACTTCGCCCCTCGCGGCAGCCGACACGTCCTCTCCGTCGTCATGAACGAAATCGCCGACATCTTCGCACGCATCGGCTTCACCGTCGAAGAGTCGGTCGAAATCGAGGACGACTGGCACCTCTTCTCCGCCCTCAACTTCCCCCACGACCATCCGGCTCGCGACATGCAGGACACCTTCTTTGTTGAAAAAGAGGAAGGTAAGCCCGAAGTAGCCCTCCGCACCCACACCTCCTCCGTCCAGGTGCGCGTCATGGAGACCCACAAGCCCCCCATCCGCATCATCGCCCCAGGCCGAGTGTTTAGGAATGAGGCCATTAGCGCCCGCGCGCACTGCATCTTCCATCAGGTCGAGGCACTCTACGTAGACCGCCACGTCACCTTCGCCGACCTCAAGCAGACCCTCCTCTATTTCGCCAAGGAAATGTTCGGCGAGCAGACGCAAATCCGCTTGAGACCCAGCTATTTCCCATTCACCGAACCCAGCGCCGAGATGGACATCTCCTGCAACATCTGCGGCGGCAAGGGCTGCAACATCTGCAAGGGAACCGGCTGGCTCGAAATCCTCGGCTGCGGCATGGTCGACCCCAACGTCCTCGACGCCTGCGGCATTGATAGCAAGGAGTTTACGGGCTTCGCCCTCGGCATGGGCGTCGAGCGCATGGCCATGCTCAAATACCAGATCCGCGACCTCCGCCTCTACTTCGAAAACGACCTCCGTTTCCTCCACCAATTTGACAACATAATCTGATGGCACTCATCGAGTTGAACGACATGCGCTTCTACAGCCACCACGGCTGTTTCGACGAAGAGCGCCGCATCGGCACACACTTCCGTGTCGACCTCGCCTTCACGACCGACACCACGCGCGCGGAAATGTCTGATAACATAGCAGATACGGTGTCATATCTGGATGTTTATCAGGTCGTCAAACGCGAAATGGCCACCCCGAGCCACCTCCTCGAGCATGTGGCCCGCAGGGTAGGGGAGGCCGTGCTGGCGCAGTTCGCTGATACCATGACCGTTAAGGTCAAGGTCTACAAGCTCAACCCGCCCCTCGGCGGACAGCTTGAGTCCGTCAGCGTCCAAATCGAACTCTCCCGCTAGAAAATATTGTTAATGGATGTTAAACGCACCCCTCCTTTAACATCCATTAACAAATATGGATGCATCAATTACGATTGCCGAACTATTACCCTACCATTACCCTATCATTTCCCTTGAAACCCTTACTGGACAACGGTTTCGAGTGTTTTTGTTTGTAACTGTCTGGACGTGAGGTGGCTGCAAGGTGGCATCTTGACAAACTTCCCTATTTTGACAAAAATTAACCCTTTCCCAGCAGGTTCGCTAGAATTCCTAATAAATGTTAATTTAACAATTTTTGTGTTAAATACCCTGTCTCATATCAATCCATTGTCCTGGAAGCTATAGTAATCGGCTTGTCCAGTGGATGTTATGCCGATTATCATGTGCTCTTTCAGTTTTATTTGCAGCACTTTGCCTCCCTGTTCAATCTGCTTTGTCAGCTGATGGTCTTCTGTGCTGGGCTTGAGCAACCCTGACGGGTGGTTGTGTGCCACCATGATTGCCACGGCCTTGTGTTCCAACGCAGCGCGGAACAGCACCCGTGTGTCGACGTATGTGCCAGTGAGTCCGCCTGTGGTAATACGCTGTCGTCCAAGTACTTTGTTGCGATTGCTGAGATATACGGCCCAGAATTCCTCGTGGTCCAGGTCGGCCAGCAGGGGTGAGAGGTAACTGAAGAGGTCGCGGCTGTCATTGATTATCAGCTCCTTGTGGCTAGCAATCTCACCTTGCATGCGCCAACCCAGCTCCAGCGCCGCCATCAGCGTCGTCGCCTTCGCCTCGCCCATTCCCTTGATTTTGCCCAACTGGCTGTATTCCAGCCGCGAAAGTTCGGTCAGGCTCCCGCCGGCAACCTGCAGCACCTCCTTGGCCATGTCCACCGCACCCTTGCCTCGCACCCCGCTCCGCAGCAGGATGGCCAGCAGCTCCGCATTCGTGAGCTCCTTTTTGCCCTTGGCCAACATCTTTTCGCGTGGCTTGTCCTCATTGGACCACTCCTTCACGGTAAGGTAAAAATTTTCGTCCATATCTTGCTGTCTATCTTGAAATTCGGTGCAAAAGTACATCTTTTTTTTTAATTTTTGTTCCTATGTCAATTATTTTTGTTATTTTTGCACGTTCAATAATGTGTAAACAAAAAACAAAAAATCATAGATAAAGTATGCAGAATAAAGGACTTATCAAATTTCTAGCTTGGGCTTTCGCTCTGGTTTGTTTGTTCCAATTGTCGTTTACAGTTGTGACAAACGTCATTCAGGGCAGAGCCAAATCTGAAGCAAAAAACTACATCAACAGTGAGCAGGTACAGAAGCAGATTGCCGCCCGCACCTCCAACGAAGCCCTGGCCCTCGCCATCAAGGACTCTCTCCAGAATGCCCGCGAGGCACGCTACCTCGACTCCATGGCCAACGAAAAGGTCTACCTCGGCTACACCTACCGTCAGTGCCAGGGCCGCGAAATCAACCTCGGCCTCGACCTCAAGGGCGGTATGAACGTCATGCTCGAAGTCTCCACCGTCGACGTCGTCCGCGCTCTCGCCGGCAACACCACCGACCAGCTCTTCAACCAAGCTATTGATAACGCCCTCGCCAAACAGAAGGTGACCACCAACCGCGACTTCGTCACCCTCTTCTACGACGAAATCACAGCCCTCGACCCCAACGTCTCCCTCTCCTCCTACTTCATCGGCGGCGACCTCCGCGACAAAATCAAGATGGGCGACCGCAACGAAGACGTCATCAAGGTGGTCCGCGCCGAAGCCTCCGAGGCCTACGAACGCACCTATCAAATCATCAGCAAGCGTATCGACAAGTTCGGCGTCGCTCAGCCCACCATCCAGAAACTCTCCGCCTCCGAGCGCATCCTCGTCGAGCTCCCCGGTGTGAAGGAACCCGAGCGCGTCCGCAAGCTCCTCAAGGGTACCGCCCAGCTCGAGTTCTGGCAGACCTACGACAACACCGAGGCCTTCCGGTTCCTCGACGACGCCAACTCCTACCTCGCCTCCATCGCCGGTGGCGAAACTGCCCCCGAGGCCGACACCGCCGCCGCTGCCGCCGACAGCACCAGCCTGCTCGACCAGCTCACCGCCGACAACACCTCCGCCGCCTCGGCCTCCGCCAACGCCGATGCCGCCAAGGCCAACCCCCTCTTCGCTCTCCTCCAGCCCTACATCGACGCTAACGGTCAGGTCGCCCCCGGCCCCGTCGTCGGTCTGGCTCGCGAGAAAGACCGCGCCGCCATCAGCGCTATGCTCGACCAGGCTGCCGCCAGAAAGGTCTATGACCCCCGCACCGTCAAGTTCCTCTGGTCGCCCAAAGCCGACGAGCGCTTCCAGGGCGGCGACATCTACGCCCTCTATGCCATCAAGGTCACCACCCGCGACGGCTCCCCGCTGCTCGACGGCAGCTGCATCTCCGACGCACGTCAGGACTTCTCCACCAACGGCAAGAGCGAGATCTCTATGACAATGAATAGCACGGGCGCGCGCGAATGGAAACGCATCACCGGCGAGAACGTCGGCAAGTGCGTCGCCATCGTCCTCGACGACCTCGTCTACTCCGCCCCCGTCGTCAACGGCGAAATCGCCGGCGGCCGCTCCTCCATCACTGGCGACTTCTCCCTCGAAGAGGCCAAGGACCTCGCCAACATCCTCAAGTCCGGTAAGCTCCCCGCCCCCGCCAACATCGTCTCCGAGGCCGTCGTCGGCCCCTCGCTCGGTCAGGAGTCCATCCGCAACGGCCTCTGGTCGTTCATCCTGGCCTTCGTCATCGTGCTCGTCTACATGGTGGTGTTCTACAACCGCGCCGGTTGGGTCTCCGTCATCGCACTTATTATTAATGTATTCCTTCTTATAGGTGTCCTCGCCTCTATCGGTTCCGTGCTCACCCTGCCCGGAATCGCCGGTATTGTGCTCACCATGGCCATGGCTGTCGACGGCAACGTTATCATCTACGAGCGCGTCAAAGAAGAACTCCGTGCCGGCGCCAGCATCTCCAACGCCGTCGAGAACGGCTTCAAGAACGCCTATTCCGCCATCATCGACGGCCAGGTGACCACCTTCCTCCTCGGCATCGTGCTCATCATGTTCGGCTCCGGCGCCGTCCAGGGCTTCGCCGTCACCCTCTGCATCGGTATCGTCACCTCCCTCTTCACCTCCATCTTCATCACCCGCCTCTTCATCGACTCCGCCCTCGAGCACAAGCGCACCATGAACTTCTCCTTCCCCTTCTCGGAGAACTTCCTGCGCGATTCCAAGATCGATTTCCTTGGCAAACGCAAGGTCTTCTATATCATCGCCGGCGCCGCCCTCGTGATTTGCATCGCCAGCTTCGCCATCCGTGGCCTGAGTTTCGGTATCGACTTCACCGGCGGCCGCACCTATGTCGTCCGTTTCGACCAGCCCGTCAGCGTCCTCGATGTCCGTTCCGACCTCGCCAAGCAGTTCGACGAGGCCCCCGAGGTCAAGACCTACGGCCCCTCCAACCAGGTCAAAGTCACCACCAAGTACAAGATTGACCAGGACGGCGACGAGGTGAAGTCCGAAATCGTCGAGAAGCTCTACAACGGCAGTGCCAAGCACTTCAGCCAGCCCATCACCCTGGCCGAGTTCCAGTCCGCCGAGAGTAATCCCCTCGGTATCATCCAGGCCGACCAGTTCGGCAAGGGCGTCGCCCACGACAACCTCATCCACTCCATCTGGGCCGTCATTGGTGGTCTGCTCGTGATGTTCGTCTACATCGGCCTCCGCTTCCGCAGCTGGCGCTTCGGCATCGGCTCCGTCGCCGCCTTGACCCACGACACCATCCTCGTCATCGGCATCTTCTCTCTCCTCTATGGTCTGCTCCCCTTCAACCTCGAGGTCGACCAGTACTTCATCTCCGCCGTGCTCACCGTCATCGGCTACTCCATCAACGCCACCGTGGTTATCTTCGACCGCGTCCGCGAATACCGCAAGCTCTATCCCAAGCGCGACCTCATGACCCACATGAATGACGCCATCAACTCCACCCTCGCTCGTACCGTCAACACCTCCGGCACCACCTTCGTCACCCTGCTCATGATGTTCATCTTCGGCGGTGAGGTGATTCGTGGCTTCATCTTCGCCCTCTTGGTCGGTGTCCTCGTCGGTGTCTTCTCGTCGCTCTGCATCGCTTGCGCCGTGGTCTACGAGATCTCCAAGAAGGAAAAAGTCAAAGAACTCGCCCAGTAACATAGAATATATACAGTTCAATATTAATAACAGAAGTGAGTATAACGTTCATAATCTTCGTCGCGTTGGCAGTCATCCTGTCGGGCTACAGCAAGCGCAAGCAGGCTCTCGCGAGCCAGTTTGCCCCCGAGCCCGATGTCGATGAGTCCGACGCCACCTTCGAGCAGGCCGCTGCCGAGGAGGAGACCGTGGACGACAAATCCTCCTACTACTCCTACGAGGCCGCTCCTGCCCCCGCCCCCGCTCCTGCCTACCGCCCTGCGGCTCGCCGTCAGGAAGCTGTCGAGGTCAGGCCCATTCTCCAGGACGAACCTGCACCGATGCGCTTCGACCTCCGTCAAGCAGTCATCAGCCAGGTGATATTGAACAACCCCTATAACAGTGAAATAAATCAATAAATCAATAATCTCTTAACATGTAAACGCAATGAGAATGTTTAGAAAAGTACTATTGACATTCGGACTCTTGCTGATGGCGGAAATGGTCGCCCTCGCTCAAGGCACTATGAAGGGTACCATTACCGACGAGAAAACGAAGGAACCATTGCCCTTCGTCAACGTCATTGTCAAGCAAGATGGCAAACAAGTGCATGGCGGCACCACCGACTTTGACGGTGTCTTCACCATCAAACCGCTGGCCGTTGGTACCTATGACATTGAAGTCTCTTCGGTGGGCTACACCCGCTACCAGCGTACGGGTATCAATGTGAAGGCATCCGGTTTCACCATTGTCGACGTGCAGCTCAAATCCAATGCAACGAACCTCGATGAGGTGGTAATTGAAGTAGAACGCGTTCCCGTCATCGAGATCGGTTCTGCGGAGCAGGGTGCACGTCTCTCCAGTGAAGATATCGCCCGTATGCCGGGTAACTCTGTCGAGTCTATCGTCGCCACCGTCGGTGGTATGGGTTATAGCGACGGCGGTACAGGCACAGCCCGCGGTGAGGGCGGTATGGTCACTATGCAGGGTAATGTTCGCAAGCGCACCGGTATCAATGTGCCGAAGGACGCTATCGCTGAGATTCAGGTTATTCTCGGTGGTACGCCTGCCAGCATCGGTGAGGCCATCGGTGGTACGCAGATTATCACCCTCAAGCCGCCAACCCCCAAGTTCCAGGGTATGGTCCGCTGGGAAGGCTATCTCGACTATCGTCTCTATAACACGCTCGTTGTCTACTTGACGGGTCCTGTTTACAAGAAGAAAACCATCCAGGATAATGGCTCCGAGATAGAGCGTACCCTCGTCGGTTTTCGCTTCACAGGTCAGGCCGCCTACCGCAACTCCCCCTTCTATCGTGTGAAGGACCATCGTTACCTGATTGTCAATGATGACCTTGTGCGTCAGTTTGAGGAGAAACCTCTCACCTACGACCCCCTTACTGGTACGATTAACTACTCCGCTGAAACTGGTCTTCGTCGTAGCGATTTCCGTGATATTACTCGTCTGACCTCCTCCGACTTCACCAGTGCCAGCCGTGTGCCGAACCTGCAGTACTACAGTGTGGCTATGGAAGGCGCCCTTGACTTCCGCTTCTCCGAGTATGCCACCTTGACTGTCACGGGTGAATTCAGCGCCACTCACAGCCCCAACGCCAGCATCTCTCCTCTTGCGATGTCGCTCTCGGGTGCTTCCGTCAGTCAGGCTCGCAACTACGCCCTTACGCTCGACTTTACGCAGCGTTTCCGCGACCCTGAAACTTCCAACGAAGATGAGGCTAAAGCTTCTTCCCCCATCAAGAACGTGATGTACAACATTACGGGTATGGTCAACCGTTATGTCACCAAGACCTATAACGAGAACTTCGGTGGCGAACTTGACGATGTCTTCAAGTATGGTTATATTGGCCAGTTTATCACCAATAAGTCTCGCAGCTACGAGTCTAAGGTAATTGACTACTATGGTCAGCAGCGTCAGGCCATGGTTCAGAATAGCTGGTTCGACTATGTCACTTATGCTGGAGGAAGCCCCTACAACCCCATCCTTTCCAACTACAATAACCAGCTTTTCAATAGCGATGAATTTCAGGATGTGCGCGGTATGTTGTTCAATATCGACTTCATCCGTCAGTACAAGGGTCTGTTCAATGGTGACAGCCCCAGCTCCATCTATAGCCTCATGGACAATGTGGGTACTCAGGGTACTACCTTCCAAAAGACTCAGGATGATTACCTCTTCCTGCAAGCCAAAGCCTCTGCCGATGTGCATGGCCATGAAATCGAGATCGGTTTCCAGTACGACCAAATGTGGAACTCTTCCTATAGCCTTGGTGCCTACAGTCTCTGGACACTGATGCGTCAGAATGCTAACTACCATATCTCGCAGTTGGATCTCGACAATCCCATCTACGAGGTTCGTGGTTCTCAGCTCTATGTCAACTATGAACGCAAGCTCAACGCTGAGCAGCAAACCCTGTTCGACAAGACCTTCCGTGACTACCTTTGGAGAACTTACTTTGAGGGAACCGATCGTGATCAGTTCGACCGCACGTGGATTGACATCGACCGCTATTCCCCAGAAGATTTCGTGAAAGCAGGTGGTCTTGACATGTTCTCGGCCGATGAGTTATTCAATAGCGGTAACACGACTGTATTCTACAGCGGCTTTGACCATACGGGTAAGAAATATGATGGAGCCAACTGGAGCCTCGACAAGTTCTTCAACTCTGACGGTAAGTACCGCTACCTGCCTTCCTTCTCGCCCATCTATGCGGCTGGTTACATTCAGGATAAGTTCTATTTCCAAGACCTTATCTTCAACGTGGGTGTCCGTGTTGACTACTTCAATGGTAACCAATATGTGATGAAAGACCCCTACCTGCTCTATGAGTCTTACACTGTTGCGGATCTCCGCAAGGACCAATCGCTCATTAGCGGTGGTGGTCAGTACCTGAATAATGCAGGCGACGACTGGGTTCCCTATGTGAACCAGGTTTCCGGCGAAGAGGGCGTTACCAAGCCCACGATTACTGGTTATCGTGACCCTGATGGTAACTGGTATAACGCAGATGGTGTCGCCTTGAGTTCATACGCCGGTGTCAGCGGTGTTTCAGGTAAGCCTACGCCTTACTATACTCAGAGTGGCCTCAATGCGCTCACCAACCGCACTGTGGGTACCAGCGCATTTGAGCGTTATACTCCTCAGATTGTCGCCATGCCTCGTATTGCCTTCTCGTTCCCCATTGGTGAGAAGTCGCAGTTCAAGGCCAGCTTCGATATTATTGCCCGTCGTCCCTCGGGTGGCTGGGCAGCTCAGTATGAGGGTTATCTCTACATGACTCAGCTCACCTCCCTCTACCGCTCCAATACCATTAACAATCCTAATTTGAAGCCCGAGCGTATCACCAACTATGAACTTGGTTTCCAGCAGGCCCTCAACGAGAGTTCTGCCATCAGCGCTTCGGCCTACTACAAGGAGACCCGTGACCTTATCCAGTTGGTGCAGTACGCTGGTGCCGACCCCAACCCCAACTACTATAGCTACGACAACAAGGACTTCCGCACCACCAAGGGTGTTACTCTGGCCTACGATCTTCGTCAGACCAAAAACATTCGCATCAATGCCAACTACACCCTCCAGTATGCTGAAGGAACCGGCCTCTCGGGCAACACTATGACCGCCCTTATCCGTGAAGGCTACACCACACTTAAGATGCTCAACCCCATTGACGATGACCGTCGCCATGAGTTCAAGGCTAACGTTGACTTCCGTTATGCAAGTGGCAACAAATACAATGGCCCTGTTTTCACTCGCGTAGTTACTGATAAGGAAACTGGTGAGAAACGCAAGAAAGAGATCAAGCTGCTCGAGAACTTCGGTGTCAACTTCACCGCTGTTGCTCAGTCGGGTCGTCCCTATACCCGTCAGCTCTCCCATTCACAGCAGACCATCGTGGGTAGTTACCGCGGTGCCCGTTTGCCCTGGGGCTTCTATTTCAATGTCGTTTTCGACAAGCAGTGGCCCATCCAGGTTGGCAAACGCACCACGATGCTGACTGCTGCTATCACCATCAACAACCTGTTCGACATCCGCAACGTGCTTGGTGTCTGGCCTGTCACGGGTAACCCCGAGGATGATGGCTACCTCACCGACCCCGCCATGCAGCAGGTTATCAACTCTTATCTTGACCCCCAGGCTTTCCGCGACCTCTACTCCATCTACATGCATAACAGATACTGGAACTACTCCAATCCTCGCATGATTCGTCTCTCCCTGCAGTACAACTTCTAGTCTCACCGTGTAAAACATTATAAAAATGAAAAGTATATATAGCAAATTAGTATTGGTCTCTTTGCTGCTAGTGTCCTTCGCCGGGTCGGTATCGGCTCGCGAGTGTATCGAATGCAAGAGAACCAACGCGAAAAAGGCTGTCGTAAGGTCCAAGGCTGCTGCATGTAAGCGTGCCCAAAGTACAGCCGAGCTTAACATCAACAATGTGCGAGCCCTGATTAATGGCTACGGCAACATGTGGTATGATGGTAACCTCGCTCAGTATCACCTGCCTAAGAATAGCAACACCTGTCCGCTCTTCTGTGCTGCTCTGTGGATTGGTGGTACGGACGTTAATGACCAGATTCGCATCGCTGCTCTCCGTTTCGGTTCCGAGGGCGATGACTTCTGGCCCGGCCCTCTCAAGATCAATGGTACAGCTTCCGTTGACCTCCCCATCTGTAATGCCTACGACAAGCACTGGATTATTACCCAGGCCGAGGTTTTGGCTCTGAAGGAGCACTTCACCTATCTCGACTCCACTGTGGTCAAGAACTCTGATCCTCAAGAGGATATTACGGATGTCATCCTTAACTGGCCTGCCCGTGGTGAGGGTGAAGATTTGACCAGCTATTTGGCCCCGTTCTATGATGCTGACCGCGATGGTGTCTATAATCCGTATAACGGAGACTATCCTTATTACGATTTCAACAATGACCTTTGCCCTCGCACTATCAAGATGAAGAATCCTGAGAAAGCCACTGTGAAGATCCCTTCGATGGAGGAGACACATGGTGGTGGTATCACTGGTAGTATTCTCTCTGACCAGGTTCTCAAGGGCGACCAAACCATCTGGTGGGTTTTCAACGACATGGGTAACACCCATACTGAGACTCAGGGTCAGCCTATCGGTCTCGAGATACGTGCACAGGCTTTTGCCTTCTCCACCAACGACCGTATCAACGATATGACCTTCTACTCCTACGAGATTATCAACCGTTCTACCTATGAACTTCGCGAGACTTACTTCAGCCAGTGGGTTGACCCCGATCTGGGTTCGCCCGGAGATGACTTTGTCGGTTGCGATGTCCGTCGTGGTCTCGGTTATTGCTACAATGGCCAGCCTCAGGATACTCCTGGCTCGGGTAGCTACACGGGTATTCCTCCTGCCGTAGGTATCGACTTCTTCCAGGGTCCCTATATGGATCCTGACGGCAAGGACAATCCCAAGATCGACATCCCCAAGATTCAGTCCGTCGGCTCTGCTCCCATGAAGCAACTCCTTTCCAACTACCTGAAGGACCCCAGTGACCCCGCCAAGGGTTATGATACCATCCAGATATCCTACGATGCCGACAAGTTCGATCCGCAGTACTGGTACTTTGTTCCTGGCGATGCCATTGGCAACTGCGCCATCAACGGTGTCAACTTTGGCAATGGTATTGTCGATGACGAGCGTTTCGGTATGCGCCGTTTCGTCTACTACAACAACTCCCTTAGCGGTATCAACTCCGAACCCCGTAAGGCGAGTGACTACTACAACTACCTCCGCGGCTACTGGAACAATGGTCAACGCATGACCTATGGTGGCAATGGTATCGATCCCAACGGCATACCTTGCGACTTTATGTTCCCCGGTGACAGCGATCCTTGGCGTTGGGGTACCGACGGTGTCGTCCCTGGCGAATTGGATCAGGATTGGACCGAGATTACCGCCGGTAACCAGCCTAACGACCGCCGCTTCATGCAGTCGGCAGGTCCCTTCACCCTGAAGCCCGGTGCTCTGAACTACATCACCGTGGGTATCCCCTTTGCCCAGGCCAACTCGGGCGACCAGTGGACCTCTGTGACCCTGCTTCGTCAGATCGACGACGTCTGCCAAGCGCTCTTTGAAAACTGCTTCAAAGTGCTCGACGGTCCCGATGCCCCCACCATGACGGCCCAAGAGCTCAGCAACGAGATTATTCTTTATCTCACCTACGAAAATCCCCAGTCGAACAACTACGGTGAGAAGTATGCCGAGGTCGATCCCGCAATCACCAACTACTACATTGATGAGCACGGTGTAACCCATTCGTACTCTGACGACCAGCTGATGTACAAGTTCGAGGGATATCAGATCTATCAGTTGAAGGATGCTTCTGCTTCCATCGCTGACATCGACGATGCTACCAAGGCCATTCTCGTGGCTCAGTGCGACATTGAGAATTACTACGATAGCCTTATTATCAAGTCTCGCTGGGAGGTTACCGGTGGCGACAGCGTCCTGGTTTTCGACACCACGGTGAATGACGCTCCCAGCCTGCCTATCGGTACGCTGATCAACTACACAACCAACACCGAAACCGGCATCCTTACCGGTCGTGTGATGGTGCAGGGTTCAAACCGCGGCATCCAGCATGTCTTCCGTATCACGAAGGACATGTTTGCCACCGGCGTTAATAACACCCTGGTCAATAACAAGGAGTACTATTTTGTGGCTGTGGCCTATGCTCATAACCGCTTCAAGGAGTACTCGCAGACTGAAGCCGCCTTCCTCGATGGCCAGAAGGAGCCCTACCTGGCTGGCCGCAAGAACGAGAAGAATGGCGGTAGCATTACCCCCATCACCGTTATCCCCCACAGCCCTGCAGCTGAGCATGGTGGCAGCACGGCTCAGGCCGAGTTCGGTATGAGCCCGAATATCATCCGCCTCGGTGGCTATGGCAATGGCAACTCCGTCCTTCGTCTCACTCAGGCTTCTATCGACTCCTTGATGGGTGCTAGCAACGAGCCTGCCAAGGCGCCCGGCACGCTGACCGTCAACTTCAACCGCAACACCGGTATTGACCGTTCCGTGATGACCAACCCCTGCATCGTCGCCAACCCGACGTATGAAAAGAACTATGGTCCCATCAGCGTCCGCGTCATCGATCCTCTGAAGGTTAAGGAAGGCCGCTTTAACGTCCTCTTCTGGAATGTGGCCTACGACCGCCGCAACCGCATGTACAATGACAGCACGCTTGGCATTACCAACGAAACCCGCTGGTGCGTGGTGCGCGAGGATGGCAAGCATTTCGACTCCACCTTCACCGATGGCCGTTGGGTGTATCAAGACACCATTTGGTCCGACTTCAGCCTTGGACGCTACAACGAGCAGTTGTTCCTCGACCTCGGCCTTGCCATCACCTTGACCAACCCCGCACCCACCGCCACTGAGGGCGTGATGTCCATGGGCAATCTGTATGATTACTGGGGCAATGTTACCACCAATGACCCCGTTCTGGCCTCAAGCATGAAGTATGCTGACTCGAGCATGCAATGGCTTGTCGGTATTGCTGATAACGATAACTCGGTGGTCACCAACTGGGTGCGTTCTGGTACGCAGTTCTCGGCCAATTCCTACACCCGTTTCAGCAGAGGTACTGCTCCTTATTCTGTCAATGAGGCTTACCTGGACGAGGACTACTTCCGCGCTTATCTGCCAGAGAGCGAGATGGGTGCTGCCCCCAGCACCGAGGCTGTCGACAAGAACCAGGTCTTTGAGAACGTTGTTATGGGCCTGTGGGCTCCTTATGGCCTCTCCTCGACCCTCCCGTTCCACCCCGCGTTCAACTATTCCTACTACATGGCCGATGAAGACATCCTCACCCGTCTCAATGTCAACAAGAACACCCTGCAGCGTCAGCTGATGGTGAATATCACCAACAAGTCGCTGTACTTTAATAACCTCGCAGCCCTGCCCAGCGTGCGCATCGTCCTCACGAAGGACACCACCAAGTGGACCCGCTGCCCGGTTATCGAGATGTGCGACGACCACACTCAATCCGAGGGCAACGCCCGTCGCTTCAGCGCTCGTGCTCACGCCTCGGTTGACAAGAGCGGTAGGACCCTCGGTCGCCCGGCAACCGCTGCCGACTTGGCCGACCCCAATAGCCCCGCCTACATTTCCGACTCCGGTATGGGCTGGTTCCCGGGCTACGCCATCAACGTCGCCACCGGCGAACGTTTGAACATCATGTTCGGCGAAGACTCGCGTTTCATCCAGCACAATGGTGCCGACATGCTCTGGAATCCCGTTACCACCTCGGTCGAGGGCCAGAATTATGTCATGGGTGGTCGCCACTACATCTATGTGATGAATGCTACCAAGCAGCCCTTCTACCGTATGGTGAGCGGCAACGACAACTACACTACCCACTACTACACCACACCCTCCTATGATGCTGGCCGCTGGGCCATTTCGATGCTCGCTTCCACCAAGCGCATGATGCAGATGGAGACCGACGAGGGTATGCCCACCATGAAGAAAGGTATTGCTCGCAACGTCATTCTGAGTAACATGATTCCGACGCGCGACTCCATCGCCCTGCTCTATGCTTCGACAGCATGGGTCAATATGCCCCTGACCGCCTCGCCGCGTTACGAGTTCTCCGACCCGCGTGAGATGCCCTGCGATGTCACCATCGACATCGATGTCCGCGTACCCTACGGCAACTACATGTCGCTCAACAACACCACTTCGGTTGCCGCGGGCACCGCTCGTGTCAACCACGAGATGCCGGCCTACCAGTTTGTCATGGGCAAGGATGATGCCGCTGTCACCGGCCTGGCCACCGCCAGCAACGCCCGTCAGGAGTATATCGACTCGCTCCTGGGTCTGATCAATGTGGTGCCTAATCCCTACTATAGCTACTCGGCCTACGAGACCTCCAGCCAGCTTGAAACCAAGGTCCGCATCACCAACCTGCCCGTGGGTATCGAGAACGGCAAACCGAAAGGATGCCTCATCCGCATCTACACTGTCGATGGTACCCTCGTCCGCACCATTGGACCCACTTCCACCTCCCGTGTCATGGTGAATGACCACGAGGCCGAGGTTACCAGTGTCGACTGGGATCTCCACAACCAGACTGGTATCCCCATCGCAGGCGGCATGTACCTCATCCACGTCAGTGTCCCCGGCATCGGCGAACGCGTCATCAAGTGGTTCGGCACCATGCGTCCGGTCGACCTCAACTCGTTCCAATTCTAACACAGTGTAAGACAACATCAAAAAGTTACAGATTATGAAGAACATTTTAAAGATATTTGCCGCTGTTGTGATAGTTGCCGGGCTCTCTGTGCCCTCGGCTCAGGCCGGCAACGACGAGCGCCGCGGTACGGCCGGCGCCTACGAGTTGCTTGTCAACCCTTGGGCCCGTAGCACTGGTTGGGGTGGAGTGAACATCGCCAATGTCCGTGGCCTCGACGCCATGTTCGGCAACGTCGCCGGTCTGGCATTCGTCAAGAACATAGAGGTGGGCTACACCAACACCATCCTCTATGGCGGCAGCAAAGGACTCAACAGCGGTGGCTCCATCAATAGCTTTGGCTTGGGCATCCGTGTCTTCGACGCTGGCGTGCTCGGCGTCTACGTCATGGCCATGAGTTTTGGCGAAATTGACGTTACCACCGAAATCAACCCCGAGGGTCAGGGCACCGCCGGTACCTTCTCGCCCAGCTACATGAACATCAATGTGGCCTATGCACACAGCTTCACCAACACCATCCACGGTGGTGTCAACATCAAGTTGGTCACCGAGAGCACCGACAACGTCAGCGCCACCGGCTTCGGCATCGACGCCGGTATCCAGTACGTTACGGGTGAAAACGACGAGCTCAAGTTCGGCATCTCGCTCAAAAACTGGGGCCCCTCGATGTCCTTCGAAGGCACTGGCCTCTCGCTCCAGATGATCAACACCGGTGGCAACTCCTTCACCGTCGAAACCCGCTCGGCCGAAATGGAGCTCCCCACCTGCCTCAACGTGGGCCTCTCCTACGACTTCCTCTTCGAAAAGTGGGACCAGCGCCTCACCGTGGCCGGTAGCTTCACCTCCAATGCCTTCCTCCGCGACAACTACACCCTCGGCCTCGAGTACGCTTTGCTCAATCTGGTGCAGCTCCGTGCCGGCTACATCTTCCAGCCTGGCTTGTGGACCAACGATGCCGCCACCGCCAAAAACGGCATCTGCGCCGGCGCCTCGGTCGACATCCCCCTCTCCAAAAAAGAAGGCAGCGACATAGGACTCACCATCGACTACTCCTTCCAATCGGCCGATCCGCTCAAAGGCACCCACGCCATCGGCGCCTCCCTCCGATTCTAAAAACCTCTCAAGTGCATAATCCTTGTTGGGAAAGGCTTTGAACAAGCCTTTCCCACTTTTTAAAACCCAATAGAAAACCAACATGTCTGAAATCAAATATTACAGCGAAGAAGGACTCCAAAAACTCAAAGACGAGCTCCATCAACTCATCGTCGTCGAACGCCCCGCCGCCTCGGCCGCCATCGCCGAAGCACGCGACAAAGGCGACCTCTCCGAGAACGCCGAATACGACGCCGCCAAAGAAGCACAAGGCCACCTCGAAGCCCGCATCTCCAAACTCCAGGACCTCGTGGCCAACGCACGCCTCCTCGACGAGAGCAAAATCGACACCTCCAAAGTGCTCCTCCTCTCCATCATCACCATCCGCAACACCAAAACCAACCAAACCCAGGTCTACACCATCGTCCCCGAGAGCGAAGCCAACCTCAAGCAAGGCAAAATCTCCGTCACCTCCCCCTTCGCCTCCGCCTTCCTCGGACACAAAGTCGGCGACGTGGTCGACGTCGTCGTCCCCGCCGGCAAAATGACCTTCGAACTAACCAAAATCGAACGCTAATGGCCTCCATCTTCACCCGCATCGTCAACGGCGAAATCCCCTGCCACAAAGTCTGCGAGACCGACCACTGCCTCGCCTTCCTCGACATCAACCCCATCGCACGCGGACACGTCCTCTGCATCCCCAAGCAGGAGGTCGACTACATCTTCGACCTCGACGATCAATCGACCTGCGAGCTGCACCTCTTTGCCAAGCGTGTGGCCAAGGGATTGAAAAAAATATGCCCCTGCGTCAAAGTGGGGCAGGCCGTCATCGGCATCGACGTCCCCCACGCCCACGTTCACCTCGTACCGCTCACCAAGCCTGCCGACCTCAACTTTGCCAACCGCGTGGAAATCAGCCAGGAAGAACTCTCCGAACTGGCACGTCAGATAGCCGCCGCCATCGAGTAGCCTGCCAAAACTATCCAGCGATGGGTAATCATGGGTAATCATGTGTAATGGCCTATCTATTACCCTAGAGAACCCCTACCATCCCCCTAGAGAACCCCTCCCCAAACCCATCCCGCTGAAACCACTCGTCAACAGGCCCCCAAATTTCCTAATAAGTGTTAAAAATGCACTTTTTTGCAAAAATATTTTGCCAGTTCAGAAAAAGGTCGTATTTTTGCAGCCGAAATCAAGAACGAAATAACAGAAGAAACAACACGTAAGTCACTATGTATCTGACAAAAGAGAAGAAAGAAGAGATATTCGCCCAGTACGGTAAGTCCGCTAAAGACACCGGTAGCGCCGAAGGACAGATCGCCCTCTTCACCTACCGCATCCAGCACCTCACCGAACTGATGAAACAGAACAAAAAAGACCAGGTCTCCGAACGCGCTCTGGTCGGTCTGGTGGGCAAGCGCCGTCGCATGCTCGACTACCTCAAGAAAGAGGACATCGAACGCTACCGCGCCATCATCAAACAACTCAACCTCAGAAAATAGTTTTTCATATTTATTTGGTTATGGTTGGGATACCCCGGATTCTCTGGGGTATCCTTTTTTTATGCCGGGGGGCGTTGTATACCCTTTGCCAGCCGGTGTATGTACAAGGCAAAGAACAGCTTCTCCGGCAGGGTAGGGGTGGCGAACTCATAGCGGAGAATGACATCCAGGCAGGCGAAGCGGCGGGCTTGGCGGTCGAAGTCTGCATGGTCATCCTTGCCGGTATAGGCTGTGGCAAAGGCGTTCCAGAAGCACTGAAGCTGTGGCCGCGTCATGTGGAACAGGTCGCACGCCCGCTTTATTCGGGAGTACACGTTGCACAGCATATACAGGTGCCCGATGTCGAACATCGGGTCGCCGTGTCCCAGGCGGTCCAGGTCGATCCAGTAGTGCTGCTCGCCTGAAAGGATGATGTTTCCCATCTGGAAATCACCGTGGCTGCACGTGTCGCTTTCCGGGATGGATTGCGCAAAGGCTTCAATCCGCCTGCGGTTTTTTTTGCCGACGAACTGAATCTTTGCCAGCGCCCTTGTCAGTTGTTGTTTGCGGCTGGGGAAAAACGTCGTGTTGCAGGGTGTGGCGAAGAGTTCCTTCCCCCGGGCGCAGAGAAGTTGGGCCATCTCCTCGATGCGGGCGGGCTCGTCGCAGCAGATGCGGGAGAGCGACCGCTTGGGTTTGATGAGTTGCGTGATGGTACCATAGGCGTTGCCTACCCGCACCATCTCCTTCGCCTCGGGTACCGACAGCCCCAGGTCCTTCGCCGCCCGCGATGTGTAGAACTCCTTCTCCACCGCCTCGCGCGTGCTCAGCCTCGCACTGTTCACTTTGAGAATTACTCCGGGCTCTGCAGGGTTGACGTACGTTTTGCCGTTGCCACCCTCGCCCACTTGCTTCCATTGTGTGATGTCGATTTCTCTCATGATTTCTTATTGTGTTAGGTATTTCTCGCGCAGTTGCTCCTGTTCCCCGGCCGTCATGCCCAGGGCCCTTTTGATGTACGACGTCAGCGATCCGTATCGCTCCCCGATAAGGTCGAGCGCCTGCTCGAAATTCGCTGTGCTGACACCCACCATCGAGTGGATGAATTCGAGTTCGGGTTTGCCGCCGCCTTTCTCGACGACGCGGGCCGACAGCTTCTCCACGATGGGTGCATAGAACTTATTGGAGAGGTCGAAATCCTCGACGATGGTTCGTCGGTCCGCCCCCAGGGCGGCTAGCACGAAGGCCGTGGCCCATCCCGCCCGATCCTTGCCCTGCGAGCAGTGCCACAGCACACCCCCCGGGGCCTGCAGCACCCCGCGCAGGAATTCGCCGTAGAGGCGTTGCGAGGCGCTGTCCATGACGATGGCAGGGTAGAGGCGTCGCGACGCCTCCTGCGCCTGCGGGTGGAAGGCATAGGTCGTCAGCAGCTCCACGAAGTCGGTCGATTTCACCCGCGCCGTGTCGGCACGCCCCGAGGTGAACCCCTCAACGAACGCCTTCGGCAGGGTGGACAGGCGGGTGTAGCAGACGCCCTCCATCCTCCGGTCCTCCGCGTCGCGTGTCTCGGCATCGAAGCGGAAGTCGAATACATGGCTGGTGCCAAAGCGCCCCTTGAGCATGGCCACATCGCCATCGCTGGCGCGTGCAAGGTGCCCCGAGCGTACCAGTCGGTTGTGTTGTATCTTCCGGCCGTCCCGCATGGCGAGGCCACCCAGCTCGCGCCCGTTCTCGATGCTCTCAAACGCGACAAATCTGTCTGTATCTGTGTGGATCATTGGCATAGGGTCGGCATTCCGTCGCTTGGAAACGTCCTCGTGCAGTTTCCGGTTTCTTCGTG